>OJIO01000376.1_pt1 | contig 30597 bp, 23 predicted proteins | sample 1595621 | NCBI WGS metagenome assembly OJIO01 (sample SAMN05416776, study PRJEB24817) | seawater metagenome | isolation source: Sea water | place: Canada:Atlantic | collected 2013-07 | reverse complement strand
TCTACACTATCCTCTTCGTCGGCAGCGTCAGATGTGTATAAGAGACAGCATTAGAAGCATCGTAAGTCTTGCCATACATTCCTGCATTGATCCTTTGCCTCTTAGCTTCATAGAGAGATACTGCGCAAGCCACTGAGATATTGAGACTCTTTGTAAGTCCTGATTGAGGGATGATGAAGTTACCATCAACCAAAGCGAGTGCTTCTTCACTCATTCCTCTGTGCTCATTTCCGAAGAGGAGCGCAACAGATTTATCTAATTCCAGGTCGTACAATCCAACTGAATCCGCTCCTAAATGGGTGCCAAATATTTTATTGTATTTCTTTCTTACAGCTGTAAAACATTCTTCTGGATTATCAAAGATATGAACGTCAACCCACTTTTTTGAGCCTGAAGAACTTTTGTGTCCTGAGATTTTTTTCAACTCATCTGGACTCTCGATTGTATACAGCGCATATACTTCTGCAATCCCTACAGAATCACATGTTCTGAGTACCGCTCCAAGATTATGAGGATCATAAATATTCTCAAGAATTACTGTCAATCCTTGCTGTCTATTGGCCGCTAATGTCCTTAGTTTTTCGGCTCTAGCTTCTGTGATCAAACTTAAGTCTACTGCCATTTATTTTGTATTTCTGGCAAATCTATTATTCTTAAACTCGATGATATCTACATTTTTGTTTTCGAAGTAATTGATCTTTTCCATTCTATCATCAGGCGAATCAGCTCTCATTGGTTCTACATTATATTTGGCTTGAAGATAATATCCTTGATCCTTGTTTAAAAAGAACTGGAAATTCTTACCATACTTATATATATTACGTCCGATAAACATGAGGTTATCATATCCCTCGTAAGCATCATCCGTTGGAAGCGCTCCATATTTATTTACAAAATCTCTTTTGAATCGAATAACATCATCATCTTCTTCATCTACAAACTTGGATCTAGCTACTTTCATATTCAAAGAATTGTAGTAATCAAAATTGACCTTTTCAGATTCCATCATTATAGGCATTCCGTACACGACAACTTTAGACATGCCCTTTTCTACACTTAGTCTTCTTAGTGCTCCATATATAAATGCTTCATCCTCAAATGACCAATTTGGAATAATCATTACGTTAGTTTCATCTTCTGTAAAAATATTATCAAACGCAGTCTCCCCCATGTCTATACTATCTTGGATTAGCATAAACTCTTGTAAGTGATTTTCATCATTTTCGCCCCAAACATCTTTGGCCATTTTTTGTAGCTTGTTTGTTCGCTTGACGTCTTTATCTTTTGGGCTACTTAATCGACCGAGGATGTATACATTTTTTAAATCGTCATAATTAGACTTTATATCCTCGAATATAGAATAGTAATGCTCATCGAGATTAGGTCTTAATTGAATATAGTAAGGATTATCCTTAGCAATTTTATTACTCGCTTGCCAAGGAGAGACTATAGGTATTTGATATTGAGCTGCCGTTTCTGCAGCTTTTCTTAGATTAGGCCTTTTATAAGGCCCCACGATTACATCTGTTTCAGAACTTATGGACGAAGGCAAGACATCATCAAAATTCCTTTTCTTTTCATCGACTACATTGATATTTAGATTGATACCTTCTTTTTGTAAAATCTCAGTAGCGACCAATAAGCCTGAATAATACTGTACGAATCTATCAGAAGCTGATTGAGAATTTGAATAATCACCGGCATCAAAAGGTATGAAGTAGGTAACATCATATACTTCCTCTTTGATAATTTCAGCATCACCAAGTTTGAACCTTTTTGGAACCTCTATAGGTGGTTTGCTATCATCTTTAGCTTCAGTCCATTCGATTTCTTTCACCTTTTTCCGTTTCTCAACTTTTGATACTTTGTGACCAGTAGACTTTGATGTACTTCGCTTTGAAGATCGGTTCACAGCCTTTTCTGTACCTCCACATGATGAAAGCAATAAGCCAAAAATCAATATAAAAAACAGATTTAGAAAATTCTTAATTGCCAATTTATTCCCACTCAATAGTGGCAGGCGGTTTAGTACTGATATCATAGACTACTCTATTTATTCCTTTTACTTGATTTATGATTTCACTAGAGACGGTCGCTAAAAAATCATATGGTAAATTGCTCCATTCTGCAGTCATCCCATCGACTGAGTTTACACAACGAAGTGCGATAGTGAATTCGTATGTTCGTTCGTCTCCCATTACACCTACGGACTGCACTGGCAGGAGGATTGCTCCAGCTTGCCATACTTTGTCATACAACCCATGTTTTCTTAGATTATTGATGAATATAGCATCCGCTTCTTGGCAAAGTTTCACCTTATCTTCTGAAATAGCACCCAATACTCTTATTGCAAGCCCTGGACCTGGAAATGGGTGCCTCCCTACTAATTCATCATTAACACCCATTTGAGTACCAACTCTTCTGACCTCATCTTTAAACAACATTCTAAGTGGTTCAATGATTTTCAGATCTAACTTATCAGGTAAGCCACCTACATTATGATGTGACTTTATAGTTACAGAAGGTCCATGTACGGATACTGACTCTATAACATCAGGATATATAGTGCCTTGCCCAAGCCATTTAACGCCCTCTATCTTTTTGGCTTCCGCTTCGAATACTTCAATAAATACTCTACCAATAATTTTCCTTTTCGCTTCTGGATCACTTACACCTTCAAGCTCAGACAAAAACTGTTTACCAGCTCTCACGCCTTTGATATTCAGTCCCATGTGTTCGTATGAATCCAAGACTTGTTCGAATTCATCTTTTCTCAACAATCCATTATCCAAGAATATGCAATATAGATTGTCTCCGATCGCTTTGTGAATGAGTGTAGCGGCTATAGTACTGTCCACTCCTCCCGACAGTCCCATCAGTACTTTATCATTGCCAAGTTTAGCTTTGAGAGATGCAACAGTATCTTCAACGAAGTGGGCAGGTGTCCAATCGGCTTTACACTTTACTACTTTATGGATAAAATTGCTCAATATATCTTTACCACAAAGACTATGATATACTTCAGGATGGAATTGCAAACAATAGATTGGATGAGTAAATGCACCATCCTTTGACTTATAAGCGGCAACTGGGATATCCTCAGTGTGTGCTATGATTTCGAATGTCTCTGGTAATTCTAATATCGTATCCCCATGTGACATCCATACTTGAGATACAGATTCTAGTCCTCCAAGTAATTTGTCAGTCGCAGCTTCTGCTTGAAGCATTGCCTTCCCGTATTCTCTATGTTCTGATCTGGCTACTTTACCTCCCATTTTGTGAGCGATATACTGAGCACCATAACACACCGCCAAAACTGGATAATGATCTATTATTTCAGTTAGATCTATCTGCAAAGCTTTTTCTTCCAAAACAGAAAATGGACTTCCAGATAAAACGACACCTTTGATTGAAGGATCATCTTTAGGAAATTTATTAAATGGAACAATCTCACAAAACACATGCAACTCTCTTAATCGTCTAGCAATCAATTGAGTATATTGAGATCCAAAATCTAAAATTAAAATCTTCTCAGTCATGCCGCAAATATAGTTTTTTCTAAAATATTTAGGGTTTAAATATCATGATAGAATGCATCTAAAGAGCAACTTTAATATGAAATAAACGGTCGATACAATAATATAGAAATCAAGCGTTAGAGAAATTATACTACATTAGCTTCCATAACAATAGTAACGTTGATCAATTGTTACTAATAAAATTTAAATTGATGAAAAATATAATTATTTTATTCCTCTTAGCTTTTTGTAGCTATTCTATCATGGCTCAAGATTTCTTAGATGGAGCAAACAGGTTTTCTTCAAAAAAAGTATCATATCTAACTCTTAAAGATGGATCCGAAGTTACTGGATTTATAAAAGACTTAGATCGCAAAAAAGGCCTTATAAAAAAAATTGAGATCATCGTCGATGGCAAAAAAATAAAATACAACCCAGAAGATGTAGATTTCATGTACTTGATGCCTAGTGGATGGGACAAATTTGATAGAGGTTCTGACAATATGTTCATCATAAATGAATTGGTAAAAGATAGAACACTAAATAAAGAACACATCAAAGAAGGTTATGTCTATTTTGAAACAGTAGATGTGAAGATTAAGAAGAAAACGAAAACGTTACTAATGCAGCTTGTTAATCCAGGGTATGGCACTAAAATCAGGATATACCATGATCCATGGGCTGTTAAAACTGGTGCAAGTTTCGGTGTTTTAAGTGTTGGAGGAGTTAGGAAATCATTCTATGTAAAAAAAGGTGATGAGGTAGCTTACAAATTGAAAAGTAAGAAATATAAAAAGGAATGGAAAAATATATTTGCAGAATGTAAAAATATAGAAGAAGCATTCAAAGGGAAGATGAGATGGAGGCATTTCAGTCAGCATATTTATCATTTTACGACCAAATGTGATTAAAAGATTTTATATAAAATATAAAAAACTTAATTGCTCAGACCTGAAAAGGTTTGGGCATTTTTTTATAAAAAAATTGTAAATCTACTCCCAATCATTTGCAAATATTTTGTTAACAAATTCAGAAACAACCAATACCTAACTTCTTTATGTATTTTTGCATCCGGTTTTAGTCGACTGACATTATTTAAGCTTATATTATATTTAGATGCATTATATTATTTTTATCAAGAAGGCACTATTTACCTTCATGTTACTTTTATTAGTAAGCCATATTGATGCTCAAGAAATTGACACATTGATTATGGAGTCTGACTCTACGGACGTCTTTTTTGAAAAAATCAGAATTGATAATTCTGTAGCCTATAGAAATGAATCAACAGGGGAGATCATTAACCAAGCTGAATACACTCTACTTTGTGAAGCAGATATTCCAGAAGATGGTTCTGATCATAATGGTCACAATCACTACGATTATTGGCAGTGTGATAAAATCAATCCATATAAGGATGTAGTTCTCTCTACTCCATTTAAAATAGAATTTGATCAAGAAACATTTACACACCCTATAGATGGTAAGATTGTCGTTACATCTCGATTTGGCAGGCGCAGAAAGGGGCCACATAGAGGTTTTGATATAGATCTAGTCACAGGAGATTTTGTACGATCAGTCTTACTAGGAAAAGTCAGATTTGTAGGATATAGTAGAGGCCATGGAAAGACAGTAGTGGTACGACATGCTAATGATGTAGAGACTGTATACGCACATCTATCAGCTTATTCTGTAAAGATCAACGATGTTATCAAAGAAGGACAAATTATAGGATTTGGAGGAAACACAGGTAATAGTCGAGGTAGTCATCTACACTTAGAAGTAAGATATAAAGGAGTCTGTATTCATCCAGAATATGTCTTCAACTTTGATGGAAGCAATTCAATAAATGGAAGTGAACTGTGGGTGACAAATGGATGGAAAAGTCCTAGAATGCATAGCTCATATCGAAAAAGTAAAATAAAGCCACTTGCAAATGAAACAGTGGCTTTGGATTGGCAAAAGAATGAACCAAAATATCATAAAATAAAAAGAGGAGACACCTTATCTCAATTAGCTAGATCATATAGTTTGCGAATCTCGGAGATATGCAGTATGAATGCTATATCTCGTAGATCAATTCTCAAAATTGGTCAAATAATCCAAATAAGATAGATCATGGATTCCACCAATAAATTCTTAAGTGGCACACTTAATACCATAGTACTCGCATTGCTTCAAGAAAATGGCAGAATGTATGGCTATGAGATATGTCAAAAAACTAAAGAAAAAACGGATGATGGAATTCTATTAACGGAAGGTGCAATATATCCTACACTTCATAGATTAGAAAAAGAGGGATTAATAAATTCATCAAAAGAGAAAGTAAATGGTCGCACAAGAAAATACTATTGCATCAATGACAGTTCTATAGTAGAAATCAAATCGCAAATAGACTTACTCACACAATTCACAGGTCATCTGCGCATACTACTAAAACCTACTTTATGATCCATTCTTCTAGGGTTATTGCTCGTATTGTCGAATTACTAAAACTATCTGGTGTATCATCTGATGCAAATATAGAAGAGTTGACAGATCACTATCTTACTAAAATAGAAAATTCCATATCTCAAGGAGATTCCGAACAAAAATCAATTAGGAAAACATTTCAAATAATTGCAAGCACCAACCTAAATTCACTAGAACAAAAAGAGACACGTAAAAGAAAATGGTTAATTAGCACTGTAATTATTGCATTGGTGCTACTGTTGGTTTCTCAATGTAAAAAGAGTTCAGATGTGATTACCCCAGCTACAATAACAGCTTCTATAGAAATACCGAACGGCTGGCCTATTAATAGCGATATCGATCAAATATATTCTGGGTTCGGCCTTAGGATGAGTCCAATTTCTAAAACCAGGAAATTTCACAAAGGCATTGACATAAAAGCTAGCACTGGCACTCCAGTAATATCTACAGGCAATGGTAAGGTTGCCGATGCTGGCTATAGTCATTCCTTTGGAAATTATATTCTTATAAAACATAATGAACAATATAGCACTCGCTATGCTCACTTATCTAAATTAGAAGTTGACAATGCTCAATCAGTAGAAAAAGGGGATATAATAGGTCTTGTGGGGAATTCTGGAATTAGTTTTGCGCCTCATTTACACTATGAGGTGATCAAAAATGAGGCAGTTGTTGACCCAATGGAAGTGATTGCTCCATGATTTATATCTCGTAATAAATCAGATTCGACTATATGTACTTTTAATCTCCTTGTAAACAGCCTTCTTCAACTTCTTTTCGTAACTATCCATAGATTCAATCTCTTCTAACATTTTTTCAATAAGAGATTTTGCTTCATTGCTTTTATCAGTGAGACTTAAGAATTTCACATATTCTAAACGGCATTCATAATTTGAGTACGATCTATTCAGATCTTCGAAATTTTTCAAAGCTTCTTCACTCCTATTTTCATAATACAATGCCCAAGCGTAAGCTGCCTTTTCATTAGAATTTGCAAATTCCTTCTTTTGCTTTAATTTATCCCCAGATTCTATGACACCTTTGTAATCTTCAAGAAGGTAATTACTCTTTACTATTTTAAGAAGTAGATGAACATCATCTTTATACAAGCCTTCGTTACATGAGTTGTAAAGAGACAAAGCTTGTATGTAATCACCTTTTCTAGTGTACTCATCCCCGAGAATGACCCTATTCGAAACAGTATCTGTATATTTAAGATGCTTTTCTAGTTTATTAGTCTTATAATCAGAAACCAAAGTATTCTTCACTTCTTCTCTAATATCATTGATTTCATCTCTCCGATAAAAAGTATCATATAGGTAAAAAGCACTCCCGAAAAATGGAAAAATCAATATTATCCAAAACCACTTTTGATCTGCTTTATTAGTATAAGCATGATAAATACAATATGCATAAAGAAGGATTACTAAAGGATAATATCTAAACATGAGCTGTTAGTATATAAGTATATTGATGATATGTAGTAAAGATAAAAATAGAAAGCACCCAAACTAATATCTTGTGTCCAAAAGAGTTAATTTACTGTCTATTACCAATAATATCATAAAAATGAACAGACGAAACTTCCTTATAACTTCTACAACTACAGCAGCCGCAACAGGACTTCCATTCCTTTCATTCCAAGACAACGAAAATCAGCAAGCACACAAATTTGGTCTAAAGTATGCTCCTCACATCGGCATGTTTAAACAGCATGCTGGAGAAGACCCTCTTGCCCAATTAGAATTCATGGCAGATCAAGGATTCACAGCATTTGAAGACAATGAAATGAGGAACAGGTCTATCGAGCTACAAAACAATATGTCAAAAACCATGTCCAAGCATGGAATCGAAATGGGAGTCTTGGTTGCCCATAAAATATATTGGAGAGCGCCTAATTTAACTAGTGGTGATCAAAATTACAGAGCAGAATTCCTGTCTGATATAAAGGGATCAATCGAAGTTGCAAAAAGAGTCAATGCAAAATGGATGACAGTTGTTCCTGGACATGTAGACCTGAGTAAAGATGAAGGATATCAGACTGCAAATGTTATAGAATCACTCAAACAAGCATCCGCATTGCTAGAGCCTCATGGAATTACTATGGTACTTGAACCATTAAACTTTAGAGATCATGCTGGTCAGTTTTTATCTAAAATAGCACAAGCATATCAAATATGCAAAGCAGTTAATAGTCCTTCGTGTAAAATTCTTTTTGACATATATCATCAACAAATTCAAGAAGGAAACATTATACCTAATATTGATCTTGCTTGGGATGAGATCGCATATTTTCAAGTTGGAGATAATCCAGGCAGGAAGGAACCTACTACAGGAGAGATAAATTACGTTAATGTATTCCAACACATTTATAACAAAGGATTCAATGGAATAATAGGCATGGAACATGGCAACAGTTTAGCTGGGAAAGAAGGAGAAACAAAAGTCATAAATGCTTATAAGTCAGTAGATATAACTAAATAATCAATGAGCACAACTTCAATTTTCCTGATATTCACTTTCATAGTCCTAGGTGCTCTCGGATTATATTTTATTTTTAGGAAGGAATCTTTTGATAATTCCAATTTCGATGAACGATGGAGAGATATTCTTCTTAATGAAGTGGAATTTTATGAAAACCTCATCCCTTCAGAAAGAATCAGATTCGAAGTTGATGTGTCTAAATTTTTTGCGAAGGTAAGAATCACAGGTGTAGATACTATTATTTATGATAAAGATCGGTTGCTGGTTGCATGTAGTGCCGTGATCCCATTATTTGGTTATCCAGGAAGTAGCTTTGATAATATATCAGAAGTACTTATCTACAAAGGTACTTTCAATCACGATTACGAAACAAAAGGTAAAGACAGAAACATACTAGGAATGGTAGGTGATGGAGTCATGAATAGGCATATGATCATTTCTCAAATAGCATTAGTCAATGGTTACAATCGCGAACACAGTGCCCACAATACTGGCATTCATGAATTTGTTCATTTATTAGATAAAGCCGATGGAGATACGGATGGTGTCCCCAAGTTTGTATTGCAAAGTAAAGACGTGCAACCATGGCTTGAAGTAGTCAATGGAGAGATAGAGAATATATTGGCTGGTGAATCTGTGATAAGACCTTATGGAGCTACGAATGAAGCTGAGTTTTTCAGTGTTGCAAGTGAGCATTTCTTTACGAAACCAAAGATTTTAAGAGAGAATCATCCTGAACTTTATAGTAAACTAATAAAGATATATCATCAAAATCCTGCAGAGGGTTTGGGTAATGTTTTAGGGGATTGAAATTCGTAGATGTAGAAATAACAATATTACATCACATTCTTTATTACATTTGCAGCCTGAAATATTTAGGTTATCAATGTCAATAAAAACAGATAAATTCACATCTTTCAAAGCAGACATTACTGGTCTTTCTATGCCAGACAAGTTTACTTTTCCTTTCTATTATGATCCTCATCCATTAAGTTTATTGGCAGCAGAAGAATTACAGAAGCATATAGAATCTCAAACTGATTGGGAGCACGATTTTGGCGATCCAAAAGATAAGAATAGTTACAGTATTGGTAAGATGTTTGGGGTTTTGGTCGTTCAAAGACTAAATGGAGAATTAGGTTACGTTTCAGCCTTTTCTGGGAAGCTCGCCGAAGCGAATCATCATGCAGGATTTGTACCACCCGTTTTTGACATGCTTGAAGATGGGAATTTCTTTCTTGAAGGAATGAAAGATCTTAATGTGATCCAAGCTGAAGTAAAAGCGCTAGAATCTATTGATGGATATGAAGAGACAGTCGAAAAACGAAAGATAGACTACCAAGAAGGACAGACTAAAATCAAGACGCTCAAAGAACACATAAAAAAAGATAAAGCGGCTCGTAAAATACAAAGACAAGAGGCAAAAACCTCAATGAATCAAGAATCGTATGATGAGGTTATAGATCGACTTGCCTCAGAAAGTCAACAAAGCCGCATCCATCTCAAAAACACAGTAAAATATTGGAACGAGAGAAATGAACTCAACGATCAAAACCTATCGAAATATACAGATAAGATAAAAGACGCAAAAGATAGAAGGGCTGCTCATTCCGCAAGCTTACAGCAGAAGTTATTTGACAATTACAAATTCCTCAATGCTGATTCTGAAATCAAGACACTGAATGATATTTTCTTTAAAACACCACCAACAGCCGGTGCCGGAGAATGTGCCGCACCAAAATTATTACAATATGCCTTTCTTCATAATTTAAAACCAGTTTGCATGGCTGAATTTTGGTGGGGAAAATCTCCAAAATCTGCCATAAGAAAACATGGTCAATTTTATCCAGCATGTAGAGGTAAGTGCGAGCCGATACTTGGTCATATGTTGAAAGGTCTGGATGTAGAAGATAATCCACTAATTGTTAATCTAGGGCTCAATAAAAAGATTGAAATTATTTACGAAGACGATTATATCTTAGCTATCAATAAACCTCCAGACTTACTTTCTGTGCCAGGTGTAGTCATCAAAGATTCTGTTTCTGACAGGATTGAGAAAATGTACAAAGATCAACCTGGACCATTTATCGTGCACAGATTGGATATGTCTACTTCGGGAGTGATGATATTTTCTAAAACAAGAGCAGCGAATAGAGGACTCCAGAAGCAATTCCTGGGTAGAACTATAAAGAAACGATATGTAGCACAACTCGAAGGATACCTGACTAAGGATTCAGGGACAATAGAATTACCTTTGCGGCTCGATCTCGATGATAGACCAAAACAAGTGGTAGATTATGATCAAGGAAAACCAGCGACTACTCACTACGAAGTGATCGATAAAAAGAACAATACAACGAAGGTGTACTTCTACCCTATTACTGGTCGTACGCATCAGCTGCGGGTTCATGCTGCACATCAAGATGGACTAGGTCATCCTATTGTAGGTGATGACTTATATGGCGCAAAAGGTAAAAGATTACATCTTCATGCAGAGAGGATAGAGTTTTTACATCCTATTAATAAGGAGAGGATGGAATTTGTGGTAAAAGAGGAGTTTTAAACTAATAAGCCTCCGTATTTCCACTAAAAATGAAACCCAACTTTAATCTGACCGATATTGATAAAATCAAAAGAAAAATCAGATGTATTTGCATTTGGATTAAAGCTATCTTTATCTTCAGTCTTATTTCTAAATATAGCCAAAGACAGTTCTGTAGAGATAGAAAAGTGTGGTCCAAAATTATATAAAAAACCTATAAATGGAATAGCTGCAATTTTTGTCGTTATTCGTTAAGAATTTTGGCATTTGTTCTTGTGTAATTAGCGTCTATTCCTGTATATAACTTCCAATCACCACTGATTTTAAATACTCTATCAATCCCTATTCTAATAGAATAATCTGTAACTGCATCTTCCGCTGTACTGAGATCAATGCTTGTCGCCATTCTGAGACTGTGAGAAGAATCTACAGCCAGTACCCTGTAAGTGATATCCAGATTATTTACCTGTTCGTTGAATATGAGCACAAACTTTGAAGCATTGATACTCAAATGGTGCTTTGTATAATCTACTTGTGAAAAACAAAGGTGCTACTCGATATGAGCAGCACCATTGTAACTATTATATTTTTAATGATCATTCTCCGAAAAATTCTGACCATAAAGATGATACATCATCCCAGAATCCATCATAAAGCACTGCGGAATCTTCAAAATATGAATCCTTGTAAAAGATTAATACAGTCTCCATGTCATCATTTATCTCAAGATCAGCGATCTTAAGATCTTCAAAAAACACATCTAAATCAAGACCCGAATTTATCTGAGTATCAGAAGGATCATCAAGAGAAAATAATCCTGCTACATCTCCTAGAGTTCTGATTGACAATTGTCCTACATTTACCTGAACTGCCACCTTTTCAAAACCATTTTCAGTAAAATTCTCAAAGTCATCGTCCTTTAGTTCCATTTGTGCGTTCACTCTAATATCACAAAGTGCTCCGTCAGTGAAGATCATTCCCATTTCATATTCCATCGTAGATACTCGAGTTACATCAAGATCCATCTCCATAGGATCCATAAATAACTGCGCAGATATTTCAACTGGCATCTGATAACCAGCATTGTCTGCATAGGTGACTTTTGATACAGTAATTTCAAATACCTTCTCATTATCAACATCCATAGCTGCATGAACAGCCGTAGGTAAAAACAAGGTCTCACCATCTATTGTTACTTGCTTATCAGCATACATATCAATGATCAATTCTGCATTATTACTAGTAGCGTTTGGCTCAGCAGGGAATTGGAAAATCATCCTATCGCTTACATTATTGGTTTTAGACCAAGTCTGAGAGAAACTATTGAAGATATGAGTACCTGCATGATACACTAGATCAAATCTACTATTATCCTCTACATGTTCAAAATCAATAACACCTTCTAGTTCTGCAGTCATGTCTTCGATCCAATCTTCATTCAAAGCCTCACCGTCAGACATATTTAAAAAATTTTAAAACAGAACAGTCACTGCTCTAGAGTCTTTGATATCCTGAGTACACTTGAATAGATCGTCAAAAGTCTTTTGAATATTTGCTTTGTCTTCTTCTACAGTAGTAACACATACAGCACATTCGCCGCCGCAGTCTATCCCTTTTTCAGTACCGTTTTGGATTCCATCATCGCAGGTAGGACATGCATCACAATCAGCTCCTCCACAGTCTATGCTTGTCTCATCACCATTCTGAATACCATCGGAACAAGTTTCATCTTCACCACAGCTAGTAATCATAGCCATTGACATCAATAAACCAAAGCGCATTAAGTACGTTTTTCATTGTTTCAATTTTTAATTCGTTTGTAATGTAATTATTGTTTAGATCGTAAATATTTTTATTGACCATATGGTACACATATCATAAGACCATCGGTTTCATTTACTATCGTGTACATAATAATTTCAAACGTAATGTGTGACAACAACGCTGCATTTTTTTTCTATAAAATTGTGTTATCATTTATCAAAATGATAAAAATCGACCAGATTATTAAATTATTCCTCCGTCTTATACCCTTTCTTCTTGGCTAACTTTCTCACAGTCTTAATAATAGAATTGCCTAGATTATCTTTCTTCTCGCCTTTGATTTTGTCTTTTTTATAAACAACTCTCTTTTTATCAAGCTCATTGATTTTATGTTTTACTTCTTCTCTCTTTTTAGCCATGCGTTCTATTTCGACTTCGAGTTCAGCTTTTGACAATTTGCTCAATCTCTCATTTTTAATAACTGCTTTATCCAATATTTTTTTGTCTTTTTTATAATTCTCCACCAAATCCCAATCCGACGTTTTGTATTGTTTGCTCGCTTTGAATTTCGTTCTTTTGGCTGCATTTTCTTTACTATACGAGCTGGCATTGCTGTCTTGAAGGTGTAAATTTTGCACTTTACTCTCACCGTAATCATTGAATGAGTGATACGTTTTATTGAGCTCCCCATTCAATCGATTAATCTCATCATCGTATGGCGTTTCCACGAATGCTGTAGTCTCATTATGATTGATTGTAAAATACTCTCCTCCACCTGACTTCGCACCTAACCTCCAATCCTCTGCATCATATTTGGCCCCATCACTACAGTAAATAGTGTTGACAATAATGTCTTCTTTCTGTGCTGTTTCACATACTGCTCGATAACCAATTGGCCCCTGAGTAAATGGTTCGTTTCCTGCAATGTAGATCATCTTAAGGCCTTCTTGATTAGTCCAATCCAGTTGATCTAGAGAAGCTTTGATTACAGCACCGCAATACTCTTCTCCCCCATTGGTACGCAATGAAAATAGTTTTTCAGAAATGAAATCCATATCAGTTGTAAATGGACTCAATTGATGAATCGCATATTTGTCATTTGATTTACTTGGGTTTCCATATTCATATAGTGCGATTTCTAATGTCGGAGTATCTTCTCCTTTAGTGGTCTTAGAAAGTTCGTTTAGGATATTCCACAATTGAGATTTTGCTTGCTCTATCAAACCAGACATCGATCCGCTCGTGTCTAATAATAATGCAATTTGCATAGCATTCTGTTTTCGCTCTTTTTCTGATAAAATTATTGGAGTAATAGTTTTAACTGGCGCTGTAGTAACAAGTGATATCGGTTTAGGTACAACAGGTCTCGATGTCTTTTTTGTAAATTGGATTGCTGCATAACTAAATGATAGACATCCTGCGATAGTCATAAAGAATAAGAAAATGTTTCTGTAGATCATGGTTAATTAAATTTTAGTATAGATTATAAATTGTCAATCGATCGAAGACAATGTAAATGATTGATTACCATTCCAAAATTGAGCTGAATAAATCAAAGAAAACAATGAGAATACGTGAGTAAGTCGTTTCACTTGGTGAACAAGGTATTTCGCTTCAGTAATTGGTATTTATCTAGCTTTCTACCAAAAATCATTAAAAATATTTATCCTAACTTTATGATCAAATGAAGAAAGTACAATACATATTGGTAGTAATTGGAGTCTTGTTTTCGGCTTATATGCATGGTCAGGAAAAACGTAAAGAATTTTTAGAAACGAAAAGACAGTTGCCTTATAGGATGCTTACAAAAGCACAACAACTAAAGGATAAATCTCCGACCCAATCCATAAAAATCATAAAGCAATTGGTGGCGAATAAAAAGGATAAAGCAACATACTCATTATTGGATGAAGCTTATTTCTTACTTGGAGAAATTTATGAAAATATCGATCAGTATGAACTTGCAAGACAACGATATGACGAAGCATTGTCTTATACGTCCAAATCCGACGAAGACCAAAAAGCTATTATTCATTATAGATTAGGCGTTATAGCTCTTAAAGAAAACCTCAGTAAACTAGCTGATAATCATTTTAATGAATGCATAAGGTTTTCGTCAGATGCACAACAAATATATCGATGTGAAACAGGAAAAATAGATGTTCTCATTCTAGACAATCAAAACAAAATTGCACTAAATGAATTAGATCGATTGCAAGTTTTGAAAGCAAATGATAGTTTGGCGTTAGTACAACTTGAAACTAGAAGAGCACAAGTCTACACTCAAATGGATGATTTCAAGAATGCGGCTCTTTCTATACAGGAGATGTACAATACCATACCACAAGAAGCGGTACTTACTGTTTCTGATATGGAACAAGTCTCAAAAACACAAGACAAACTTTATGAAAATGTAAACTTGACCAACCGTAAAAAAATAGAAATCCAAAACAGTATAGAATATAAAGACAGAAACTTTAAGGGAAATATAGCTAAGGAAAACTTTCGATTATCAAAAGTATATGAAGAAGAGAATGATATTGAAGGTGTAATAAGCGCATTGGGTGAATCTAAGAAGTACATAGACGAATTTGCTGAATCCAATCTTATAGCTCTAGTCTATAAAAAGTCCTATGAATATAATCTCAAGATAGGAAAGGCGGATGCTGCATTTGAAGATTTAGATAAGTATGTAAAAGCCAAGGAGAAATCCATTGCTGAAATTGAGAACAGCCTTAGAGAAGAAGTAGAAATTGTAAAAGGTCAAAAATCAATCGATCTATCCCAAAGTGATTTACGGCTGCAAGAAAAGGAAAACGACTTGATGAAAAGTCAACTTACAACACAAAAGACTGTCATTGGTCTTTTGTCTATCCTTGTTTTAGCCTCGCTTGTTTTCTTTTATTTTTTAAATCAAAATATTAAAGCAAAGAAAAAAGCCAATCAACTTCTAGAATTAAAGTCTCTCAGAACACAGATGAATCCACACTTCATATTCAATGCACTTAATTCTGTCAATAATTTCATCGCTAAGAATGATGAGAAATCTGCCAATAAGTACCTATCAGAATTTTCTCACCTGATGAGAATGGTCCTCGATTATTCAAAACAGGATTTCATTACGCTAAGGGAAGAAATAGAACTAAACGAACTCTACTTAAAACTAGAGCATTTCCGTTTCAGAGACAAATTCGATTATACTTTTGACACCCATATAGATGGCCAAGAATTAGATATTGAAGTACCACCTATGCTTATCCAGCCCTTCATAGAAAATGCTGTGTGGCATGGATTGAGATACAGAGAAGACAAAGGATTATTAACTGTCGTTTTTACAAAAGAATCCAACAATTTAATAGTATCAATTTCTGATAACGGAATAGGAAGAGCAAAATCAAAAGCGCTCAAAACCGAGAACCAAAAGAATCATAAAAGCACGGGTCTGAATAATGTAACTAAAAGACTAGCCGTTCTCAACAGTACTTATGGTAAAAACTTTAGTGTTGAGATAACAGATAGAGATCTAAACGACGAAAACGTAGGGACCATAGTGAAGATCGTTTTGCCCATCACAACTTCAAACCAATAATAATGAATAAGCTCACCGCAATCATTGTCGATGATGAACAAGACAGTAGAGAAATATTAAGAAATTACATAAGTAAGTATTGTCCAAATGTTACGCTTTTATCTGAATGTGCCGACATTATTGAAGCTAGATCAGCTATATTAAGACATACACCGCAACTGGTGTTCTTAGATATAGAAATGCCGCGAGGTAATGCATTTGACTTACTGGAGCAATGGGGAGAGATCAACTTTGAAGTTATTTTCATAACAGCATATAGTCAGTACGCAGTAAAAGCATTTTCTCTGAGTGCTGCCCACTACTTACTCAAACCTATCAACATCGAAGAATTAGAAAAAGCGGTAGAAAACGTATTTGAGCTCTACACTCAAAAAGATAAAATCAATAGAGCCGAAATCCTGCTTGCCAATTTCACAAAAAATAAATCTCAAGATCAAAAACTTGTTCTTCCACTCATGGAAGGGATGCAGATAATCAAGATGAGTACTATCCTATATTGTGAGGCGGCTGATAATTTCACAACATTTCATTTGACTAATGGGCAAAAAATGATGATTTGTCGCAATCTCAAATTCTATGAGAATGCTATGTCGGAATATGGTTTCTTGAGGATTCATAGATCTACAGTTATCAACCTTGAATATCTCCAGAAGTATATCAAAGGTAAAGGAGGATCAGTGATTATGGATAATGGAAAGGAGTTGACTGTATCGGCAGGTTGCAAGGCGGAATTGATGCATAAATTGAAGGGTTAATTTTCATATATCATGTTTCAATTTATTTTTAATAAATCTCTACCAATTAAGTATTTACATCTTCTCGATTTCATTAGAGATGTGTAATATCGTTTCTATATAGATATCAATCATCTTCCATCAGGTAAATATATACTTAGAATAAAAACATCGAAGAACACAATTGCACATGACATCATCAAAATTTGAATATTGATCGGATTGCATTAAAATATCTTGTACATTAGGCCATTCACAAAATCTTGCATGCTTCCAGCATAAAAAAACAAAGAAAAAACAGTCATATTCAGTAGAATAACAACACCTACATAAAAAATAATGCGAAATTTACACTGTTTATCAATCAGTTACAAACACACGACTCAAAAATAACTCTCAAAAAGGTTGCACAATAATATTTAATAATCTACATTTGCACCCGCTTAGAGCGCTAAGCACAATTTTGAAGAAATTTATTAATAATTATAATACCTAATAAAGTGGATACACTCAGTTATAAAACGGTATCAGCCAACAAAGCTACTGCAGATCAGAAGTGGGTTGTGGTAGATGCTGAAGGACAGACAGTAGGTAGACTTGCGTCTAAAATCGCTACTGTACTAAGAGGTAAGCATAAGCCAAACTTTACACCACACTGTGATACAGGTGACCATGTAATCGTTTTGAATGCTACTAAAATAAGATTTACAGGTACTAAGCTTGAAAACAAGACATACCTAACTTATAGTGGTTACCCAGGTGGACAGAAGTCTGCAACGGCAGAAGAAATCATGGCTAAGAAGCCTCTAAGAATCATGGAAATGGCAATAAGAGGAATGCTTCCTAAAACTAAACTAGGAAGAGCTATGATCAAAAAATTATTCTTGTATGAAGGTGCTGAGCATCCTCACCAAGCTCAACAACCAACAGAACTAAAATTCTAAGCATATGGAAATGATAAATAGCATAGGACGTAGGAAAGCATCTGTAGCAAGAGTTTATCTTACTAGTGGCTCAGGAAAGATTACCATCAATGGTAAAGATCTTAAGGATTATTTCCCAATGCCAGATATTCAATTAAAAGTAACTGATCCATTAACAACTATCGAGGTAGCTGAGATATACGATGTCAAAGTAAACGTCAAAGGTGGTGGTTTCAAAGGTCAAGCAGAAGCAATCAGACTAGGTATCTCAAGATCACTGGTAAAAATAAATGAAGATTTCAAATCTCCACTGAAAGCGAAGAAATTCCTTACAAGAGATGCGAGAGTCGTAGAGCGTAAGAAATTCGGTAAGCCAAAGGCGAGAAAGAGTTTCCAATTCTCAAAACGTTAATCTTTATTTTTTCTGAAAGTCTCCTAACGTTCCATAGACAGAGATTAAAAGTTCATGGAAAATTATTGGCTTTCGTTGTTGGTGGGGTGAGCTCCATGAACATTTTTTACAAACTATCAATTTATATAAAAATGAGTACGTTACCTACATATAAAGAATTATTAGACGCAGGTGTACACTATGGACACATGAAGAGAAAGTGGAATCCAAAGATGCTTCCAAATATTTTCATGGAGAAAAAAGGAATCCACATCATCGATCTAAACAAGACAACAGCAAAACTAATAGAAACTGGCAAGGCTATGAAATCTATGGCTAAAGCTGGTAAGAAAATACTTTTTGTTGCTACTAAAAAGCAAGCAAAAGATATCGTAGCAACCGCTGCTGATTCAGTAAACATGCCTCACGTAACCGATAGATGGTTAGGAGGAATGATGACTAACTTCTCAACGATCAGAAAGTCTGTAAAAAAGATGAACTCTATCGATAAGATGTTAGCCGATGAGAGCTTATCGAGTATCACTAAGAAAGAAAGACTTACTCTTACAAGAGAGAGAAATAAGTTAGAAAAAGTACTAGGTGGTATAGCTAATATCAACAGATTGCCTCAAGCGGTATTTGTTGTAGATATCAGCCACGAGCATATCGCTATCAAAGAATCTAAGAAATTAGGCCTTCAGACATTTGCGATGGTTGATACTAACTCTGACCCTAATCAAGTAGACTTCGCTATTCCTTCGAATGATGATGCTTCTAAATCAGTAAAAATAATTACTGACTATCTAGTATCTCAAATCAAAGAAGGATTGGACGAGAGAAAAAATGCTAAAGCAGAACCAGCGACTAAGAAAGCTGACGCTTAAGATTTTTTCAAAGATTATTATTTTTAAAAACTAAAATAGATCATCAATTATGAGTGATGTTAAAATTTCAGCTTCTGACGTAAAGAAGCTTAGAGATATGACAGGAGCAGGTATGATGGATTGTAAGAAAGCTCTAAAGGAAACTGGTGGAGATTTCGACGGTGCTATCGAGTTCCTAAGAAAAAAAGGTCAAAAATTATCTGCAAAAAGAGCAGATAGAGATGCTAAAGAAGGTTGTGTACTTGCAGTAGTATCTAATGATAATAGTAAAGGTGTTGTAGTAAGACTTAGTTGCGAAACTGATTTCGTATCTAAGAATGATGACTTCGTTGCTATGACTCAAAAGATTGCTGACCTTGCATTGAGCAAATTCCCTGCGACTAAAGAAGAGTTACTAGCTGAAGATTTCGGCGGACAAACTTTGGCGGAAAAAATCATAGAGCAAACTGGTGTAATCGGTGAGAAAGTAGAATTAGCTGACTACCAAAGACTAGAAGGTCCTATGGTTGTTCCTTATATTCACATGGGAAATAGAGCTGGTGTAATCGTATCACTTAACAAAGCTTCTGATAGCTTCGTTATTGCCGGTAAAGATGTAGCTATGCAAGTAGCAGCTATGAACCCGATCGCACTTGATCAAGATGGTGTATCTCAAGAGAAAATCCAAAAAGAAATCGAAATCGGAATGGATATGGCTAGACAAGAAGGAAAGCCTGAGGCTATGCTTGAGAAAATCGCAACTGGTAAACTAAACAAATTCTTCAAGGAGAATACATTAGTAAATCAGATGTTCGTAAAGAATAATAAGCAAACAATTGCTGCATTCTTACAATCAGTTGATAATGATTTAGCTGTAACAGACTTCAAACATGTAAAATTAGGATAATCCTAGTTTATGTTATAATATAGAAAAAGCGACTTCATTTATTTGGAGTCGCTTTTTTTGTGAATTTGCTCTGTGAACTGACTTTTAAGAAAAAAATATTATTTTTCACTTAAACTACATCCTCAACCAACATTAATTATCTTCGTGCAAATATTTAGTAACACTATCCTATTATGAGTTTTAAATACAAGAGAGTACTTCTGAAATTAAGTGGTGAATCACTTATGGGTGAACAACAATTCGGAATATCTCCTGAAATGTTGATCCATTACGCTAGTCAAATTAAAGGACTGGTTGAAAAAGGAATTGAAGTTGCCATAGTAATAGGTGGTGGCAATATATTCAGAGGCCTAAATTCTCTAAATTCAGGAATAGCAAGAGTTCAGGGGGATTATATGGGAATGCTTGCAACTTGTATCAACGGCATGGCACTCCAAAGTGCACTTGAGAAGGCTGGTATCTACACAAGGCTTATTTCGGCTATTGAAATGAGGCAAATCGCAGAACCATATATCAGAAGAAGAGCCATCAGACACTTAGAAAAAGGTAGAGTGGTCATTTTTTCAGCTGGTACAGGTAGTCCTTACTTTACTACCGATTCCGCTGCAGCCCTTAGAGCAAACGAAATCAATGCTGAAGTCATATTAAAAGGAACAAGAGTAGACGGAATCTATAGCAGTGACCCAGAAAAAGACCCTGATGCAACAAAATACGATACTATATCCTTCGAAAAAGTAATCGAACTCGGATTAAACGTAATGGACATGACAGCATTTACGATGTGTCAAGAAAATAACTTACCAATAATAGTATTTAATATTAATGATGATAGAAACTTGCAGAGAATCATCATGGGTGAAAATGTTGGTACTGTTGTGTCTTAGGTTTTTTAGATTAATCTTGTTTTAGAATGACCTTCTAGCCTTCTAATTTAACCTAATTCATTGGTAGTGAGATTGGTATTATCATTTCATTTTCAAAAATACATAAGGCCCTTTAATTGCTCCACAAAATTGTTCTCCATTATCATTAAATATTTGATCCTAGTTGGTTATTTTATTTCTGGTCATGCTGACTAATGAAGTAACAAAACTAGCACCACGCAATGTAGATTTGCAATTATCAGCCAATGTATTTCCAGTATATCCATCAATATTTTTGCTTAATTCCACCTCATATACTTCTCCTATATCGAGAAGTGAAACTCCATATTGATCAAACTTCTTTGGTATCTTCCACATTCCAATAAACAATGAATCATTTTTCAATTTATAAACATGACTGGCAATTTTAGAATCTTCGAGATCTTCTAGTTTGTATATCCATTGACGATAAAGTTTATCTTGCATTGATGCTAGTGCTTGTTCTACGTAGTTGATATTTCCCATCTTTTCTATTTTACCAATCGGATATATATTAAGTGATATATTGTAGTATATGCTATCCTTAATCGCTTGAGCCGAGCTATAATAACTTTCAGTCATCATCGAATGCAAATATGAAAGCGGATCAAACCTTATTCCATCTATCTTTGTGTTTTTACATGATCCTAATACTAATACCATTTACGTTTGAATATTTTTGTCATAAAAATTTAATTTATAATTATAATATAGGCTACAAGATATTACAGATAGTATTAGAAGAAAAACCTTTAAAACATCTACAAAAAAAAACGATACGAACCGCTTCAAACAATATGTAAAAACAATTAACTTTTTCTATTTCAATAGATTTATTCTTATGGTATTTGTTGTATTATACCATCTAGATTAGATATGAAATTTGTGTTCAATGGGTGGAAAATCATTTGCCCTTGAAGGTAGTTTCTATCATCGTCTGGATTTGTATATTTAGCTTTTCCATCCATGTTATAATCTCCTCTAAAATAATCAAGAACAAAATCATAATTTATCAAAAATTGAGGAGAACTGAATAATACGTTTCCGTAAAGAATATTGATATCACTGTCGGGTTCTGAAAATTTCAATTTACCATCTGAGTTAAAATCTCCTGCCCACAGTGCTAGATAGCCACTCTTTACATTTGATTTTTGGGACAATCCTGTATAATCCATTCCATTAGATAATGAAATTCCGAAGTTAAATGTAGGAGTATCAGGCATAGTAAAATCAACAAATGTACCATTACTGACTTTCTCTGACATAACACCTAGGTGAGTTCTATGCCTTACACAAACATAGAAACTATCGATATTGATTCCATGGAACCTTAATAGACTAGTTCCATCTAAATCAACAATATCACCATCTCTTTGGAGTAATCCTGATCTCGTAGCTATTGCTACTTTATTATCATTTTTATCTCTCAACTCGACATGTATCCAATCTACTATTGCATTATCTCCAGTAACAGAAAATACACCAATTGAATCAAGGATCTCTAAATTTTCTGCCATGAGTCCTGGACCTTCTTTAACAAACTTGGCAGGCGTATCATCGTACAATTCATTCCCAAAAGTATATGGATCTCTCGCTGGTATATAATTTTCGCCAGTATGAAGGCTCACTCTTAGTCCATCTCTCATCAATGGGTGTCCATAAATTGATGTTTCATCTCCATTCTGCATCAACGCTCCTTCTAAATAAACTTTTAGTTGTAGTGTAAGATCATCAAAAACTTGGATATGAAGTGTTGCATCCGTGCATGCAATATCTGCATTGTTATCACATAAAGTATATATTATCTCTAGTGCTCCGCTGAAAGATCCGTTGGGTGTAAATTCGTACGATCCATCAGTATTTATGTAATAAGAGCCTTTTGATAAAACAACCGGACTCATCATAGAACCTTGTTGAGTTACAGACATTTCATCATTCTCTGGATCTAAGTCATTGTCTGCAACATTTCCATTTCTCGAGACACCTTTTAGTGTATAAGCAAAGTCATCCGCTGCAACAATTGAGTTCAAGGCATTCGGTGCATTTATAGTTATTATTTGTCTTGATTGGCTGCAATTAGAAGTACTTTCGCATACTTCATATACTATCGTATCATGTCCAATAATCCCTGGATTCGGTGTATAGTCAAAACTACCTGTTCCAGAAAGTACTACACTTCCATTCTGAGGAGAATCGATAATAGACAAGGTAGAAGGATCTAAATTACAACCTGCCGTATATACACAATCATCATTTGAAAGAGGGTTTACAGTAATTGTATTCCCAGGTAATGTTCCATCCGAATTAGCATAGGTAGTCGCAAATTCCAGATTACTTACCGGATTGCTTTGACCATATACATTATCAATTACATTTATTTCTAAATATGCACTTGGGCAACCAGAATTTGTAGGTGGTAGGCACGCCGAAACTTTATATAAATATTTCCCTGGCTTATTCGTCACGAAAGCGTAAGTGCCATCAATATTAATAATCAACTCCGGCAAACTTAATAAAGGCTTATCTACTGTCACTTTTAAATTACTGTAAGTTACTGCACCATTAAAATTGTCATTAGTACTTAAATCCCCAGAAATATCTTGGTTTACTAATGCAACATTGAAATCATGGTTAATACAATTCCCTACTGTGATAGGATCTGTAGTTCCACCTGCAGAACATCCACTATCAGAGTCTACAAAGGTAAACGTTACAATCCCAGGTGCTCTTCCTTTTACTATACCAAAGTTAGATACTGTAGCTACTGCAGTATTGCTACTTGTCCAAATACCTCCTGTATTAGGGAATAAAGCAGTCGTGTACCCTGTACATATTTCACTATCTCCAAGTATCTGTGCTCCTATATCTGAAGCTACATCTACACTTAAATTACCATCAGATTCACAACTTGTCAGGTCATCTGTAAACACAAAGAATGCTGTTCCTTCAGCTACTCCTGTAATTATTCCACTTTCAGTAACTGTTGCTATTAAAGGAGTTAAACTTTCCCATGTTCCCCCAATAGATGGAGTCAACGAAGTTGTAGAACCAATACATAATAGCGTAGATCCAGCTAGTGACACTGTAGGTGGTCCATTAACAATCAGTGTCTCACTAAGGTCAGAAATACAACCTGAAATGGCTTCTGTAAATTTAAATTTGACTACTCCAGCAGATACTCCTATTATCAATCCATCATTTGTGATCGTTGCAATCAGGGGATTTGTACTTTCCCATGTTCCAGGATTAGACGATGTTATATTTGTCATTTCTCCTTCACATATTGAAGTTGGTCCAGTAAAGTTTATTGGGGGACCAGTGATTACAGTGATATCATTATTAATTTCAGAATCACAGCCAGTACTCAATTGACTGAATATAAATCTAGCATTACCAGGGGATATACCCATTACTTGACCATTATTTTGAACAGTCGCTATACTAGGATCTAATGCAGTCCAGATCCCCCCCGTACTAGGTGTCAAATATGTTATACCTCCAATACAAATATAAGCGGGTCCATTTAATCCTGTAGTTGGTGCTTCAATAACAGTTATGTTATCACTTGGATCAGATTTACAACCTGTGTTTGCATCCGTAAATGTGAAGTTCGCCACACCAAAGGTAATAGCCGTTACCAGTCCATTATTTTCTATTGTTGCTATTGATGTATTGTTACTTATCCATGTTCCTCCAGAAGATGGGAGCATTTGGACTTGCTCATTTATACATATCTGACTTGGTCCGATTATCGATACAGACGAAGGTCCATAAACAATTACAGGTGTTGTCTCATTAGATACACATCCTCCATCTGAGATAAAAGCAAACTTCGCTATCCCTTGAGACACTCCTGTTACGATTCCAGCATCAGTAACTGTGGCAACATCTGTATGGTTACTTACCCAAATTCCACCTGTATTAGGTGAAACAGAAGTAGTTTCTCCCACACATATGGTGTTATCGCCAACAATTGATACCGGCGTTTTTTGTAATACTGTAACAGGTGCAGATGCATCTGATACACAATTAGAACCTGTTTCATAAAAAGTAAACGTAGCTGTACCTTGCGATACACCTGTAACTTGGCCACTAGAAGATATAACTGCAACATTTGTATTGCTACTTGTCCATGTTCCTCCAGAACTTGGAGTTAAATATGTAGTAAACCCTTCACAGACTTCATCGTCTCCCATAATTTCTGGTACAGGTCTTATGTATACACTTAATGAACCATCCGTAGTACTCTCACATCCAGAAGATGCATTTTCAAAAGTAAATTGTGCAGTACCAGACCCTATAGCCGTTACTAATCCACCATCATCTACTGTAGCTACACTCGTATTAGATGAAGTCCATGCTCCTCCATAGCTAGGACTCAAATTAGTAGTTGTTCCTATACATATTTCTGATGGTCCTGAAAATCCTACTACAGGACTAGATACAACTGTAATACCAATAGATGGATCAGAATTACATTCTGTGTTACTATTAAAAGTAAAATTTACTGTACCTGGGTTATGGCCTACTATTTCTCCATTATTACTAATTGAAGCAATATTTATATTGCTACTTGACCATGTCCCACCAGAATTTGGCAATATAGCAGTTGTCTCATTTAAACATATTGTACTAGGGCCCGTCAATGTTATTTCAGTAGGTTCTTTAACTATCAACTCTGTTGATGTATCAGAAGCACAACCTGTTAAATCACTCGTATAAATAAATGATACAGTTCCTGGATTAACACCGGTTATTGTTCCCTCTTGAGAAATAGTTGCTACTGTAACATCGGTGCTTGACCACTGACCTACAGAGCTTGGAGAAATACTCGATTGCTCTCCTATACAAATAGACGTAAGTCCTGTAAAATTAATTGAAGGGTTTCCATTAACTAATAATGGAGTAGAATGTGCTGATGAACACCCTGTAGCATTACTTGTAAAGATAAATCTTGCTAATCCAGCTCCTACCGCAGTAATAATACCGTTGTCATCTATCGTAGCTACAGCTTCGTTTGTGCTTACCCACGTCCCTCCTGAATTTGGAGTAATACTAGAAAATTCACCGATACAAAGATCAGAACTTGACAAACCATTAATTGCAGGTGGTCCATAAACAGTTATTGTTATTATCCCATCAGAAAGACAGCCATTCGTTGATTCTATAAAGCTAAAATCTGCAGTTCCAGATGCTTTACCTGTTACTGTACCATTGCTACTAACTGATGCTACACTATTGTTGCTACTAATCCAAACACCCCCTGTAGTAGGTGATAATATTGTAGTACTATTAACGCAAATTTCTGAAGGTCCTATTCCTGTAATGACAGGGTTGCTTATTACTGTTATTGGTGTATTCAAAACAGATGTACAGCCAACACCTGATATAAACGATATCGTAGCATTGCCTCCACTTACTCCTGTTATGATTCCTGTAGTACTTATCGTTGCTATGGATTCATCTGAAGAAGACCATAATCCACTGATTGATGCACTAACATAAGTAAAATCTCCCTCACATATTGTAGAAGGACCATTCAATGATACTGTCGGATTATTAATTATGGTGATATTATACGAACCATCATTATAACATCCACTTGATGTCACTTCATATATTATTGTAGTTGTTCCTTGTCCTTGTGGTGTTACTACACCATTTGTATCTATTGTGGCAACTCCAGGAGCTGAACTACTCCAAGCACCCCCATTTACACTTGCTGTTAATGTTGGATTATCGGAAAAACAAATCTGATTATCTCCTGCGATGATTAAAGTTACATTTGCATTTACATTGATAGTATCTGTTGGATTAGACACACAACCTGTAGCATCACTTTTAAATGTAAATGTTGTTACACCATTGCCGATACCAGTAACCAACCCTGCATCGGTTACAGAGGCTACACTTGAGTTTCCACTAGTCCAATTACCTCCTGTTATAGGAGATAATTGGGTGTTATTCCCTACACATATATCTGTAGATCCTGTGATACTAACCACCGGTTTTGCATTTACCATAATATCAGCCGTGGCTTCGGTCGTACATCCAATTGAGTTTGTTACTGTTACTGTGTAACTAGTACTTGGTACTGATGGTATCACAGTTACGGATTGCGTTGATGCACTACCTGTATTTGTACTCCATTGATAACTTGTAGCACTCGCTCCACTTATTGATAATGTGACAGATTCTCCTTCACATACAGTTGTGTTTAATGCAAATATAAATGGCTCATATAATTCATAAATAAATGCCGACGCTATATCCATACAGCCCTTATTGTCTGTGACAGTCACATTGTAGTTACCACCTAAAGAAATATCAATTGTTTGTGTATTTCCAGTAAATCCACTTGGTCCTATCCAAGCATAAGTATAACCTGATGTACCACCTGCTACAATAGCTGAAAGCTGTGAGTTCGCTGTAAGGCATTCAGAGCCATTAAAGTCAATAACTACTGAAACATCAGGAGTTACTGTAATAGTACCCGTATTAAGCGAAGGACAATTATTTCCTGTTGTATAGTAGAATGTAACATCTCCAGCTGAAATTCCCAATACCAATCCAGTAGATGATATTATTGCAATAGTATTATCAGAACTCGTCCAATATCCTCCAGCCCCATCTGTAGATAGTGTAGTCGTTTCCCCTACACAAACCTCAGCCGATCCAGATATAAATACCATCGGCGTATCAAATACCTCGATTGCAAAATTTGAATTTTCTGCACATGAATTAGAAGAATGGATATAACTTATCAGCACGACTCCAGCACTTACGGCTGTGACTACACCAAAGGTATTTACTGTAGCAATGGTATTATTATTACTTGACCATGATCCTCCAACTTTAGAAGCAGTTAGAGTCGTAGAAGTCCCTTCACATATGATATCTTCACCTGTTATGAATACTCCTTCTTTTGGAGTAACAGTTATTTGAATTGCTGATGGAGCTGCACAATTATTATCCGCCATAAAATTGATATTAGCTATGCCTGCATTGATACCAAGTATGACACCAGTCGTTGATACAGTAGCAATCGTTTCATCATCACTTGTCCAAGTGCCTGTTGTAGATGCATTGATCACAGTGGTCGATCCTTTACAAATTGTACCATCTCCTATAATACTAATTGTTGGGATTTCATTGTTTGCAAGTGTAATGGTCGATAGCTGCAAAGGACAGAAGTTATCACCCCATTTTGTAAATAGACTATAATCTCCAGATGCTAGACCAGTTACGGTATAAGTGCCAACATTATCATTAGTGATGAATGGAAAATTAATACCCCCATCAATACTGAATTGTACATTTGTTCTATTAGGATTATCAACAAAACTGAATGTAATGCTTCCATCACCCGCTCCACAAGAAGGAGATGAGTAGGTGACGGTTGGGTCTGGCTGAGCTTTTATTAATACAGTTTTACTATCGGTATTTGTACAATCATTTTTGGTAACTGTTAGTATTACGGAGTTAATCTGATTTGCTCCGTTTGCATTGGGATTAGAGTATGTAACATTGTGCGGTCCGGCTCCCGTAGCTGCAGCTGGTGATGCATCAGTACCAAAACTCCATGAGTAAGTAGTACCCGCTACTGCATCAGAAGTAGAAATTGAAACAGTCTCATTTTCGCAGCTGCTGATATCGGCTCCTGCATTTGCGGAAGGCAATGCTTCGGCACCTATAGTTGCACTTGCAGTTGATGTACATCCGTTTGTATTGGTTACTGTAACTACATATGTTGTAGATGGTGCACTTGGAGTCACCGTTACTGATGATGTATTTGCATTTCCAGCATTGCTATCCCATGAATATCCGGTAATATTACTTCCGTTTATTTCAAGATCTACGGATTCTCCTTCACAGACAGTAGTCCCAAGAGAAAAAATAAATGGCTCGAACTCAGCATATATATATCCTGATGTTGATTCCTCACATCCATATGCATCCGTTACCGAAACATAATAATTACCAAATTCTGTAATATCAATAATAGAGTCCGTTGATGTAAAACTACTAGGTCCTGTCCATGAATATGAATAGTCTAGTGTTCCTCCTGTAATATTAACTCCTAATTGAGAATCATAATTTAGACAAATTCCTCCTACATAATCAATAGCAATCGACATTTCTGGACTTACTCTTATTGTGTCAGACGCACTAGCACATCCTGTAGAAGTATCCTCAAATGTAAATAATGCAAATCCACCTGAAACACCAACTACATTTCCATTGTTGGAAACTATTGCAACTGATTCATTACTACTTGACCATTCTCCACCAGAGTTTGGAGTTAATGTCGTAGTCTCTCCAATACAGATTTCTACAGGGCCTGTCTCTACAATTACTGGAGGTGGGGAGGTAGTGACAGTAGTTAAAGCTGAATTCAAACATCCATTTCCATCCATTGCAAGCAATGTGTAATTTCCATTCGCATTTACATCGATCGATTCAGAGGTTTCACCCGTTGACCAAAGATAATTCAAGCCACTAGGTGAAGCGGTCAAAGTAACGATTGCATCATCACATGTTATTGGCCCATCATTACTAATTGTTACTATTGGAAGTGGGTTTACAGTAACGATCACATCATCAGTATCTTCACACCCATTGGATGCCGTTACAGTCAAAGAATATGTAGTTGTTGTATTGGGAGTTACAGTCAAATTTGCATTTGTACTGCCATCTGACCATAAATAAGTTCCTATTCCCGTTGCTGTTAAAGTAGTGCTTTCTCCTTCACATAGGATACCGTCTGAGCCGGCATTTGATATAGGTGTTAATGTGTCCATAGGTACACTAATTGACGTCACTGCCGTACATCCATTCCCATCAGTCACTGTTACAAAGTATTCATCGCCTGTACTTACATTTAATGTTTGATTTATACTCCCGCCAGTCCAGATATAGCTTAATCCGGCTGGACTAGCTGTAAGTTCTGCACTTGTTTTATTACATGTTATAGTTCCATCATGGTTTACATTTACATTTGGCAATGGATTTACAATTACTACTACTTCGTCTGTATCCTCACATCCATTCACCGCTGTAACTGTCACCGTGTATGTAGTTGTTATAATTGGAGATACCGTCAAATTTGCATTTGTACTGCCATCTGACCATGTATAGGTTCCTATTCCACTTGCCGTTAAAGTAGTGACTTCTCCTAGACAAATTGATTCATCAGTGCCGGCGTCAGCTGTTGGTACTATTGTATTTTCAAGCACTATTGTAGTTGCTACATGTGTACATCCATCTGAATTTGTCACCGTTACATTATATGAACCTGCAGTCGATACTGTTTTTGTTTGCCCCGTGCCCCCTCCAGACCATTCATAAGTCATCCCTAAAGGATATACAGACAATATGACTTCCAAATTAATGCAGGTAATTTGACCATCAGTAACAATAGATGAAATAGGAAGAGAATTAATTACGACATCAACATCTCCGCTATTGTCTTCAACCTGATTACCAGATGGATCTTCTCCAATCGCTG
>OJIO01000374.1_pt1 | contig 30659 bp, 17 predicted proteins | sample 1595621 | NCBI WGS metagenome assembly OJIO01 (sample SAMN05416776, study PRJEB24817) | seawater metagenome | isolation source: Sea water | place: Canada:Atlantic | collected 2013-07 | reverse complement strand
TATCCTCTTCGTCGGCAGCGTCAGATGTGTATAAGAGACAGGTTTCAAAGTTTATCAAAAGTATTTAGCATTATTCTATTGATTGCATTTACATTTACTCAAGGGCTTTCTCAATCTAAATCCAATGCTAGTTTGGATGAGATGTTTTATAGTTACGATATCCAAGCAATGGATTCTAAAATGATGCATGCAACAGCAAGAAGTGGAGGTTTTTTTATTGTAGAAATTGCAAAACCAAACGGAGGATCATGGATTCTTGAGTTACATGATTCTAAAGTAATAAGTGACGACTACTTAAGCCAATATGCAGACGATCAGGGTATTCATATAGGGCATAAAACTCAAGCGGTAGCTACTAAAGGTAATGTTAATGGAGATTTGTACACTACTGCAAGTTTGACATTCAATGAAGGGTTTGTATATGGATTTATAAAAGATAATAAAGATACTCACTATATAGAGCCTGTTTCATATTTTGACTCAAGCTTAAGAGGTGAAGATTTATACGTCATTTACAATGCTAAAGATGTAAAATCTACAGCACCTATGACCTGTGGAACAATAGAAACACACGATCGACAAGAGGAAATAAAAAATCACAAAGAAAATGATGACTCTAGAAGCGTAGTCGATGAATGTTATGAAGTTGATTGGGCTATAGCAAATGATTTTTTAATGTTTCAAGATTTTGGAAGTGTTGGAGCTGTAGAAAATCACGCTATAGGTGTAGCAAACAATGTTCAAGCAAACTATGACGATGAATTTGCTGACGAACTTCAACTAATAATAGTACAACAGTTTACTGCCACAACGGCAGCTTCAGATCCATGGACTACTTCCACTGCTGCAGGTACCTTATTAAATGATTTTAGAAATTGGGGACCTAGTGGATTTGCTGCGGTACATGACGTAGGATCACTTTGGACAGATAGAAATTTCAATGGTAGTACAGTGGGTATTGCTTATTTAGGTGTAGTATGTACAGGAAGTAGGTACAACTGTCTTATGAACTTTACTTCTAATCCTGTGACAAAAAGGTTTATGGTTTCTCATGAGTTGGGTCATAATTTTAATGCCTCTCACGATGCTTCTGGAAGTCCATTTATTATGGCTCCAACTGTAGCTTCATGGAATGATTGGTCTTCCAATTCAATAAGTTCAATAAATAATCATGTAGCATCTAGATGGTGTCTTTCTAATTGTACAAGTGGTTCAGCACCAACAGCAGATTTTGATTTTTTTGTAATTGAAGATTGTACAGTAGGTGAAGTTGTCTTTACAAACAACAGTACAGGTTCTGGACTTGATTATGAATGGGATTTCCCAGGCGGAACACCTTCGTTTAGCACATTAGAAAATCCTTCTATTCAATATCAGGATGCAGGAACTTATGATGCAACACTTACGGTAACAAATGCAGGTGGAACTGATGTACTTATTCAAAACAACATATTCACAATTAATCAAAGTCCAGTAGCCAACTTTAGTTACGCAACTAATGGAACTATAGTTAGCTTCTTTAATTTTTCAGAATTTGCAGATTCATACTTTTGGGACTTTGGAGACGGATTGTTTTCTTCAGAGAGTGACCCCGTGCATGATTTTATTGATGACGGAGTCTATATAGTGAACTTAACAGCAACTAGTATATGTGGTGATGTTACAAAAGAAGAAATTATTGTAATTGCTAATCCCCCAGTAGCTGATTTTTCTGCAGACGTAGAGGAAGGATGTGCAACATTAACCGTGCAGTTCAATTCAAACGCATCTAACAATACGGATGATTTTTTATGGACTTTCGAAGGTGGTTCTCCAGCAACTTCAGGTGAAGAGAATCCGTTAGTTGTCTTCGAAGATGGAGGTGATTGGGATGTAACTATGACTGTAATCAACGAAACTGGAGATGATGTTCTACAAATGACAGATTTCATTAACGTTATTGGACAGCCATTAAGTGATTTCAGCTATAATATAAATGGAAACGAAGTTGAATTTACCAACTTTAGTGATTATGGAGAAACATATATATGGACATTTGGTGATGGATCTTCAAGTACCGAAGAGGAACCAACACATACTTATACTGCGGATGGCACTTTCACTGTAATACTTACCGTAGATAATGAATGTGGTAGTAATTCAACTTCAACTGAAATTATAATTTCTCTTGCACCTATACCATCATTTACTATTTCTGGTGATAGCGAAGGCTGTGCACCATTGACAGTAAACTACCAAAATACATCAAGTAACAGTCCTGATACTTATGCTTGGGAATTCGAAGGTGGATCTCCAGCAACATCTACTGATGCTGACCCTGAAGTATCGTACACTGCATCTGGAATGTATGATGTAACACTGACGGTTACCAATGTTAACGGATCGAATACTGAGACATTCACAGATTATATTACAATAAATGATTTGCCAAATGCTGCTTTTATTGCTGATGAAGATGGGCTGATTGTCACATTTACTGATCAATCAAGTGGAGCGGATTCTTATGCTTGGGCGTTTGGAGATGGAAATACAAGTACAGAAGCTAACCCAACACATACATATGGTGCAGAAGGTGTTTATACTGTCACTTTAGAGACTACAAACGAGTGTGGTACAACATCGGAAGAAATAACAATTAATAATTATACTCCAGTGTCTGCATTATTTACGAGTGTTATTACAAGTGGTTGTGCAGACTTAGAAATTGAGTTCACTGATCAATCAAGTGCGAATGTAACTGAATGGTCTTGGACATTCGAAGGCGGCACCCCTGCAACAAGTAACCTACAAAACCCAGTTGTATCTTATGTTTCAGCTGGTCAATATGATGTTGTTTTAACAGTAAGCCATCCTGAAAGTAGTGAGACTATTACACTTGAAAATTTTATAGCTGTTTCTGATGTGCCGGTTACTTCATTTGAATATTTTGATAATTTATTTGATGTTGATTTTACAAATACAACTGTAGAAGGAACTACATATAGCTGGGATTTTGGTGATGGAACCACAAGTAGTGAAGAGAGTCCATCTCATACCTATGCTGATGAAGGAATGTACTCAGTAGTGTTATCTGCAACAAATGAATGTGGAACAACTACAGCAAATCAATCTGTTGAAATTAATGCACTACCAACAGCAGCATTCAATGCAAATAGTGCAACTGGATGTGGTCCTCTTATGGTAGAGTTCAATAATGCATCTTCATCTAATGTAACAGTATGGTCTTGGACGTTTGATGGCGGCACACCAGCAACATCTACAGAGGAGAATCCAACAGTAACATATGCAATATCTGGATCTTTCCCAGTTTCATTGACAGTGACTTCTCCAGCAGGAATGGATGAAAGCACAATTGAAAACTTTGTGGTTGTCTTAGCAGAACCAATAGCGGAAATAGATGCAACTACTTCAGGTAATGAAGTAACGGCAACTAATACGGGCACTGGAGCGGATATTATTACATGGACAGTGGGAGGAGAAACTTTCACTACCGATATCTTAGAATATGAATTTGAAGCTAATGGTACTTATATCATTGAAATGACTGCTGAAAACGAGTGTGGTACTTCAACCACTTCTACGATGATAACAATTGATGTTTTTCCACAAGCTAGTTTTGATAACTTACCATATGTAGTTTGTGTTAGTGAGTCTGTTTCATTAGTGGATAATAGTACTAATGCTGATACAAAAACATGGACAATGCCAAATGGTAACCCATCAACATCTACAGATAATAACCCTATCGTTGTTTATGATGCAACAGGATCTTATGATATTACGCTTATGGTTTCAAATATTTATGGTACATCAACAGAGACTTTTGCAGGTGCTATTACGGTAATAGATCTGCCAACTGCCTCATTTGACGGAACTCAAAATGAAAGTACTGTGAATTTCATGTCTACATCTACTGGAGCAACTACATACAGTTGGGATTTTGGAGATGGAAATACTAGTAATGAAGAGAATCCAAATCATACTTATGGTTCAAACGGTACTTACGAAGTCATTTTAACCGTTTCTAATCAATGTGGTGAAGTAGAATCAACCACTACATTTATTATCAATGTGAATGCTGTGACAGAAGCTGAGTTTGGAAATATGAAAGTATATCCAAATCCTGCATCTGATTACATTACAATCAGCCTAGAAAACACACTAAGAGATGACATAAAACTTAGTATCATTGATGTTCAAGGAAAGGTCGTAACATTGGAAACAGTAAATACTGAAAAACATACGATAAATACATCAAATTTAGTGAACGGAACATACATGCTTAGATTGAGCTCAAATGAAGCTTCATACTTAAAGAAAATAGTGATTTTGAAATAAATAGCACTTTGAATTAAGAATGAAAGCCCTGTCAATTTAGTTTGGCAGGGCTTTTATTTTTTCTTTATGACTACATAGGGGAAAAAATAAAATGTTGTAGGCTTACTTTGTAACCCATTTATAAGCATTGACAAATGCCTCTGCCCAAGGACTAACTTCATCCTTTCTTTCTGAAGGATAATCTGCCCAGTTCCACTGATAGAATGATCTTTCGATATGAGGCATAGTTACGAGATGTCTTCCATCAGTGCTTACCAACATCGCTGTATTATAATCACTTCCATTAGGATTAGCGGGGTATGAAGAATAACCGTATTTACCAACAATATTATAGTCAGATTCTTGCATTGGTAAGTTGAACTTACCTTCACCATGACTGATCCAAACTCCAAGTGTACTGCCTTCAAGATTTGACATCATAACAGAATTGTTTTCTTGTATGGTGACAGAAGTGAAAGAACTTTCGTGCTTATGACTTTCATTATATGTCATTTTAGCCAACTTCTCGTGATCAGGATTTATTAGATCAAGTTCTAAGAAGAGTTGACATCCATTACAGATTCCAATAGAAAGAGTGTCAGTTCTTGCAAAGAAGTTATCCAAAGCAGTTTTTGCTTTTTCATTGTATTTGAATGCTCCTGCCCATCCTTTTGCTGATCCAAGGACATCACTATTAGAAAAGCCACCTACAGCTCCTAAAAATTGAATGTCTTCCAATGTTTCTCTGCCAGATATCAAATCTGTCATATGTACATCTCTAACATCAAATCCTGCACGATACATCGCGTTGGCCATCTCTCTTTCTGAATTACTCCCTTTTTCTCGGATGATCGCAGCTTTTGGTTTTGGTTTTGAATTGTCTATAATTGGTGATTTGCCATCGAATTGAGTGGGGAAGTCATATTGAAGTGGTTGATTCTTATAGTTCTCAAATCGATCTTTTGCAAGTCCATTTGCTGTTTGTTTTTGATCCAAAAGATATGAAGTCTCATACCAGATGTCTCTCATTTCATTAATGTTAAACGATTCAGTTGTATCCTCAAATTTAATAGTTAATAGTTCATTTTGAGTTACAGATCCTAATTTGACATAATCAACATCTGCTTTATCTAAGAATCCTTCAAGTCTATTATCTATTGCTTGTATTATTATTCCGCTGTTTTCACTGAATAGGATTTTTACCAATTCTCCATCAAAATCAGATAGATCAATATCCGCTCCCAAATTTCGATCTGCGAAACATAATTCTAAAAGAGTTGTCAGCATACCACCAGCGGATATATCATGACCAGCTACAATCATGCCTTCTCTTATTGCTTCCTGAATAGCGTGGAAAGCATTCGAGAATACTTCAACACTATTTATTGTCGGAGCTTCTGTACCGATTTTATTCATCGTTTGAGCAAGAGAAGATCCTCCAAGCTTAAATTCATCGGATGAAAAGTCGATATAGTATATGTTGCCTCCATTCTTCTTGAGAACTGGTTCTACTACCTTTGTAAAGTCATCACAATGACCTACTGAAGAGATTATTACAGTTCCTGGAGCTAAGACAGTCATGTCTTTATATTTCTGCGCCATAGACATAGAATCCTTTCCTGTTGGGATATTTACTCCTAAGCCAATCGCGAATTCTGATACTGCCTGCACAGCTTCATATAATCTTGCATCTTCACCAGGGTTCTTACATGGCCACATCCAATTTGCTGATAATGAAACTGATTTTAACCCTTTTTCTAGTGGTGCCCAAATCAGATTAGTTAATGCTTCTCCGATTGCATTCCTCGATCCAGCAGTAGCACTTATCAATCCACTGACAGGAGCGTGTCCCATAGAGGTGGCAATGCCAGATGTTCCATTAAAATCAAATGCCATTACACCACAGTTATTTAGTGGGATTTGAAGTGGGCCTACACATTGCTGAACAGCAACTTTGCCACCAACGCAACGATCTACTTTGTTCGTTAACCAATCTTTACAAGCTACAGCTTCTAATCGAAATACATCTCGGATATAATCTTGGACTTTATTATTATCAAATGTTATTTCAGAGAAATCTCGTTGCCTCTTATTATCCTTCAAGATTGTCTTTGGTGAAGAACCAAACATGTCAGATAAAGCTAGATCCATCGGTTTTTCGCCATCTTCAGATGATTCAAAGGTGAATCTATCATCATTAGTTACATCACCAACTGTGTACATTGGAGACCGTTCCCTGTCTGCTACTTTTTTAAGAAATCCTATATCCTTTTGGCTTATGACTAGGCCCATTCTTTCTTGTGATTCGTTTCCTATTATCTCTTTCGCAGATAGGGTAGGGTCACCTATAGGCAACCTTTCCAGATCAATTTTTCCTCCTGTATCTTCTACCAATTCTGATAGGCAATTTAAATGTCCTCCAGCTCCATGGTCATGGATTGAGACGATAGGATTGATATCATTTTCTACCATTCCTCTTATTGTGTTGGCAGCTCTTTTTTGCATTTCAGGATTGGATCTTTGTACGGCATTGAGTTCAATACCAGAATCAAGTGCTCCAGTATCTGCGGAAGATACAGCTGCTCCTCCCATACCGATTCTATAATTGTCTCCTCCTAGGATTACAATTTTGTCTCCTGCTTGTGGAGTATCTTTTAGTGCTTGATCCGCTTTGCCATAACCTACACCACCTGCTTGCATTATTACTTTGTCAAATCCGAGTTTTTCCATGCCTTCTTCATGTTCGAAAGTCAAAAGTGACCCCACGATAAGTGGCTGTCCAAATTTGTTTCCAAAATCAGAAGCACCATTACTTGCTTTGATCAGAATATCCATAGGTGTTTGATAGAGCCATTTCCTCTCTTCGAAGCCGGCTTCCCAAGGTCTGTTTTCCGCAAGCCTAGAATATGAAGTCATATATACCGCTGTGCCTGCCATTGGGACAGATCCTTTTCCACCTGCGAGTCTATCTCTGATCTCGCCTCCTGATCCAGTTGCAGCTCCGTTAAATGGTTCTACAGTTGTTGGGAAGTTATGGGTTTCTGCCTTTAGTGACATTACTGAGTCAAACGGTTTCACCGTGTAGTTTGAAGGTACATCAGGTCTTTCGGGTGCGAACTGCTCTACGCTTGGACCTTCTACGAATGCTACATTATCTTTATAAGCGGAGACAATCCCTTCTGGTTGCTCTGCTGATGTTTGTTTTATTAATTTGAATAATGAAGTAGGCATCTCTTCCCCATCAATCACAAATGTACCATTGAAGATTTTGTGTCTGCAGTGTTCACTATTCACTTGTGAAAATCCGAATACTTCTGAGTCCGTAAGTTTTCTGCCTATTCTGTCAGACATACTATTCAGGTATTCTACTTCTTCATTACTTAGGGAAAGTCCTTCTTGTTTGTTGTATTCGGCAATGTCGTCAATGTCAAGAACAGACTCTGGTTTGACATCAATTTTAAAAATCTCTTGATTCAAATTATTGAATTTCTGAGAAATCATTGGATCAAATAACATGTTTCCATCTTCAGAAAGATAGAACTCTTCAATCCGTTCAATGCCTTCAATACCCATATTTTGAGTAATCTCTACGGCATTGGTGCTCCACGGTGTAATCATAGCAGCTCTTGGACCAATGAATATACCTTCAAGTGAGGTTTCATCTGATACACTAGCATCTCCAAAGAGCCATTTTAGCTTAGGGATGTCCTGATCAGAAAGGTGTGATTGAGTTTGAAGAGCGAATACTTTATTTGAAGAAGTATTGAAGAAAAAAATCATGGATATAGTTTAGATTTTCAAAGTGCAAAAGTAGTGATTTTATTAAAGGGGGTGTTCTTTTTTGATAGATGATTCATGATTAATCATTATTTTTGATAGATGAAATATAACTATTACGATGGTGCAAGGAATAATTACGAAATCATGAGTCTTTCATTGTCTTATTCACCGATAAAGCCAGAAGAAAGTTCTTCTGGGACTTATGATGGCAGAGAGGCTTATACTAAAGTATTGACCAAGTTGGATTTTATCAAGTTAGTTGATGTATTTGAACGTGCCATATGGAATGAAGAAGATCATTCAGAAAGAAGAGAAATGGGGTGTGGTACACTCAGGAAGTTTTTAAACAAAGACGTGGTCTCACAAATATATCTTAAAAGAAAATCAACCTCTAATAAGGAAATTTTGGAGTTGATAAAATCTATGTAAAAATCAGATTCCTTTTACTAAACGAATTCTATTGCTTACTTAATTATTTATCGGCTTCCCTTATTTTGAGTATATTTCTATCTGAAATTTTTATTATAATAGATTTCATAATTCAAATTCTAATATTTTGAGAAACTTAATTTTAAAAGCATTTGTCCTTTTATCCTTTATTACTTTAGTCTCAATAAGTTGTTCAGATTCTTGTGATGAGAATCAAGCGACTAAGGATTCTGAAAGAATTACGGAGCTTTCATCTATTTATATAGCCGATATCCTAAATGAAGAAAAGTGTTTAGATTTTGTCAATGCTGTAAAGCAATTTGTATCTAACTATAGAGACTGTGATGATGTAGATCAAGCATCATTAGATACAATTGAGCAATCTATTTCAGCACTACCTTATGGTTGAAAAATCTTCAACTAATAAATAAAGCCAATGAGTGCAGGCTCATGTGGCTTTCTTTAATAGTGAAAGGATGATGACCTTCCTTAGCCTAATTATTTTAGAATGATTATTTTACGATAAACCACTGCATTTTCGTTGCTTATCTTTAGAAAATAACCTCCAGTCTGTATCCCTTCTAATGAAATTTCAATGTTATTATCACTCATACTAAGGTTATCTCCAGTAAGTTTTTTTGCAACCTTCCCAGTTCTATCGATAATTTCTATTTCAACTTCTGAAGTTGCACCTTCATAATTTATAAAAAGTGTATTTCGAACAGGATTTGGGAAAACATTTAATCCAGGAAAACTCAATTCAGCAATATTATTAAAAAAGTAAAAATATGTGTTTTTACAACCATTTTCATCAATGACAATAATGCTATAATCTCCAGATTCTAATCCGGTAAATTTTGCGCTATCCTGAAAAGTAGCTTTGTCGTCAATCGAATATCTATACGGTTTTGTTCCTCCATTTGCTTCAACGGTAAGACAGCCTTCAGAAAAATTAACATCTAACAAGTCAATGGTTAATGGATTAGGTTCAGTGATTTCAACTTCTATCGCAACACTACACCCCTGCTCATCAATTGCGACAATTTCATAAACCCCTGCATCTAAATTATTAAAAACGTTGTTTGTATTTAAGCTATCATTCAGATAGTAAGAAATTGATCCTTGAGCATTACCTATTACAATTTCGATCTCACCATCAGCAAGACCATTGCAAGAAACATTTTCCATTACCATTGAATCAATAACGAGACTTCCAATCAAAGGTATTGTTATATCTAATGATGTCGTACAGCCAAGAGTATCAGCAACACTAGCTGTGTAGATGCCAGCGGTTAGACTATCAAATTCTCCGGTCATATTAGAATCACCATTTAGAGAAATTGTTAATGGAGCATATCCACCAGTTGCATTTAGGTCTATGAATCCAGTTGAGCCAATTCCACAAGAATCAGCTATCATAATTGATGTGAATAATTGTAATGAATCATTTTGGGTTATAGTAACAGTATCTGTAAGTTCACAACCGTTATCATCAATAATTGAAAGAATATGTTGTCCCGCAAATAGTGAATTTAGAGTTATAGTATCCTCAGCATTAAATGTCATGTTTTTATTTAACATATATGTTGGAGTGCCTCCTGTGATTGATATACTTACTGCCCCTGTAGAATCGCTGTAGCAGTTTACGTTTTGAATATTTATATATGATAATTGAAGTTGAGATGGTTCCATAATAGAAACGTCAACAGTATTAATGCAGCCTGAAGAATCTGTTACTTGGACATTATAATCTCCAGCAGTTAATCCTTCAAAAATCGGAGAGTCTTGAAAATCTATCCCATCAAGCGAATATTGAATAGGTTCAATACCTCCGGTTATTCCCACTGAAACACTTCCATCTGAATTTCCAAAACAAGATGCATCAACTACCGAATTAATACTTAAGGTAAATGTTGCATTTTCTTGAATTACAAACTCAATTTCTGCCTTACACCCAGAAGAATCAGTTGTGATAGCTATATAAGCTCCTGCACTCAGATTTTCAAAAGAACCGGTAAAATTGATGTTTTGACCTACAGAGTAGATTATTTCTCCAACACCGTTTTGCAGTTCTAATTGAACAGCACCTGTGCTGTCTTCTCCACATTCAACATTTGCTACAATCGTCGCATTTAGGATTAAGCTATCAGGAGATTCTAATTCAATGTCTTGCATCATTTGACAGCCAGCATCATCAATTACTGTAATTGTATAAACCCCAGCTTCTAATCCTGTAAATACATAGTCAGGTCCAGTGATACCATCATTGAGTTGAAGCTCAAATGGAGCGGTACCTGTCATATTATTAACCTCAATTACTCCATCTACATCATTGTAACATGCCAACCCAGAAGCAGTAAGATCAAACGAAACAGCGTCTGGCTCATTTATTAGGACTATTAGCTCTTCTGTACATCCTACTTCATCTTCAACAGTTATTGTGTGTGAACCACTAGATAAATCGAAGAAAATTGTTTCGATTCCAAAAGGCCCTCCATCAATTGAGTACATATAATCTTCAGTTCCGCCAAAAGCATCCACAGAACATGATCCGTTATCCATTCCAAAACAAGTAACATCTGTTTTAGAAATTAAGAATAATTCTAAATCGGTCGGAGATGCAATTGTAGTACTTACAAAATTTGTACAAAAATTGTCATCAAAGAACGAAATGACATAAAATCCATTTGGTAAATTGATGAAAGTTCCATTAGTCTGAAGTGGACTTCCATTGATCGAATAGCTATAAGTAGAATTAGATGATGTTCCACCTGAAGCTAAAACCTCAATACTTCCTTCCAAATCACCAAAACAAACATTGTCAACTACATTAATTATTTCGCCTAACAGTGCAGGTGGGCTTGTCAATGTAACCATCAACATATCAGTAGCATTAAGTCCATCTTTGACTGTAACAGTATAATCACCAGAAGAAAGACCAGAAAAGACAGGAGAATCCCCAAAAGGTCCTCCATTTATTGAATATTGATAAGGATTCAAACCTCCCATTGCGGTTACTTCTATGCTTCCTCCATTTCCATCAGAACAAAGAAGATCTGTTTTAGATACTAAACTTATCTCTACAGATCCTTGCGGGATACACGTAATAGTTACAAAGCCATTATTATTTGATCCTTCACCATCGGAGCCTGGAGTATTAAAAATTACTGTGCCTGAAAAAAGTGAATTAACATAAGAGTCTCCTCCTTTTCCATTCAAATCTGTCGATCCATCAGAACCATCACCGCCTTTGTAGCCTCCGCCACCTCCTCCAACTGTACCAGAACCACCGCCACCACCGCCAAATCCATTGCCACCTGAACCAGCGGTTACTCCGCCAGCTCCTCCAGATCCTTGGCCGTTTACCGTACCGGATCCTCCACCTGTACTTGCAGGTCCATTGCCTCCCGGGCTATTAAATCCACCGCCGCCTGAACTGCCTAAACCTGCACCACCGCCAGGAGCGCTGTTTGTGTTAGCTTGTCCACCTTGACCAGTATTTGAAGCTCCTTGACCACCTCCACCACCAGCTCCAGCTGCTATGAGAACATCTGAGTTGTCAAGTATTACGGCTGTGCCACCGCCACCTCCGCCACCACCTGGACTACCAGGAGCATCAAAGCCCGAAGCTCCGACAACAACAAGTAATTGACTTCCACCTGGAATGACATAACTAGCTTTTATAGTAGCTCCTTCACCGCCATCAGTTTGTGGATTTGATCCCCACAAAAAATCTCCACCATCTGCTCCTTTGGTTTCTATTTCAATTAGATAGGACTCAGCTGCTGTACCCGGAAGAGTATAGGTGCTTTGTCCTTGAGTCGTAAAATTTTGCTCAGTAAAGCACTGAGAGTACACATCACTAATGAAAAAAGAAGAGAGTAATATTAAAATTGTAGAGAATGAAAATTTCATATAGAAAAGCAATTTAAAATTTATAGAATCATTAAATATATATAAAGATTCTACATTTTAAGGTTGCTATCTTAAAAAACAAATTGAGACTACATTCTTCTATTAGTTAGTTCTAGTCTTTTGCAGGTATTTTTTTAAGAGTTTCCAATAAGAAACCCCAGTATTTTTGAACACTACTGATTTGAACTCTTTCATCAGGAGAATGTGCTCCTCGGATATTTGGTCCGAACGATATCATTTCCATATCTGGATAATTTGTTCCTAAAATTCCACACTCTAGACCAGCATGACAAGCATAGACGTGTGCATCTTCATCGAACAATTCTTTATATAGATCTTTCATTATGGTTACGATACCGTCGTTTGGTCTTGGTGTCCATCCAGGATAATCACCGCTATATGAAACGGATGCATCTACCAATTCAAATGTAGATCTTATCGCTCGTGCAAGATCCATTTTTTCTGTGTCTACAGAGCTTCTTGTAAGGCATAGAACTTGATATTTGCCATCTTTTATCAAAACTCGTGCTAAATTATTAGATGTTTGTACCAAATCAGAAATATCGGGACTCATTCTATAAATGCCAGATGGACATGCATATACAGCTTTTAAAAATTTACTTTGAAAAGATGGATCGATACACGATTCGATTCTATCAATAGGTTCAAGCACTACTTCTAAGTTAGTGTCTGTTGTAGTATGCTCGTCAACTAATGCCCCACCAGATTCACTTATTATTTCTTCTAGTTTTTCTTTAGAATTAACAGAAATGGTGGCGACAGATTCTCTTGGTATTGCATTTCTAAGGCCTCCACCATCTATACTATGAATAGAGATTGATAAATCATTGCTAATCTCAGTCAATAGTCTATTCATCAATTTATTTGCGTTGCCAAGACCTTTATGGATTTCCATTCCAGAATGGCCTCCTGAAAGTCCTTTGATTGTTAACGAAAAGGAAGTGAAATCGGAAGGAGTAGAAGCTTCATTATAAGATCCTACAACTGTTATGTCAATACCTCCTGCGCAGCCAATAGTCAATTCATCATCGTCCTCAGTATCAAGATTGAGCATGATATCAGCATCTAGAAACCCGCCTTTGAGTTCTAGTGCACCTGTCATTCCAGTTTCTTCATCAATTGTAAATAGAGCTTCCATAGGAGGGTGCGGAATGTCAGTAGAAGCAAGGAGGGCCATGATTGATGCTACGCCTATTCCATTATCCGCACCAAGCGTTGTGCCATCAGCTTTTATCCAATCACCATCAATATACATTTTGATGCCTTCAGTTGCAAAATCAAATACGGTATCATTGTTTTTTTGATGTACCATATCAAGATGACTTTGAAGAATTACGGTCTTACGGTTCTCCATACCAGCTGTTGCCGGTTTTTTTATGATTACATTACCAATATGATCCACTACAGTAGGCAGACCTAAAGATTCTCCAAATGCTTTTGCAAATGCGATCACTTCCTCTTCTTTTTTACTGGCTCTTGGTACGGCATTTAGATCAGCAAAATGATTCCATAGTGATTTTGGTTCTTGATTTCTTACTTCGTTACTCATGCTGTTCATTTCTGTTTAGATTGTCAAAAGTAGAAGTAATATTTAGATTACTTCATTTAATTGTTCAAGATTATTTATTCACAATCAACCTGAAGCCATAAGCACAGTTTTGACAATCACTACCGCAACAATAGCCTCGCTGTATATGATTGAGTTCTGTGAAAACTAAAAGTTCATTTTCCATGATATAATGTAGACCCTCAGTAGAATTGGTAGGAAGTATTAGGGATAGGTTAACTAGCTTGTCCACTTCAGAAAGGCAATTATTACACAAACACTTATAGTTTGTTTTCCTAAGATGATCTGCAGTTTCTTGAGAAATGACGATTTTTGAGCAGTCACACGATTCTATATCATTTGATTTACAAACAATAGAGTCATTACACCTCGAACAATTCTGTTTATTTCCTTTCATTCAAGCGACATTTAATCATTTATATATCTTCGAATCCCAATAAATACAAAGATTAACATAGAATAACTTAAAAAGAAAGGAATAATATAATTTTCTAAATGGAAGATTAACATTAGTCCCATAATTAAAAGTTGAAAACCCAATCCAAAAGTTGAAACCGCTGTCATAAACCAATTAGGAAAATTCGTTGCTGATGTAGCTTTTTTATCTAGATAGTAGATTGTTTTATCAAATGCTATATAAAGCATATTGTAAGTCCAGTAAAACCAGTTAACAGCTGTTTGAGTCTCGCCTGGCAGAGCTATTGGCGCGTGATCTTCGAATACTCTACTTGTAGTATCTCCGTTGTGCATGTTCCTCAGAATTACATAGTAGTAATTGTATAAAGTGCCTTGAAGTTGTATCCCAATAAATGCTAAAATAAGAAGCGCCATCGATCCACCTGTAATATGCCAGATTGTAATAAGAAACATCAAATTCAAAATAATATCTGCAATAGAGTCAAAATATCGTCCAACATATGATGGAGTTGCTTTAATTCTTGCCAGTTCTCCATCAGCTGCATCCAATATTGACTTCAAGACGAGGAATAGTGCAGCAAAAATAAAATGCCCTTCAAGCATACAATAAATAGCTATTAATCCTGAGATGATGAAAGCAACAGTCACATGGATAGGTGTAAGTGATGTTTCTTTAATGAGATTAGCGATGAATCTTGCTGCAGGTCTGCCATAGTCCGAAAGGTCGAGAAAACGATTTGCCTCTGGTAATTTTGACATTCTGTATTTTATTTGATTACCCACATTTTCAAAAGTGATAGGTAGTCGATTCTTCGCTAATATAAGCTTTTGTTATCCAAAATTGAACACCTAACAGTCTTAAGAGTTCAGATATTGAAGAGAAATAATAACTAAAAAAGCCACGCAAAATGAATTGCATGGCTTTTGTATGTTATTTAAGCGCAAGACTATCTAATACTTACTTTTAAACTTTTACTTCCTAACTCACTTTGGATGTTTACGACGTAAGTTCCTAGTGTCAAATTTGGAGCATCAAGAATTACTTGATTTTCTCCTTCATTTAGGGATACATTTGATTTTGTAGAAACAATTTTTCCATTGATGTCAAACATATTAATTGTCACATCTGACATAGTTTTATCAGAAGTCATGTTCAACTCTACTTGCCCAGCTCCTATATGAAATGCAGCAATTGATACGTTTTCTAATACATCATTTGTTGAAGTTGATCCTGAGATAGATTGGTGATTTAGATTAAATGGAGTCAACTTATCGCCTACTCTTGACCATAAGATAGTTACAACTGAATATCCATCTGAATAATCAGGAATATTGTTGTCTCCAGAAAAGTCTAATTCTCCTTCTACTATAAATTCTTGATCCTCAGATACAGAACCATTTACAATGTTTACTCCGAAGTGATTGTCTCCATTAAATGAATGAAGAAGAACGTTTTGGTGTTCTGCGTTATTTCCTTGTGATGCTTGATAGGCGATCAAAACATCAGCTACAAGGTAAGAAGCTAACCAATATTCTCCACCTCCTGCATCAGCTATAAGGTCCACTAAGAATTTCACTTTAGCTGTGTTGGTGATCTTCATTCCATCAAAGACAGCTGTAGATCCTACACCTGCAAATGCAGGTAGAGAAGCAAGCGTCTCCAGAATACTATTGAACTCTTCTCTTTTAGCGGTAACATTACTGCTGAAGACATTCATGTTGTCATTGTTGATAAAGAATACGGGTTGACCACTACTTTGGGGGAAATTATTAATGATTGCATCAGAAGTAGGTGTCTCAAGTCCACCATCATAATGAGAGCTCCAGACAACCGTAGGCATGCCAGCTTGATCAGCGATGATATTCTTTTTGAATGTCCATCCCCATTGACCACAAAATGTACACCAATCAGCTGTTTTTTTAGTGACGAGTGACCATTGTTCTGTACTGATCTCTTGAGCATTCATTGATAAAGTACCTGTGATAAGGCATGCGAGTATTAGTAATTTTCTCATTTTTTTTATTCTGTTTGGATTGTTGTATGCACAATATGAATGATTTACAAATTGCGCATTTGTGTAATGTGTAATGCAAAGATAATGTTCTTACTTGAAATTTTCGGTCTTAATTATTAGAATCTTCTCGTTGATATAACTTTTTGTCTATAAAGTACCATTGTTAAAGTTGTACAGAGTCGCAGTGACTACTTTTCCTACTGCACGAATTGTGTTTTTATCAATAATATCCATATTGTCTTTTTGTGTGTGGTGATAATGATCAAAGCCTTTTCTACCATTCAAGTTAGACATGTTTATAATGTCGATCATAGGGATTCTTCTGTATTTAATAATATTTACATGATCATCAGTTACAGAACCGGGTTGGAAGTCAATAAAGTAGTTTGTAAATGACATGCGTTCAGCAAGTGTCCATATTTTATCTACATATTTTTTAGCCGACTGAAGAGAATATAGTTCTTTTCCAAATTCCGCATTTTTGGCACCCACTAAATCAAGCAAAATTCCAAATTCTGCCTTGTAGTTTTTGACATGAGGATTCTTAGCCCAATGTTCTGAACCTAGGCACCAAGTATTGCTTTCACCTTGGCTATCACCATTGTCTTCGGCATCGAAAAGTATAAAATCTACTCCAATATCGATTCCATTCTCCTTGACTAATCGGGCAATCTCTAATAGAACACCTACACCAGATCCTCCATCATCTGCGCCAAGTATTGGAAGATTCTGTTTTGCAACATCTTCGTCTTTCTCTGCTATTTTACGAGTATCAAAATGTGCGCAAAGTAGAATCCTTTTTTTCTTGTCAGGATTAACAATGCCAATTATATTGGTAGCATTGACACCTTTTTCATCAAGAAAATCAACTTTGAAATCTTGGGTAATTACTTGATCTGTATATCGGGTAAGCTCAGCGGTCAAGTATTTTATCAGATCTGTATGTGCTTGTGTTCCAGGATATCTATGTCCAAAATTTACCTGTTTTTCAATATTCTGATATGCCTTTTCATTATCAAACTTAGGTACTTTTCTTCGTGTTGTCTTTTCAGTTGCATCTAGCTTGGTCGACTCAGAACTATCTGTTTTACAGCTTACAGCAAACACAGCTATCAAAAGAATAAAACAAGCTTTTTGGATATATTGAACCATAGGATTTCAGATTATTGATTTGAGTTTGAAGACATTAATTATCAGATAGTTATTTTAACGTCCAACCAGTACCATCAGCACCATCTTTTAATACAATGTTGAGCTCATTCATTTTATCTCTAATTGTATCAGAGGTAGTCCAGTCTTTATTTTCTCTAGCACTTTGTCTTATATCGATGATTAGTTCCATAAGTCCATCTACCATAGGTGCCCCACTTCCATTTTCAAGGTCGTTTTTGAGAGCAAGTATATTGTTTAAAAAGTCGTCAAACGCCTCCTTGAGCGCAAGTAAAGTAGTTTTGCTTACATTGTTAATTTCTATTTTACCATCAACGAAACTATTGATCATTGGCACTAGAGCAAATAACTGAGATAACGCTCTTGGAGTATTGAAGTCGTCATCCATATCTGCATATGCAGCATTGATCAAATCAAGTATATTTTGATTGATCTCTGGCTCGTCAGATAATCCCTTTGTTTCTAATTTCTTAAGATGCTTATAACCTTCCATGAGCCTTTTGTAGCCTTTTTCAGCGGCAAGGAGTCCATCATCTGTAAGATCTAAAGTTGATCTGTAATGAGATTGAAGCATAAAAAATTTAACAACCATAGGGCTGTAGCCTTTAGTGACATGAGGACTATCACCTGTGAACAATTCATCAGGTGAGATCGTATTACCATCACTTTTGCTCATCTTTTTACCATTCATTAGTAGCATGTTGGTATGTAGCCAGTAGTTGGCTGGTTGGCATCCGCAGGAACCAATATTTTGTGCTACTTCATTTTCATGGTGAGGAAATTTAAGATCATTTCCTCCGCCATGAATGTCAAATTGTTTGCCTAAGTATTTTGTACTCATGGCACTACATTCAAGATGCCATCCTGGAAATCCAATAGACCATGGTGATTCCCATTTCATCAAGTGATCCACAGCAGCTTTCATCCAAATCGCAAAATCTGACGGATTTCTCTTATCGCTTTGGTTTTTAAGATTGTCCCTTGTCTCAGTAAGAAGATCTTCAATAATTCTCCCTGAGAGTTTTCCGTATTCACCAGTCTCATTGGCAAATTTGATAGTATCAAAGTATACAGAACCATTTTGAACATATCCATATCCATTATCGATGATGGATTGTACCATTTCTATCTGTTCTATAATGTGGCCAGTTGCTCGTGGTTCTATTGATGGTTTTAAAGTATTGAACACATCCATCATAGCATGGAATCCATTGCTATATTTTTGAGCTACTTCCATAGGCTCTAGGTTTTGCATTCTAGCACCTTTACTCATTCTATCTTCACCATCATCAAGAAGATGGCCTACATCGGTGATGTTTCTAACATATCTGACTGTATATCCACTTGCTAATAAGTATCGGTAGATTATGTCAAAACTTACAAAAGTTCTACAATTTCCCAAGTGTACATCACTGTAAACGGTAGGTCCACAGACATACATCCCAATGAATCCATCTTCTATTGGTTTGAATACTTCTTTCTGTCTGGTAAGACTATTGTGCAGTTGTAACTTTCGCTCCATTTTCTCTCTTTGTGAGGCTTAATAAAAATTAAGACGCAAAAGTAGTGATAAAGTTCTCTTTTAGAGCGATGAGAAGTGTTATAGTTTTGTTTAAATATATGATAGTTGTGATTACCTTAATCTATCCATACTTTTTACCAGTTTGTTATCCTTCTTGATATATCGAGTAGCTAGGATAGTAGTAATAAGGCCTATTATTGGTAAATAGATTGCTAAACCATCATTAATTTCGACTCCTTTTGATAGACCTGTTGGTTCATTTAATATCAATAGAAAAGCGACAAGTGGAAGTAAAATGCAAAGCACAATCACTAGGTAGCCAAGCCTCATTTGTAATGATCTATTTCTGAATAAAAATATACTTACTAATGCTACTGCTCCTCCTAGAATCGTTAAACCTAACAAGACAGGATTATCCAGCACATTGTATATCTTGTCGCTTAGGAATCCAGGGGATGTCTTGTCACTAGTAGCAAAATTAAATATAAATTGTAGAAAAAAAGTAATACTTGCTAGAAGTAGGAAAATGCTTTGGATTCGTTGAATCATGTCTGTTATTTTTGGCAAACATAATGCATTTTGTTTTACTGACCATATAAATTTAATAGGAATAAGGTGGAATAATTACCTTTGTCATTGTATATCAATAACTAACGTTTGAAATCTTGAATTTAAATCAATCGATAGAACAAAAATTAAGCTGGTGGGAGTACCAATATTTGCTCAAAGATGTGGACTACACTATCTTGGGAGCTGGTATTGTGGGATTGAGTACAGCAATCGAATTAAAGCTATTAGCGCCTGAATTAAAGGTTTTGATTCTCGACAAGAAAACGTATCCAGTGGGTGCTAGTACTAAAAATGCTGGCTTTGCTTGTTTTGGTTCAGTAAGTGAAATACTTGATGATACAGAGCGTTTTGGAGAAAATGTCTGTCATAAATTAATAGCCATGCGGTGGCGAGGTTTAGATATTATGAAAGGGAGAATTTCTGCTTTGGATATGGACTATCAAAATAGACCGGGTGTAGAAATATTTGATCTCGAAGATGAGCATTATTATCATTCACAGATTCCAATTATTAATGATCATGTTGACCATGTTTTGCATGAAAAAGACTGTTTTAATTTGCGAAAAGGGAAATACGGAAATGAGACAGTGAATAGATTAGAAGGATGCCTAAATCCACAAAAGATGATGGCTAATTTAGAGTTGAAAGCAAGAAAGTTGGGAGTTGTTTTTATGCAGGGTGTAGATGTTGAAAATATAGATAAAATTAATTGCAAATTATCAACAAATTTAGGGTTCATTGAGTTTAATAAATTGATTGTTTGTACCAATGGATTTTCAAAAAGTGTACTAGGTGATGTTGATATTCAACCAGCACGTAATCAGGTGATTGTGACTTATCCTGTGGATGGTTTTTCTCTTGATGGATGTTATCATATGCACAAAGGATATGTCTACTTTAGAGAGGTCAATTCTCGATTGATCTTGGGCGGAGGTAGACACTTGGCTAAGGAAGAAGAAACCACAGATTTGTTAGATAATACGGAGCAAATTATTAGCTATTTGAAAGATCTGGCTGAGTCTAAAATTTTAATGGGTCAGGTTGTCAAAATTGAAAGAATGTGGAGTGGCATCTTAGGTGTTGGTTCTGATAAAATGCCAATTGTGAAAAAACTAAATGATAATATAATGATAGCCATAAGAATGGGCGGTATGGGGGTAGCCATCGGAAGTTATATAGGTAAGGTAGCGGCATCTATTTTTTTGGAAGATGACAACAGTGATCTACATCTATTCGTTAGGAGTTGACATATGATGATAATTAGGTCTTATATTATATTTATTTTTTGTTTTTTGATCACTTCGGAGGTGACAGGTCAAGTAAATCCTGTGCCAAAGAAGAAACCTGTTGTGAAAGAAAACGCAGTGAAAAGTACCGATGCCTCATCGGTACAGGATACGCTTAAAAGTGAGTTCCTAAAGATTGTAAGTGCAGATAATCAAGTGTATGACGCAACTGGTGAAGACGAACGATTTATTTCAAGCGGTAATGTTAGAATAACTCATGACAGTATTTTTATGTTTTGTGATACAGCTGTCTTGGTCAATGGTATAAATTTAGAAGCGAAAGGAAACATATCAATTATTAAGAACGATACGATCAGAATATTTTCTGATTCTCTACATTATCAAGGTGATTCTTTAATGGCATATTTTATTGGGAATGTTGTGTTGGAAGATGGGGATCAGAGATTATATACTTCATTTCTACAGTATGATTTAGAGAAAGATTGGGCTATATATTCTGATACTGCATTATTGATCGCTGATAATATGGAAATCAAGAGTAAACGTGGGATTTTCCATCTAGATGAAAACTTCGTAAATTTCTACGAAAAGGTTACAATTGAAGGGCAAGATTTTGATTTATTATCTGACTCATTAAGGTACTATACAGAAATAAAAAGAGCCATATTTTTATCTTCTACTTTGATCAATCAAGGTAGTAAAAGGATATACTCAGAGGGTGGATTCTATGATATAGATGACAAAGAATCTGAGTTTTTTGGAAACGCTCAATTCGTAGATGGAGATAAAACTTCTACAGCTGATACCATTAGAAATAATGAGGCAGAAAACATGACAGAATTGATTGGTAATGCTCGCTTTAAATCAAAGGATGAGGAAGGTCGTGCAAACAAGATAATCAGCAGAAAAAATGAGGATGAAGTTGAACTCATCGGTAATGCATTTTTCGAAAATCCAGATAATAAAGTGACTGGAGATGTGATCCTTTTTAATGAGAAAACGAATGATGTAAAAGTCTCAGGACGAAGTGTTTTAAGTAGCCCTCCAATGATTATCATAGCCGATGAATTGGATTATCGGAAGGATTCGGGGTTTGCTTTGGCAGATGGAAATGTAATATGGAAGGACACATCAGCAAACTATGAAATTATATGTGATCATGCACGTTATATTGATTCGATAGATTACATGAAAGCATATAATGATGAAGGAAAACCAGTACTAAAAAATGAGGTAAGTGAAGGCGATACATTATTGCTTAGCGGTGATACCTTGATCTCTTACACTATTGCTGTTGGTCATGATTCTATTGGAATTGATACACATAGATACTTTCAAGCATTTCAAAATGTAGAAATGATAAATGCTGAGATGCAAGGCGTTTGCGACTCGTTGAGTTATAATGGTCAAGACAGTGTATTTACTCTTTTTGGAGCTCCAGTTATGTGGGCTGATTCTTCTCAATATGATGGTGATACTATAGTAATGGTGATGAGTGAGAGTAAAATAAGGCAAGTTGATCTTTTGGGGAATGCTATGATCTTATCAACTTCTGATTTTGAATATTTTGATCAAATAAAAGGTAAAATAATTAATGCCTATTTTGTGGCTGGATCTATTGATCGAATGAAAGTTACAGGGGGTGCAGAGTCAGTGTATTATATGAAAGATGAAGAGGATTATTATACTGGAGTCAATGAGACAAAGTGTTCTAATATGACCTTTATTTTTGATGATGGAGAGTTACTCCAGACCAGATATTACAAAGAACCGACTAGTAAGCTTTCGCCTATGCAAAAAGCCAATCATGAAACCATTAAACTTCAAGGTTTTAATTGGCAGATAATTAGAAGACCATTAACATTATCAGATCTTTTTAATTGATCAATTCTGAATCATAATTATTAAAAAACTACCTAAATATTTTTTGTAAGAAGAATGAAAAATCGAATCTTATATATCACATTATTTATTGCGTTTTCATTTTTGGGTACATCACAAAATGCCAATGAATTTTCAGCGGATAATTACTATAATTTAGGTAATGAAGCATATAGTAATAGTCAATTTGGAGAGGCCGTTTATCAATACGAAAAAGCATTACTCTTGGATCCTAATTCTCAAGATATCCTTGTGAATCTAAATCTAGCGGTAGAGAGGTTGGATACCGACATCATAGAGTTAGATCAATTTTTTCTTGCTAATTGGTGGCAAAGGTTATCTAATTCTTTTTTGCCGGGAACTTGGAAGATAATATCTATTGTATTGCTAATTGGATTATTGGCTCTGACATTCATTTATTTATTTAAAGACCAATTGACTTCAAAGCTAAGTTACAGTCTAGGAGGAATTTTGATTTTTCTTATTCTGATTTCAGTTCTAGCGGGCAATTCAAGATTTAATTCTATTTTTAATAATAATTATGCAGTTCTATCAGGAACTATTGACTCCTTATTAGAGGGGCCTGATATTGTAAGTGAAGAGGTAAAGCCTGTAGTGAACGGGGCCAAAGTAGAAATCTTAGATTCAAATGCAGATTGGTACAAAGTTGCTACAATGGATAGCGAGCAAGGGTGGGTGTTGAAATCAAATGTCAGATTGCTAAAATTTGAAGAGTAGGTTTTATAGGTTATTATGTAGATTTCTTTTTGGTGCAATAAGTATTTCTTTGTAGCTTAAAACTCCCTATATCACTGTCGAATTAAATATTTCGATTATATTTGCACTTGTAATCAATACAGTCCCATCTAAAAAATTCATCTAGTTAGAATAACAAATTATATATTTTTCTAATATGTTTGGCTAGATATTTGTAAATACAGTAGATAAATATTCGTTTTTTTTGTAATATATCCGTGCAACCTTATTAATATAGAAGATAATGTATTAGTTTTGTGCACAATTATTAATAGATAAATAAGTCTCAAACATAATGATGAAAAGATATTTGTTTTCAATTATTCTGGGAATCCTATCCTTTGCAAATTACTCTTACGGACAAATAGAGATTAATTTTGACGGAGCAACCGGCGATGCAAATGGTACAGTAGATATAGATGTTACTGTAGTTAGTGGATTTTCAGATATAGGAGGTTTTCAGTTTACCGGAATATGGGATAGTCTTGTAATGACCTATAATTCTGTGGTTTCTACAAATCCAAATTTACCAGATTTAGTTGCTAGTAATATTAGCGGGCCAGAAGCTTTGGCTTTAGTCGAAGGACAATTCACTATTGCATATGGTGCTCCAGGTTTAGATGGAAATCTTGATGATGGAGAAGTAATATTTACAGTGCGGTTCAATTTAGTTGGGGACGAATGTGCTACTACTGAACTATCAATTTTTCAAGGAAATAGTGCTCCTACTCCACAAAGTGCCTTTGATAGCGACTTTAATGAATTCGATGTTTTGGCTACTGCAGATGAAATCATGATCAATGGTGCTGATTGTAATGGTACTGGAGGAGGTGATGAACTCACTATAACAGCTGGAATGGAAACAGTTGGCCCTGGTGAGACTGTTTGTGTGCCATTAGTAGTAACTAACTTTAATGATGTTCAATCTGGGTCAGGTACTATACTTTGGGATCCAACAGTAATTACATACAACAATCTAGATAACATTGCTATCACGGGGGTAGATAATTCTTTGAATACTTCTAATGTAGCAAATGGTGAATTAAAATTTGTTTGGTCTAATGAAGATCCTGCAAATCCACTTACCCTTGCAGATGGTTCTTCGATATTCGATATATGTTTTACGGCAGTAGGTTCTGTAGGCGATATGTCTCCAGTAACACTCTCTGAAGCTGGGTCACTTGGTTTCGAGTTTGCAGATGATGATGGTACACCATTCCCTCAGATAGTTACTGACGGTAAAGTTACTATCATAGAAGATATGGGACCACCGTTTATATTAGTCGTATCCGATTCCATTGTTAATATAAATGAAGGCACTGGATGTGTAGATATTAGCGTTGCTAACTTTACTGATATTCTGAGTATGCAATTTGTACTTATTTGGGATACTGACATTTTAAGTAATGCAATTCCTGCAAACTTCATGCTTAATGGTATAAATTCAAACAGTTTCTTAATCAATCAAGCAAATGGAAGTGCTACTTTTAGTTGGAATGACAACGTAGGAGTTGATTTACCAGATGGTTCAATAATATTTTCACTTTGTTTTGATTTAGAAGGAGAGTGTGATGAATCAAGTGCTGTCGAAATAGTATCGCAAGGCACTACTAATATAGAAATAGTAGATGGAAATACAGATGAGATTGAAAATGTGTCTATTGATCAAGGAAGTATAACGATAAGTTGTCCCACAGATTCACCATGTGAAATTCTTACGGAAGTAAACACTTGCGCAGGCACACTAAATGGAAGTATCACTGTTGATGTAGAAGATGGATGTGATTATTCTTGGACGAACAGTGCAGGTGCTGAAATAGCTACAACAAAGAATTTACTTAATGTGGGTGTAGGTGTATATCAATTGATTGTTACTTGTGCTGGAATGGAACCTTGTACTTTAACAGCTCAGATAAATGAAATCCCTGGACCATCCATAACTGGTACAGAAGTTAATGCGGCTTGTGGAGATCTAGGACAAATTGATGTCATGGTAACAGGAGGCAGTGGTAATTACGATTACAATTGGAATCCTGCTCAAGCAAATTCTCCAAATATTGCAAACTTAGTGGCTGGTATGTATGACTTGACAGTAACAGATACTGACTCAGGATGTACAAGTACTGCCTCATTTGAAATAGAGAATGTAACAACAGAATTAGTTATCAATGAACCTAATATTTCAGATGAAACTTGTCTTGAGGGTGATGGATCAATAACATTAAATGTAAGTGGTGGTTGTATGCCATACACATATATGTGGTCTAACATGGATATAGGTAATACACCTAATGCAGCTAATCTTACAGCTGGTGATTATGGAGTTACAATAACAGATGATAATTCTAATATGGTAACAGGTAGTTATACAGTTAATGGATTTGTTCCACTTGCTTTAGATGGCGTTCCTAATATAACTCCTGAGAACATGGGTATGGGCGATGGTGCTATTACTATTACTGTAACTGGAGGAGTAATGCCTTATTCCTATAATTGGTCAGGCCCTGTATCAGGATTGCCAAATAGTAATACGATTACTGGACTATCAGCTGGAGACTATACCGTGGCTGTAACGGATGCTTCAGGGTGTGATATCATATTTGGACCATTCCAAGTTATAAATTTAGATCCTGAAGGGGGGGAACCAGAATTTTCAGATGTTAGTGTTTTTGATGCTGCTAATGGATTTGGTGTTATTTGTAATGGTGATGCTACAGCTTCAATATCAGGATCAATAATAGATGGAGATACTCCATTCACTATAACACTTAGTGGAGCTAAAGATTCTGTAATTACCAAAGATGGATATGGAACATTTGTTTTTGATAATCTGCCAGCGGGTTCATATACTTTAACGGCAACAAATGCTAAAGGAACAACAGATGCAGGTACTATAGAAGTTACAGAGCCAGATGCAATAGTATATAATATAGATACGGGTTGTGACGAAGAAGAACAATGTGATGGCTTTATCGACCTTAACACTTCAGGCGGATTTGGCGACTTTACCTATACTTGGTCTGACCCAGATTTGGATGGAGATTCAGTTGACGATTTATGTGCCGGTGGTTATACTGTTACCATAAAAGATGAAAACGGATGTGAAAAAATGGAGATGATTGATATTGATCCATGTTCACCTCAAGTGGAAACGGGTTGTTATGAAGTTAGAAACGTTATCACTCCAAATGGGGATGGGATGAATGAAAATTTTGCTGTAACATGCATCAACGATTTTCCGGCTACTTTAGAAATATATGACAGGTGGGGAAAGCTTGTATTTAATCAAGATGTATATGACGGTTTATGGTCAGGAACATCAAATTCAGGTGACGAATTAATTGAAGGAGGATATATGTATGTTATCGTTATTGATTTTGGTCAAGGTAACAGACAGGTGATGAAAGGAACAATTACCTTATTAAGAGACTAAGCTTAGAAAACTATATAAATTGAAAATCACAATGAAAAAATTTATAATATCACTTAGTGTAGTTGGATTTATGATGTTGAGCATCATGTCTACTATCAATGGACAAACAAGGTACTTTGATGAAAGATATATCTACTCACAACATAATATCAATCCTTCATTATTAAATGCAGGTGCAATAGGAGCAAATGATTATCAAGAATTATTTGTCAATTATCGAAATACTTGGGCTGGGTTTGAAGATTCTCCTAAGACAATTTTGATTGCTTATAATGGACCTATTGGAAATAGATTAGGATTTGGTGCTCAACTATTGAGTGATTCATATGCTAATCTGAATACAACAAAAGGACAAATTGGATTATCTTATACAATTGAATCACCAACAAATAAAGTTGGTTTCGGAATTAGTACAGAATATATCCAACATAATTTGTCTGGTTCAGGTGTTTCTGGAGCTCAGGTTGATATTACTGACCCAGTAATTAGGGATAGGCTAGACGGTGCACAATACTTTGATGCTTCTTTTGGAATATTCGGACTTTATAATAAGAAATTGGTTTATGGTATTTCATTCCCTTCTCTTATAAGTAGTAAGATCAGTGATACGGGTTCGGAAGCTGAGAGAAATATAGGTTATATATTTCAAGTAGGGTATAAGATGAAATCCGAAACAACGAAGATTACTTTCGAACCTTCAGTTGTAGTTAAATCACTTATGAATACTCCAACACATATTGACTTAATGGGAAGGTTTGGTTTCTTGGAGGATAAGCTGACTGGAGGAATTGCATATACTCTAGGTGGTGATAAGAGATTAGGTTTCTTAATAGGTACTACTATTGAGTCTTTAAAGATTAACTATATGTATAATGTAAGCTCTGCTGAATTCCAAACATATAATAATGGCTCACACGAAATATCAGTAGGCCTTAGATTTGGAGAAAATGAAACGGTAAAGACAATAAAAGAAATAGAAGGGGCTACAGATATGTAGTAGATTTATTTATATCTTCTGAACATATAGCGAGGCTATCTCATATCGAGGTAGCCTCGTTTTTTGTTGTACTAACATAGCCTAAGAGCCCATGCCGAATCACATTAATTTTTTTTTTAAAATAAAGAAAGAATACATATCGATTTTTTTTATATATTAATTCTTTGCATTTGATATTATTATTATCTTTGTTTTGTGTTTCGGGCATGTTATGTCTAGGGCATACATATTATGGTATGTTTTAATGTGATAAATACCCCTTTTTCGGTATTAGTCAGGATAGGTTAAAATGTATCTTTGCATTTCGTAAGTATGAGAAAATTGTATTTACGTATTTAATAAAATGAAAACTACGCATTAAGAAGAACTCAGTTTGATAACCGGAAAAAGACGAAACTTCCACCACTGAATATTCTATAAAGTTTGCTAAGGTTTTAAACTGTGATGCTTTGCGTCACCAATAATTTATGGCTAATTATTTTGATGAATATATTTTTTATAACCAAAACTCAATCTTATGTTAAGTAAATTTATTTACAAAGCTTTGATGGTATTCGCTCTAGCAGTTGTTGCTCAGGTAGGATATGCTCAAAATTATGTAAGTTCTGATGCAGCAATAATTCTTCTTGAAGAAGCAATTGTTGATTTAGAATCAGAGCTAGAGGTGCCTTTCGTGTATACAGGAAACGTACAAGCTCAACCAGATCAGACTGAAAATAAACTGATGATATCGCTTATGACAGCGGTAAAATCAGATATTGAAGACCTGAAGGATGTACAAGGTGCAATGGATGCATGGTACGAACAAGCAGATGCTGAAATTCCAGCGAGAAAAACCAAAATGACTTTAGCGCTTAACAGTGTTAAGGATCTATTATCTTAATTAAAAAAAACAAAACTCAATCCTATGAAAAATAGATTATTGACATTGCTTTTTGCCTTTGTGGCACCTATGCTAGTGTTTGGTCAAACGATCTCTGGAACTGGAGGATCATTTACTCCCCCTGGTACCACAAGTGGTGTTGTTACTTTTCCTGCAACAGCAGCTGGTATTGCTGGTTCTACCATTACGGGTGGTACTTGTGCAAGTACTGGATTAGTAATAGCAGATCAAGCAGTACCTGCTATACTAGGCTATAATACTGAAATTACAAATATTAGTTTATTTAATGCGCAGCATACATTTGCTTCGGATCTTGACCTTAGACTTATTGCTCCTGATGGAACAAAATTAACGTTCAACTTGGACAATGGTGGATCTACAGGACTTGATGTTGCTTCAGATATGTGCTATGATATCACTGCAACTAGTTGCGCTGATTCGTGGACTTCTTCAGGAAGTACAACTCAACCTGAGGACTGTATGCTATTTGAAACAGTAGAGAACACTTGTGGTCCTATTGCTGCTTCTTGGGCTTTCGTTTGCGGTAATAATTCTGGAATTTTTGACGGAATTGCTGTAGATGGAACATGGACTTTAGAAGTTACTGATGATGCTGGTGGAGATACTGGATCATTTGCTAGTTTTTCTATCACTTTCGGTCCTGTTGCACCTGCTGCAGTTGATCCAATGGGTGTTCCTGTTGATCTTTTGGCTTGTTGTGTAGATATCTGTAATTTGACAGGGCCTACTACATTCAACTTCCCATTAGAAGCTGGAGAGTGTGAAGAAGCTATCTTCTACGATGCTCCTGGTATCGGAGGAGGACCTTCTTGTAAGTTCTGTGGAGACCTTCCTGAAGCTACTTATACTATAGTTGGAAATGTTATTGAAACATTAGGCGCTAACGGTTTACCAACTTCTGCTGTAGTTGGCGAAGGTGGAACTAACAGTTATACAATTACTGCTGTATCTGATGCTACTTTATTCTTTGACTATACATTTGTTGGTACTACTTTTTGGGATCCGTTCTCAATCAATGGACCTGCAGGTAGTCTTGTTACAGGTAATACTGGATCAGTTGCTCAACCATTGACTGCTGGTCAATCAGTTGTTGCTCAAATAGCATCTTTAGATGGTGTTGTTGATGGTTCAATGCTTACTTTAACTAGCATTGGATACTTTAATGCTGCTGACTACCCATGTTACGTATTAGAATTGATTGATGGACCTGCAGTTGGATCTTACCAACCTGTTGGTTGTCAAGAAGCTAATTATGTAGCTACTCCATTTATTATCCTTGGTGGTTCACCTACTGGTGATCCTGGTGGAGCAATTAATTATACGCAAGAGATTTGTGTATTGCCATACACTGGTCCTATATCAAATGCTCTAGCATGTAATGACTTAGTTAACATATCAATAGATGAAAATTGTTCTCTTACAATCAGCGCTGACATGTTCTTAGAAGGAGGACCATACGGATGTTATGATGATTATGAAGTTAACATTTGGATTTATGGAAATGAAGGTAACCAAACAGGAAATGTAAATGGTGCTACTATTGACTTCGGTGGTTTATTAGGAACTCATACATATGAAGTTACTGATCCTAATACAGGTAATTCTTGTTGGGGAACGTTTACAGCTGAAGATAAATTGGCTCCTACGTTAACTTGTAATGATTATAATATACCTGTCTCTTATACACATCTCCGAGCCCACGAGACAGGCAGAAATCT
>OJIO01000367.1_pt1 | contig 31227 bp, 14 predicted proteins | sample 1595621 | NCBI WGS metagenome assembly OJIO01 (sample SAMN05416776, study PRJEB24817) | seawater metagenome | isolation source: Sea water | place: Canada:Atlantic | collected 2013-07 | reverse complement strand
GAGATTTCTGCCTGTCTCGTGGGCTCGGAGATGTGTATAAGAGACAGGTGTAATGTATCTAAATAAACGAGTTCATTTTTTAAAGCGTAAGAGTATAGCCTTCAGTAGATAATAGATATGAAAACTCCTCTTCGATAGGGATGAGCAATATTTTTGTTGACTTTGGAATTAATTTGAAAAAATAATAAAGCTTATAATCCTAGTGCTAGACAAACGACGAATTCAGAAGAAATTATATAAAAAGTGCTGAAAAAGGGAAATTTCAAAGTCAACATTTCAAAGATTTATACCTTCTGCTGTACTGTGTGACAATCTATTTATTTACATACCTTTGCGCTGTGGAATTAGTAAAAACAGACATACGAAATCTCAGTAGAGATCAAATCAAGGATTATCTTGTAGAATTAGGTGAATCAGCATTCAGGGCTAAGCAAGTCTATAGTTGGCTATGGCAGAAATCTGCAAAGTCATTTGATGAGATGACCAACCTAAGCATAACCTTGAGAGAAACGCTAAACACTAACTTCGTAATCAATGCCATCAAAGAAGACGTAACTCAGAAGTCTAATGATGGTACTGTTAAAACTAGGTTCCAACTGCACGATGGCCATTTCATGGAATCAGTATTGATCCCAGTTCCAAAAGATAATAGATTTACTGTATGCGTTTCATCACAAGTAGGGTGTAGTCTCACATGTAAATTCTGTGCTACAGGTCAGATGAAACGACTCCGTAACCTTGATCCAGGAGAAATATACGATCAAGTAGTCATGATCAATAAGGTAAGTCAAGAGATGTATGGCCATCCGCTCACGAATATTGTATACATGGGTATGGGCGAACCACTTCTTGCATATAAAAACGTAATGAAGAGTATTCACTATATAACATCTGAAGATGGTCTCCAGATGTCACCAAGACGAGTTACAGTTTCTACAGCCGGCATAGCTAAGATGATAAAGAAAATGGCGGATGATGCCAGTAAGGTAAACCTCGCCATATCACTCCACGCAGCTGATGATGTCAAACGAAACGAGATTATGCCGATCAATGAGCAAAACAATCTCGAAACTTTAATGGATGCACTGAAGTATTACTACCAAGTCACCAAAAACAGAATCAGCTACGAATACATAGCTTTCCAAAACTTTAATGATGGAATTGAAGACGCTAAAAACTTACTCAAACTATGTAAAAGCTTCCCAGTCCGAATCAACATCATAGAGTATAATCCAATCGATGGGGTAGACTTCGTAAAAGCGGATGAAGAAAAGATCGATCGATTCGCTCAGTTTATGCGAGATCATGATGTCATGTGTACAATCCGTAGGAGCCGAGGTAAAGATATCGATGCGGCCTGTGGACAATTGGCAAATAAAGGATAATATAGATAGTTATATTTATAGGTCTTTTTTGCCAAATCGCTAAATTCGCCAAACCGCAGAACTGCTTTATTGTTAATTCCTGACTTCCAGGTCAATATTTTAAAGCATTTCCGTGATTTTAGCGATTCAACGATTCAGCAAATCAAACCCTTCTAAAAATTCATCAATTCACAACTATTCTCTCAGAAATTACTCCCTCTCCCGATTGCAGAGATACCATATATATACCTTTCGTTAATGAAGCTGTCTCTATCCTATAGTTATGGCTTCCAGTAGAGAGGTTCCCTAAGTTTTTTGTAGTAATTACTCTGCCCATCATATCTGTAATAAACAGTTGTAAATCATCACTTTGTTTGAGGTCAAAAGCTATATTTAGCACGTCCGTTACTGGGTTAGGGTAACAAGTCATAGCGGATACAGTAGCGTTTATGTCTTCGGTAGATGTAGCATCTCCAAAATAAATGGAAGCAAAGACACTGGATTGGATGCTCTCTTCACATTCTGAATAAAGAAACAATTCCAAATCAGGATATTTCAGTGGACTATTTACCGAAAGCATCTTGACTTCCACTACTAAGTCTTCCACACAACTTTGGGCAGGCACAGAAAATTTTTGACCTAAATCATTCCCATTGAGAGGAACACCGGCTGCCGAAACTACAGCACCATTCAAGTTGGACTGAGCATTAAGTTTCAAGTTGTAGTCACGTTCTTCGTCGGATTCATTGCACAAGTCGACTTTAAAAGTCGCAGAAGACAAGATTGGATTATTCTCCAATAAAATAGAAGTGCTAGACGTCCCATCATGGTTTAATAATGGCTGATCTCTTTGATATCCACCTTGGTAAGGGCAACTCGTTCTTGAACTAGGCCCTACTTTAAATATGGGTGTTCCAAACATTGGATCTTGGAAAATATCGACATTGAACAAATCCGCAGCATTGCCTCCTTCATCATCGTTTAATGTATACTTAATCGTAACCGCATCACTTTCTGATTGAGTTTGACTTTCTCCATACTTTTTTGCTGATTTATACTCGAACCCACCTGCTATTCCTGAGCCACCAATATTTATGACCACATCTACACCTGCTGAAGCCTGTAAATAATTTTCATAATTAATGGAATTGGTTTCGACAATAGATACGGTTCTTGAACTTGATATAGCATTTCCTCCACTGAATGATATGGCACCAACTTCAGCATTATCAGGATTGTTTATGTTTGTAAGATTGAGATCCAATACTTGTTCCCAAACGTCCATCTGATTTTCTGCATTATTTCTCACCATCACACTGTTGATTGTATCCTCCATCAGTGATTTATTCTTTGCAATTTCACTTAGAATTGTCGATTTATTGTATATGAATTGTCTAGGATTTCCTGTAGGTGCGTAGATCAAGCCACGATCTACAAAAGCAGTGCAGTTTGCCTCATCAACATGTATATAATCATATACTCCATATTCCAGATCCGTTCCATATCCGATAAAGATATCTCCTCCGCCTTCATCGTCTGTCAATTCACTAGTCATAAAACTATTATTGATGGTTATGCAGGTTTGTTTATCTGTCGATCGCATGACCATATCTCCTGTAGTGACTCCTCCTTTTAATGTGACAGAAAATTCATAATCTATTGTATTTATAAAACCAATAGAACCTTTTACTCCCAGCTTTACAGCTAAATTAGCAGCTGTAGAACTCGTCTCTGTGGCATTGGTTTGTAGCGCTCTACAGGTCGTCTTTTCTTGGACAAACTCAGCACTACTCCCGTCTCCAGGAGGAGCATGTAGAATCATATAAGGAAGTTGCGGTTCTACCGTAGTACCTAGAACCTCTACTGCAGATGCTAAAGGTCCTTCTACAACGAATGGGATAATAAAAGTAGTAGAGTAGATCAGTCCATCGGAATAACTTGTTTCACGATAAGGAATAATGAGATAGCCATTTAGTGCTCCTCTAGGGAATTGTACTATAGCATTAAACTTAGCATACGCACCACCAGGAGTATAAATATCTTTACCAAAAAACTCATTACTGTTATATGGGGCGGCTCCATCTAGGCCAGTATGAATAGGAAAGAAGTAAAGGGGGTTGCCATTTCCATCAGTCAAAGCTGTTGGATTCGGTGTCGTAGTTGAACCATTAATCTCTATACTCGGATAATAGGCCGTATTTGATTTTAGCCGAACACGATTTTGAACTGTTGAATTTTGCATCGATGCTATCAATGAGTTATTAAGTGAATTTAGATCTGCGGGACAATCTGAGCATGTATATACCGCAACTTGGTCACCACATATCGTGCTTGGGAATCCTGAAAGTGTTATTGGGGTACCTCTAGAAGTTGTTAAGTTGATCTGCCCCCAACTTGAAAGTGGGATAACGAATAGTATAATATTTAATGCAAGAAAGGTAGCATAAGCTTTCGCTTTCTTTGGAGAGGTAAAGTTTTTCATTGTTTATAATTTTAGAGTTTGTATGAGGTGTTTTTGTTATTAATTTTATGCGGTAATTTTTTCACCAATGCATCCAATCGAATAATGATTGAGGGTTATGCAGTTAACATTACAAAGATGAACATAGCTTGATGTGCTAGTCAGGATTAATCAAGCATTCAGTAGGATATTTTCTCCATTCGCTAGGAGATTTTACTTGGGGTAGGACATTTTCGGCATTGACATCATTTAACGGTCAAATCAAAGCATCATTTAAGACTTCTCAGGACAGTAGAGATTATATGTATATTTTGGTTACCCAATATTACATTCTTACTTGCTGATAATCAGATAATTATGATCTTAGGTGTGAATCGGTGCATTATTCAACAAAGATGTAATCCATCAAAAGCGACTAGCATTTTTTGAATGTTTAATAGGACAAAAGCTGCATTTGCTATCATGACCGATAATTAAGTAATACATTTATAAATCTGAAAGTAGGTTTTTATAGAGTGTCATACTCTCCTATTTAGTTATTGAATAATTGTAAAATGTCCTCCAGAAAAAATAGAAGCCTTTGCAGTAAGCCCATGGGTGTTCCTTCCTTGAACATGCAGGATTCTTTTACAAGTAAATTTGCAAGTACTTGGGTGGACATAGTATTGGTAGTTATCTCCCAAAGTAGACAATTACAAAAACAACTGTTGTTCATTCTGCTTTGCATCTTAAGCTTTAGTTCACCCAGTTTTACTCAAGCACAAGAGTCTGGAGAATTCATTACAACAGAACAAGGACTCTCTCAAGGACTTGTCTTCGATATCATTCAAGATGACGAGGGCTTTTTATGGTTTGCTACTTTGGACGGTTTGAATAGGTATGATGGTTATACATTCAAAGCATTTACAAATGATCCTCAAGATCCTGAATCTATATCAGCAAATCTAGTAACCAAATTGTTCATTGACTCTTCCCGGAGAATATGGGCAATTACTTCAAATGCAGGAATCAATATCTACAACAAACATCTTGGTAAGTTCCATCGCATATATCATGATCCCACAGATGCCAATAGTCTTTCTGGCAATAGCGTGGCATCAGTAGTAGAAATTGCAAAAGACGAATTTATAGTTGCTGTGGAAAATAGGGTTATAAATAGGTTTACCCTCGATGAGTCATTTTTTATTGAAAATAGAAATCCTAAGGTCGAAGTAATAAAACTACCGGATCAAGAACTATTGGAACATGCTGATAAATCCGCAAATTCAAACAATAAACTAAAAGGTATAGTAAAGGATCTAGAAGGTCGTATTTGGGTAGGTGGAATGCATAGTATCTATAAATTTGATATCAATACGAGAAGTTTTTCATTAACAGCTGAGAATTACACATTTAATCATGGTGTCGTTTTGAAAAATGGACTTATGATTTTAGGAGGAATCAATGATCCAACTATTAATTTTGATGGTGTCAATATACGTCCGATGGAGGACGAGTTGAGCAATTCCACAGACATCACTATTAATAAAGACGGAACAGTCTCTATTACTAATTGGGAATATACTTTTGAATTAAATGCTACTCAAATTTCACAAAATAAAAGTACAATTCTACCTATTTCTACGTTAGCAAAAAAATGTGTATTCAAAGATAACAGCGGTGTATATTGGATCGGTACAAATGGATACGGTATTATAAAATACAACCCTGCTAAGCTAAATTTCGATCATAAACTTATCGGAACTAGTATTAGTGGGATATTCCCTCTACCTGGAGAAAAACTTATTTGTAAAACGAATACTGGTCAAGTGTTCGATTTGGAAGGCAAAGGATTTGATTTCAAGGTGTTTGGCATACCATCAAGAGACGTACTACTTGGTGATATGTTATTGTTGAAAAATGGAAATGTCGTAATTAAAGGTGAAATAGGAAATGAAATTTCGGGAGTAGAAAAGTGGATATTCTTTGTCGATCCTTCCAATCAGAAAACTAGCCAGATTGAAGCACCTTGGTACCTCGTTTGGCAGAAAATGGTAGAGGGTAAAAAAGAGGATATTTGGGTACTTAGTCCGGAGGGTTTAGTAACAAGAATAGATGCTTCAAGATCAAAATTTGAGGTGCTAAATATTCAAGACGGCAATGTGATTTCAGCCGAGGATTTCTCTCAACTAGCATTTAATCATAAAATGGGTACAGCAATCCATTATGACAAAAATGTATTATGGCTTGGATATGAATCTGGGTTTTATAAATGCGAATTAGACCCATTCACGAACGATATATCTAAGGTGAAGAAATATAGTAATGTAACGGGCGACAATTATTCTTTGAGTAATAACTATGTTACTCACTTTATGAATGATCCAATCTTTCCAGAAAAATATATGTGGATATGTACTCGTGGTGGTGGCCTCAATAAACTCAATATTGAAGAGGAAACTTTTGAAAGGTTTACAACCAAAGATGGATTGCCTAATGATGTAGTGTACGGAGTCCTTAATGATCAATTTTCAAATTTATGGGGAAGTACAAATAAGGGAATATTTTGTCTTTCTCAAAAAAACACATTTGAAGAAAAGATTGAGTATAATTTTAGAAATTTCAATTCAACGGATGGTTTGCAAGAGAGTGAATTCAACACAAATTCTTTCAGGAAATTATCGGATAACAAATTGGCTTTTGGTGGTGTAAATGGTCTTAATGTCTTTGATCCAAAGCAAATACTTATGAAAGAGTTTATCCCACCCGTATTCATAACCAAATTGACAGTGGATAATAAGGAAGTCCTTCCATTAGATGACACCAAACTTCTTGATAAGGATATACTTTTTAAGCAAGAAATAGAACTGACTCATTTACAGGATATAATTAGTATTGAATTTGCATCTTTGGACTTCAATAACCCTAAATTAAATAAATATAGATATCGATTACATCCTATTGATAAACACTGGGTTGAGTCTGGAACGAGCAGATCAGCTACTTATCTGCATCTGCCTACAGATGACTATACATTTGAACTACAAGGCAGCAACAGTCATAGTATATGGAGTGATAAAATAGTAAAACTAAAAATTAAGGTTCTTCCACCATGGTGGTTTACTTGGTGGGCATATCTAAGTTATACACTTTTTGCAGCATTCTTGTTGTGGAGGTATTATGAGTTTATCATCCAACGAGCAAAATTGAATCAACAGCTTGTATTTGAAAAAAGTGAATCGGAAAAAGCAAAAGAACTAGACCTATTAAAGACCAGACTTTATACCAATCTTACCCATGAATTCCGGACGCCCCTGACGATCATTATTGGAATGGTAGATCAGATCAAAGGCAGCACAGAGCAAAATATGGCAGAAGGGCTGGATATGATCAAACGTAACGGTGAAAATTTACTTCAGCTCGTAAACAGGATGCTAGATCTATCTAAAATTGAGAGCGGCAAAATGGTGTTGGATGCAAGGCAAGGAGATATCATCCAAACCTTAAAAAATGTTTCTGATTCCTTTGTAGGTTATGCGGCTAATAAAGATATAGTAATACATTTCTTATCAGATATGGATCAGAAAAACATGATCTATGATGACGAGAAGATCAGACATATATTTTCTAATTTGATTTCTAATGCAATAAAATTCACACTCGCTGGAGGTAATATATATGTCAGTGTCAGGCAGCAAGAAAATGACTTACTCATAAAAGTAAAAGACACCGGGAAAGGAATCTTACCTGATCAACTGGATAAAGTATTTGATCGTTTTTATCAAATAGAAAGTGAGGACAACAGAACCTCCGAAGGGACAGGCATAGGACTGGCGCTGTGCAAAGAGTTAGTATTCCTAATGGATGGAAAGGTCTCTGTCCAAAGTCCACCTCCTGGAAGCGAACAGGGCTCAGAATTCACGGTATTACTCCCTACATCAGGTGTATTACAAGATAAGAACACAATAGAAAGATTATCTGACAATCTCCAAGCAGCAGTGCCTACGAGTGTTGTGCCAAAGCAAACCATTGCCAAAGTACCGGCATCCATACCAGAAATACCAGATAATGAGCCTAAGGAAGATGAAAAGGTCATTTTGCTTGTAGAGGACAATCCGGATATCGTAGCTTATATAGCTTTATGTCTAAAGGATTATGAACTGATAGTTGCTACCAATGGGGTAGAAGGTCTTGACTTGGCAATTGAGACTATTCCTGATCTCATAATTAGTGATGTGATGATGCCCATCATGGATGGATTCGAGATGTGTGAAAAAATCAAACAGGATGGCAGAACAAATCATATACCCGTCATAATGCTTACCGCAAAGGCTGATCTCGAAAGTAAAATCGCAGGATTAGAATTCGGAGCCAATGCTTATATCTCAAAACCATTTGATACAGATGAATTGCTCCTTACAGTTCGGAATCTATTCAATTTGAGAACCAAACTCCAGGCGCACTATCAAGTTGACTTTAATGCGCATCACTCAGAGGTTACTGCCGAAATCCTTGAAGTAGTTAATCTTCCAAAATTAGATGAATTTGTAATCGTAGTGCGAGAAAAGATAGAGGCTAGAATAAATGACTACGGATTGAGTGTAGAAGACTTGGCCAGGGAGCTGCATTTCAGCCAAAGCCAGTTCAGCAGAAAGTTGAGTGCCTTGATCGGCATGACTCCAGTAAAGTATATCAGACTCATCAGGTTAGAGAATGCAAAAACCATGTTGACAGATCCTGTCATAAGTATCACAGCTATCGCTTTTGATTGCGGCTTTAATGACCCTAGTTACTTTGCTAGGGTGTTCAAGAAGGAGTTTGGGGTAACTCCTGTGGAGTGGAGAGAGAAAACTCTTATTTAGTCCTCATATTCTTTTAATTGTTTTAGTATTTCTGATGATCTTAAAATGGGTTCCCATTCACTACCTGATAGAAAAAATCGGCTGATCTTAGAATCACTATTTTGAATATCTAAATTCTTATAAAGCCAATATGCCAAATATGTCAGACCTAAGAATACAGCTAAATTCACTCCTCCATATAACCATGGAGAGTTTATTAAAGCATCATAACTTACCCAACAAATTGTCCAAAATGGTAGCTGAATTAAAGCTAATTTAGTACAATTGAAGCTTGATATTTTTAGTCGAGATATTTTCTCTTGTACCTCAATTATATTGTCATTATTATTTATCTCATTTATTAAGTTCAAATGATAAAAATATAAGATTACCACTATTGTCATAATAATTGAAATGGCGCCAAAACCTAGACTAACAAAAGAACTTCCTGCCTTTAAGGCTATCAATGTAATAGAGAAAAGTAGAAGTGTGTATGGAATGCCGAAAAAAAGCATAGCCCTCTTAGGTCTTCTTAATTGATTTATAGTCTTGTTGAGTTTTTCCTTAGTCAGATCATAAGTTAATTGCTTGTTTAACGATAAAACCTGATCCAATTTTTGATCGTATGATTTCCATATATTTTGTAGTTCGTTATCCTTCATTATTTTGAGTTTTATATGTTGTGAATTTTAGTTTTAAAGCCTTCTTGATTCGATTTATTTTGGTTGAGATATTAGAAGGTGTGATTCCCATAATTTTTGAGATTTCCTTTTGATTCAATCCATCGAGATACAATAGGATTAGGGCTTTGTCTATTTCCTTCAATTCTCGTATGAATTTTTGTAATAATTTGATGTTCAAATCATCTTCGAAAGACTCAATTTCATAATTTGATGTTTGGAGAATTTCTGAAAATTCAAGAATGCCTTTATCCCTAGTTTTGTTTTTTCTATAGGATGAAATAGAAGTATTCAGGGCTATTTTATAAATCCAAGTTGAGTATTTGTATTTACTATCGTATCTATCAAAAGACATCCAGAGTTGGATGATAATCTCTTGTACTAGATCTTTTCTGACATCATCATCACGACAGTAGGAGTTTGCTATTTTATAAATGATTCCTTTGTGATTCTCAAGAATAGATAGGAATATGTCTCTTTTTTTATCCAATTTTAAACTGTTTACCTCATTATTCGCAAGTAAAGTCAATTTGTCACAGTTTAACTAAATTTCTTGAAATTTTTGGTTTCATTTAGTTCTGATTTATGCGCAGGATTTGAATGAACAATTTCACTCAATAATATAAAAACCTGCAAACTACGGTTCGTAGCTTGCAGGTTTTTTTGTATTGTTTGTATAGTGGTATGAAAAAAGCACTCCGTTCCTATTCAGTGGCAGAATCTCATACGCGTTTATATTTATGCTAAATTCTAAACTACATAACTTCACTCACTTGAATGACAGGTTCGATATTTGTAAAATTAGGTAAGTCTCCCATTATTTGTTCTGCGTTCGGTCCAAAAGCCGCCCCAAATTCTTCTACAGAATCAAAATACATGTTGCCCATTCCTGCATAAGGAGCGATTGATCCAGGGGCACCTCCACCTATTCCTTTTTCAGCAGTAGCACCTTTAAGAGAATCCCCTAGAAGTTTAATAACCAATGGTAGGTGGGTATTGCAATAGTAATCCATATCAAATGTTTTATTTTCTCCATTTGGGTACAAAACACTCACTTTAGTCATTCCTTTTTTCATAATAATAGTTTTTAGTTTTCATACTCATTTGGCTTTTCTGAAGACGCCCCGTTTTATAATGGTATCTGGACTCCACTAGGTTTTTAGCATAGTTAAATTCAGTTTTATATCTGGAACAAATTGAAAAGAGGAGATGAATTTTGATTGATGCCGTTGCACATCTTTCATAGGACGATCAAAATATATGTCAATTCTTAAAGGGTTACAGAAGGTATTTTCTCAAAAGTACTAAATAATCCTAGTTTTTTTCTGATAGAATTTTTACTAGCCAGACAAGAAGTCCGTTTCCCTCATGACGACAGAACATAGACAACATCTTTTATACGATGAATTTAATGAAACTAAAGTAAAATAATTATTTTCTAATTAGTCAATAATACATTTTTTCGTAATTGTTGAATGATCTGTTTTTAAGGTGTAGAAATACAAACCTTGTGGCAAATTATTAATATTCCATTCAACTTGATGATTTCCTGCTTTTTGTTTTGCATTGACCAGCGTTTGAATTAGTCGACCATTAATATCACGAATAAATATTTTCACTTCTGAAGTTTCGAGAAGATTATAGCTAATGATGGTGTAGTCATGTGCAGGATTTGGGATGTTTTTTAAATCGAACAACTGATTATTATCGATTGAGGATATAGTAGAAACTGGTCCATTTTGGTAGACTCTTACATAATCTATTTCTAATGCATCTTCGGTGTAATTGGGATCAATATTAGGTAGGAAAGCAAAATTGAGTAAAATAAATTGTTCTAAATCAAAAGGCCAAGTTTCTGGATTTTGCTCAGTTGGTTCGTATGTGAAATGTACCTTGTCGTCTACGCTGAATACTAGTTTTGTAGGAAACCATTCTAACGTGTATGTATGAAAATTATTAGATGCTTCAGCAATTACTTGTCCTCCATTATTAATAGTACCTCCAAAACTAGATGGAGTATGGGTAGCACTTGAGACATAGTTTTGGTTGTTTCCCCAATGTTCCATGATGTCCATTTCTCCGCACTGAGGCCAAGAAGTTGTGCCAAATCCACTATTGTCCCAAAATGAACCATCTTCATTTATATTTTTGCCTAGCGTCCAGATTGCTGGCCAAGTACCTACTCCTGTGGGCAATTTAGCTCGTACCTCCACTTTCCCATATAGAAATACGAATTTCGAATTTAGTCTAGCTGAAGTGTATTGCTTAGTATGTCCTTGATCATTGAATGATTCCTTCTTACCAACGATGTGTAACAATCCATTACTTACATAAGAATTATCTTCTCTATTGGTATAGTGTTGTATTTCTCCATTGTACCAACTTCCACCAGACGGCAGTTGGGTCTGATGATGCCAATTGGAATCATTTATAGCGCCATCTCCTTCAAACTCGTCTGACCACACTAAAACATCAAAATCAGGATCTACGGGTATTACTGGGATTGTGCCATTGTATGATACATCATCTATATAAGCCAATACGTGATCATTATTATCCTCTCCATTAACTTGAATCACAACCCTATTAAAGTCAGTTCTTTGGGTTGGAGGTAGAGAATTTTCATCTATGTTGATATACGTATCATTTAAATAATCAAAAGTTACTATCTGCCATTGGTCTAGGACAATAGGTTTTATGATTTCACTTTGAGTCGACCAAGAAGCGGCTAATGTACCATCTTGTAATTTTAATGTTATCTGATTGGACTGATTTCCTGTCAAACCACTTGAAGGGACATATATTTTTAAGGTAAATAAATGATTAGATGATAGATCAAAGTTATTGTCCACATCAAACCTAAGATTTGCATATTGACCTCCGACATCAGAATATTCTAAAACATGCGCAGAAGAGTTGATTCCTTCTGGATATGCATTTGCTAGATTTGTATTGATATTACAATCATCACCAAACCAAGTCATTATCGTTCCATTCCCTTCGAAATCATCTTCTACAGTTTGAGATTGTGCATGAATTACACCTATAAATAAAAATGAAAAAATAAGGGAAACTATAAAAATGCGCATGAAAAATGTTTTTTATTTAGTACGTATGAATAGTACAATTTGGGTCAGAAATTGTTTGCAATCCACAAATTAGACCTCAACTCAATGTTATATTTTGTCTTGCTGATTATAAACTACTGCAATGTAAAAGAACGATTAGAATTTAACTAGAGCATTTATCGATTATTTTTGTGAAAGTATTTCTCCTTCTTATATTCTTGATGATGTTGTAGCACAATGTATGATTTATGTGGTCTTCCCATGTCACCCATTAGAGGGTTCTCTAAAATCCATATCCAATTTTTATTCCAGAATAATATGGAATATGATCTTCAGGATACAACCAATAGTCATTAGATTTTAGGCCTACCAAAGCCAATGCTTTGAAATGTAATTCAATATGAATTTGATGATTTGAAAAATATACGATCTTTCCAATGTTTAATCCTGCACTAAAATTTAGATTAAGTAATCTTCCGATGAATTCAGTGTGTTTGTACTTGACTCCACCGAACTCGCTGTCTTCTATGGAGGCAAAAGGGGCATCAAAACTTATATAGGTGCCAAAGTAATAAGAGCCTGATGAATAATATAATCCAAAGGGAATTGTCAGATTAATCGGGGTGTCCATATAATAATCATCATTATTTTCATAGAATCTTTTGGTGGGTAAGCTTTCAAAATTAAAACCCAAACTCAAGTGAAAATGCTCTGAAAATGTTTTGATGTTTTTTCGATATTCTATGGCGACCCCAACCTTGGGTTTATACATTTGGAATTCATCATTTTCAAGATAGTTTGCAAGATGTAAAGAGCCTAGGATGGTATGGTTAAATTCAAATTTAGAATCTTGCCCAAATAGTGAGTTTGAAATCAAGAAAATAATGGCCAGCGTTGATGACTTTAGAAAATTCATTAGGTTATAATTATCATACTTATATTAATGGTCACTTGGCTCTTTTTGTTGGTGGTAGGCTTAATCTTATATCTTTTATGTCAACATTACACGGAATGCCTTGTGGAAACCGTGCAAATATTTTTAACTCTTCATATGTCAGGTCATCATTATCATAAGTGAATGCCCTTTCACCACCTATTGTAACTGCAGTTGTTACAATAAGATTTAAAGGCGCTGTAAGTAATAGAAATACTCCATGGGAAATTGTTGCTAAAGTATACACAGGAATGGTCCACCCATAATGCTTTGGTTTAGCATATCGTAATTTGAATTTTTTAATATCCTCAGTTTTAAAAATAGTACATTTATTCATGCTTGTTTCTTGTAGGATGACAATGGTATTGCTGTCAATAGCAATGAGTTCTCCTTCTATACTTGATAGTGATTTGTGATCTATTTTGATATGTGAGCCATACTCATTGACATCAATTCTATCTGAAGATGTCAAATATCTTGGCGAAGTGCAACTACAGACGATAATACTAAACAATCCGAAAATGATGCTTTTAATTTTCATAATAGGAGAATGTTTTAGTGTCAATTCTTGAATTCCAAAATTGTTCCTCCATATTTGTTTCATATGATTTAAAGTCTTTAGCTTCAGCCTTAAGAAACATTTCTGGGTAGTAAACCATTTGTTGTAATTTCAGTAATTTTTTATCTTTTATCCAATGTTCCCGCATCCATTCCAAGTAATACCCTTTTGAGTATAAAAATAATTCATAGCTGCTATCTTTAATAGGAAATGTGAAATTGAATTTAAATTCACAACCTGGCATTGAAATTAAATATTTATTTGGGTCATTTATTTTGGCTAAACTTGTTTTGTCTGGTTTCCCATTAATAAAAATTGAAGTTGGGGGAATTTCTAGGGGTGAAACTTTTTCTTTGATATTTGTAAGTGAGACATAATCTATTCTCCACAATCCTTTGTTTAGTACTATTTTCAATTTCACTTTTGAACTTGTAGGCGTATTGTGTAGTGGAATAATTTGCTTATTAATAGCGATGGGACCAGTTTCATTAAAATCATTTTGAAGTTCCCAAGAGTCATTTATTTGATTGAAAGCATAAACTTCAATCCCACCAAGTAGTTTAGTGGTATTATCAAAATTATTTCTAAGCTCATTGTTATTTTCTAAAAGAGCAAACATGTCACCTACATTGTCACCCATATATCCCATGGCACTATAAAACAAGTAAGTAGTAAGTAGTGTTTGACGAAAATTTAAGATAAGCCCGAGATTATTTGTATGCTCAATATTGTAAAATGTTAAGTAGATTGTTTCTTTGCTATTTAAGTTTTTTTCATCGGTATAAGAAAATCTTTCTTGTTGATCTTGATTTCTTAGAAGTGAAGTTATGTTGCCTTCATCAGCTTCCGCTTTTGAAAGTGAGTATTGGTTTTCACATAGATAAAAGTCATTTTTCGGTGATTGGTAGACCCTTTCATCTTCTTTAATGGGGTAGGCGAAAATTTTCACATCTTTTACACAATGGGATTCCAATGCTTCATTTTTCATTGTGATTGAGAAAGTATTATCAATAATGTGTTGATCATTAAGAGCATCAATATCACCATATTCCATAGATGGAGATATAGCATTTGAAAATCCTTCTGCATCAGCATAATGAAAGTTGTCATTTTCATTAATATAGAACGTAGGACAAGAACCAAAACATGCTTTAGGGTTTGCAGCACATAATAATGCTACGGCAACATCAATGCCGGCCAATATACTTAATGCAGCGATCCTGGTCGATTCCGCACCGCTAAGCTTTTTATTTGTTTCAAAGATTGCAACACTATCAATTTGTAACTTAATTTCACCTATATATTCTAGTTTGCGATTGAAATCATATTTAGACCCATGGCCATTAACTATATTTGAAATTGTATCAATTTCCCAACTATTATTTAAAATACATATATCCCCATTTTTGAGATGGGCTTTCAAAAACGGTTTTGTTTGGAGATTTTCCGTTGCATGCAAAAGCTTATTGGCATCATCATAATTTGATCGGAAATTGGAGTAAGTCTTACATGCTTGGATAATAAGTATTCCTACTATCAAAACAGATATGTAAAGGATCAACTTTTTCCTACTCTTAATTTTCATTTAGTGATTTGGTGTTTTGATTAATGCAGTGTTTTATTTGTTTTCTCCTGCGTTTGATTCCTTCTAGGTGTAAATTATGATTTTATTCCCACAATTTTTTTAAACGCATACAAATTTATCTAATCGAAACAACTCTTGTATCAGGACATATATTTTGATGGAACCAACTTATTCGATTATGTATGTTTTCTACAATAAGGTAATCCTCTAAATTATTTAAGAATTTGTAAATGATAATCAGACCAAACAAATATATAAAGAATGTAACTAGTGCACTAAGAACTAAATACCCCACCCCATATACTAGTTCTTTTTTGTGTATATATCGTTGAAGAACCACTCCTTTAGCTGCGGCTAAAGTACTGAACCTTCGCTTCATCTATACAAAAAATTCCTGCCTTTATGAGTCAGTTTACTTAATACTTAGGGCACTAGTCGAATTCGGTTAGGGATGTTAATTTACAGAAAGAGAAGCTCTTTTCGGTTTCTACACATATTTGATAATGTTCCGAATAAATTCAGAACCCCATTTACGATACTGCCTTAGGAATGTAACTTTATTATTGATTCATTCCTTATGGCTTATCAAATTTATTTGGTAGATAAAAACTTGCGAAGCAAATTATTATAGAAAGCCCCCGAGCACATTGACACACAAAACTTAGAAATTTGTCTTTACTCAATCTTAATAGATAATAGAATTACAATTCAAAGTCAACAATTTATTAAAGTCGACTAAGTTTGAAATACAGTAAAACTATACATGAGTTTTTCCAATATCATACCCTATTGCTATTCCTAAGTTTTGACAATTCGAATCGTCTTTTGTGACTTCTCAGTTTGCAATCTAATGAAATATGGACCAAAAGGAAGGTCTCTGATATCATAATGTAAGGTATGTGTCCCACTGCTGATATTCTGATTTGTAATCACATTGATCTCATGACCCAAGGTGTCAAAGATGCTGATCTTTATATGTTCTCCTTTGGATTCAAATTCTATGGTTACTTTTTGATCTGATGGGATAGGGTATACTCGCAATGCTACGGGATTAGAAGTGTTTTCTGTAGTAGATACGGTAGAACAATTATTGAATAAATCAATCTTCTGAAACTCTCCCTGGAGGATGTTATTGACGACCTCATCTTCTACCTCTAACCAATCTGATAGGACTGATCCATAAACTGACCGGAAATCATATTGCATAGGAACTCCTTCTTGATCATCAACATCAGTAGAAATTTCTGGATTTTCTCCATGTATATTAGGAAGTACACAAGATCCAAATAGCATTAATGGAGCTGCGGTTCCATGATCCGTACCATTGCTAAAGTTGGACCTGATCCTACGGCCAAATTCTGAATAGGTCATTCCTGCCACTCGATCAAAAATATCAAGTGCTTTGAGATCATCATGAAATGCATAAATAGCTTCTGATAATTCCCTTAGCAATTCGGCGTGAACACCTATAGTTGTATTTCCTTCCTCTACTTGGCCTGCATGTGTATCAAATCCTCCGAGACTAACCACATAGACTTTGGTTTGTAATCCTCCTTTGATAAGTTTAGCTACTAATTTTAATTTCTGGGCAAGATTATCTTCTTCATTGTATAGAGTAGAAATATTGGAGCCTAGATCATTGGCTTCTTGGATTACACTACCATATGCATTGGTCTGTTCTATAGTTTTATTCAAGAAATCTAATTTGTCAGCGTAACATCCTTCATTCAAGTCATTGTTGACAGGTGTGGCTAATTGACTCAAGTTTTCGGGATCAACTAGGGCAAGGCTAAAATTTCCAGACATCCCTTGGCATGTTTCAGAAACAGAAGAACCAATGGTCAGCGCAAATGGGTCTGGGCAATCTTTGTTAGGATAATCAGCAGGAAAATTTTCATTGAAGTGATCAAAATATCGACCTAACCACCCTGTATCTAGATAGGTGTCAGCATCGGATCCAGTCTGCCATATATCAGTTGATCTGAAGTGTGATCTATTTTGATTTGGATAACCTACTCCTTGGACTATTCCAAGATGTCCATCTTTAAAGATACTTTCCATAGCTGACATGCTTGGGTGCAAACCGATATCTCCCTCAAGAGAGATGATATCATTTTCTGGGATTATTACTTGAGGTCGCACTTCTACTAAGCTAGCGTATTGATCCATTGGGATGATACAATTAAGCCCATCATTACCTCCTGTGAGCTGTATGAGCACCAGTACTCTATCCGAATCTTGGTTGACAAAACTAGAAAATGTGTTATTCATTATGGGTGCAACTGGGATACCTCCAAATATCAATGGAGTGCTTAATAACGAGCTTGTTTTTATAAATGATCTTCTTTTCATGGTTCTAATTTTGAAAATTCACATGGAAGTGTCTTCTCGGTTCTAAGAGTTGGAATCAATTGCAAACTTATATTAAGTAGTTCTCAGGCATTTTAAGAATGGCCCCCAGAAGAGCTATTAGTTTATTCTCCACCGAAAGTCGCTTGTCATCGTTATCTGGATCCCCCAGGTACTCTCCATATTCTACCGTCCATTCGAAATCTGGCAACCCAGGAATCAAGATCTCCTTTAAGTATTCTGTCTGATTGGTTGATATTGGGAATGGAAATAATAGATTGGCCAGTTCAATGATAAGTTCATTGGGATTTAGAGGATCACTCAATTTACTGACTACATTTAAAGTATCAATTCGGACTCTTTGTTGACCTACTACGAAGCCCTCAAGCAGAGTATTTGTGATATTTTCTCTTAGTGGCAGTGATACAGAATTGGCCCAAACATCATAATATTGAGGACCTTGATAAAAAGCCTTCCAGCCCGCTACACTAGGGTGGGCTAACATCACCATGTCCAACGACTGTAACTGTCTATAAATACCTACCCAAACTCTATATCTAATCAAAATTTCATCAGAATTAGAAATTTCCAATGAATTGAATATTTTGAAGAAAAAATCAATGGGATGATTCACCATACAGCCTTTAATAGAAGCATCATAAAAGTGCTCACTTTTAAGCAATGCCTCTATTGCTGGTTTTAACTCATAGTTATTGTCTCGCATCAAGGCTGCCATCGGCTCTATAACATCAGACTCAACATTGGTATCAATATTAGAACCAACAAACCATACATATAGTCTTCTACAGATGTGACGTGCTGTTTCATCTTGTTGTAAAATGATATCAATTACATCTTTATATTCATTTTCGCCTCCATCTTGAATTATGACATTGTCAAACCGATGTGACAATTGTTTGTCACTGATATCATGTCTGTTAGGTATAAAAACACTTTCAGGGATTCCATCAACATTTCTTGCTCTCCAACCCGTTAATGATTTTGCCAAGGCTACAACATCATCTTCTGTGTAGTTGGTATAATCTCCAGGGCCAGCAGCATCTCCTTTTCCTATGGTGAACAATTCTAATAGTTCTCTGGAGTAATTTTCATTTGGTGCTTCACGCGTATTCTCGTTTCCATTTAAGTAAAATAACATTGAAGAGGATATCGTAATTTCTTCTGCAAATGTTTTGAAGTTTCCAGTTGCATTCCTACGTAATATATCTAGATATTGAAAGTTATACGCAGCTAAAACAACACCAGCAGTTACAAAATGATTATGCCAGAATAACACTAATTTTTCTCTTATGGATACCCCTCCTTCATTGAATAATCCCATTTGCCATCCGTTGAGCGAAACATTTCTGGATTGATTGAGATTCTGGATTGATGGATCATTTGGTTTGCCTACCCATGTCTCCCCTATGGGCGTTGTGGGATCATTTTGATTATTGAAATTAATCGGAAGCGGAGGAAGTGGATTATCTGCCAACAATGCAGCTACAGTAAGATCTAATCCATTAGATTCTGCATCTTTGATGTTTTGATATGTGGGACCAAATGTTGTCCTCCGCAATAAATGAGCGGCTGTATCCATCGTCCATTCTCCAGTATACGGTTCTAATGTAGTGACTAATAAGTCTTGTGTCTTTGGGAGTGATTGAGTTTTAGATTTTCTAAAAGCACGGGTAAGTAGAGATCTCCGATTCATAATATGGTATTTCTATTTAATTGTTAAGATAACTATATAATCACTGAAGTCATCTATTTCAACTTTGGTAGGACTATGGAAAAAGAAGAAGGTTTAATGTGTAAGGAATGATGCATTAATAAAGTACGTTTTTATGTGCTGATATTTATTCATTTGCCAAGGCAAAAAACTTAGGCGATGCTTTTTAACGTCGAAGAAGGGAAAAAGATCAATCAGAAGAATGTAGCTTTTTTATTGTTTCATTCCTAAAGAAGAAAAGAAGAATCGAATCACAAGAGCTAATTTCTTATCCATCATTCTTCAAATACTCACTAGGAGACTTCCCAAAACGTGCTTTAAATAATTTTGAAAAAGTAGTAGATAATTCAAAGCCATTGTTGAAAGCAACTTCTTTTACAGAAAGGGATGCACCATTTTCGAGCTCTTTTCTGGACATCTGAAGTTGGACCTCCCTGATGAATTTACCTGGCGTCAAACCCGTAATTTCTTTGAGCTTCCTATGAAATTGTCTAGAACTTAGATTAAATGATATGCACAGTGATTCTGCACTAGGTACTCCTGATGCTATCGATTCTTTGATTAGACTTTCTATTTCCAAAACCCACTTTTTATCTTGGTCAGAAGTTTCAGGTACGTCTACATCTGTCTTATCGAAGTCTTCGCCTTCTAAATATTCAAGGCTTTTTTGCCACTCCTCTCTTTGGTGGTAGTTATACAGTAGGTTTTGTACTCTTGCCATTAATTCCGTCACCGAAAATGGCTTGGTCAGATAGTCATCCACACCTATAGTCAATGCAGCTAATTTGTCTCGTTCTGCAGCCAAAGCAGTAAGCATGACCACAGGGATCCCTGACCACTCCTTCTTGTTTTTAATCACCTTAAGCATGGTCAATCCATCTACCTCAGGCATCATAACATCCGAGATAACAAGACGGATTTCCAAGCCATGCTTTTCTAGCTGTTCCAAGCCTTCTGCACCATTTTTAGCTTGAAGTATCTTTTTATATTTCGATTCTAGCAATTGACATACAAAGTTTCGCATGTCCTCATTGTCCTCTACCACGAGAATAGTGAAATCAGTGCCTATGCTATCAATCGGTTCTTCGAGTTCACTCTTAGCTATTGTGATGGCTGAATTAGAAACAAAATCAGCTACAGAAACTGGTTTCAAGGGCAATTCGAAGTAAAACTGACTTCCTACTCCTAATGTACTTTCTGCATATGCTTCCCCACCCATAAGCTGAGCAAATTCGTTGACTAAAGCTAGACCGATACCAGTTCCACCATATAGCTTCTGATCTTCTTGTTTGGACTGATAAAAACGCTCAAAGATAAACGGTAGATCATTGGGGTGAACACCTTTCCCAGTATCGCTTACCTTAATGTTTAATTGATCCTCCGTTTCTGATATAACCAATGTGATTTTATTCCCTTTAGGTGTAAATTTAATGGCATTGCTTAAGAAGTTATTCAATATCTTTTCCATCTTCTTTCTGTCCAGTAAAATGAACTGATCAGGATTTTGCAACTCGAAATTCAAATCATAATCTATCCCTAGACTTTGAAACTGAGGTTCAAATACGGTAAAGATATGTTCAAAAAACTCACGGATAGAAGTAGCTTCTTCTTCCAGTTCCATTTTATTGGCTTCCAGTTTGGATAGATCCAATATCTCTTCAATCAATTCGAGAAGGGACTTACCATTACGCTGCATGACTAGTAGCTGCTTTTGAACATCCTCTTTATTCCATTCATCAGGTGAATCCAATACATAGGACAACGGTCCCAATATCAAAGTCAACGGTGTACGCAACTCATGAGAGATATTGGCGAAGAAGTTTGATTTTACTTTATCCAGACTTCTTAGCTCTTCGTTTTGTTCTTCAATTTTAGCGGTACGGTTTACAACAAGTTTTTCCAACTCATCCTTTTGGGCAATCAACTTCTGCGTACGTCTACGAACAATGTAAACCATCAATAAACCAAGGGCTAAAATACTACTTGCTATAAACCACCACTCCAAATAGAATGGTTTCTTCACTTTTATGCTGATGACCTCTGGATATTCTATCCAATCAAAACTTCCTGGTGATTTCGCTCGCAAGAATAATTTATAATCGCCATAAGGCAATCCAAATATCTTGAGAAAAGATGCCTTTTGGTAAATCCAATCTTGATGATAACCTTCTATTTTATAGCTATACTGAATGCCAGTTAAATTTTGATAATCAAGGATTGCAAAGTCGAGGTTGATTGATTTATCGGATGGATAAAAGTTGATTTCATGAGATTCTAATAGCTGTGCAGTCAGTTTTATAATGCTATCATTTTCCATCAGCTCCTTCGTGCATGTGGAAATAATAAATGGATAGTCCGTCTTTTTAGGAATAAAATCTCTTGGATGAAAATAAACAAACCCATTTTGAGTACCGAAGTACATATTCCCCTCCTTGTCTTGATGATGAGAAATGGTATTGAACTCATTATGTGGGATACCATCTTCTTCCCTGTAAGTGGTTACAAGATGGCTCGTTTTGTTGAAGGACATCAAACCCCTATAACTGGAGATCCAGAGATTATTAAAGTCATCTTCATAAATACCGTAAAGTACATCATGTGAAAGACTTGTATTGGCCTTTGAAAACACTTCGCTTTTTTTCGTTTTAGGATCCCATCGGATAAGACCGTCCCCTTTGGTGGCCAGCCAAAAAATGCCGGCTTGGTCTTCATGAAAGTGGGCAATATGGTCGGTTGGAATATAGAATGCTCCTTCTTGATTTTTGCTATAATATTCCAAGATTATTTCCTGCTTCAAATCTACCAGAAACAAACCTGCAGAAGTAGAGAGCCAAGTGCCCCGCTCATTGGTATGAAAAGCATAAACAGTTGATTTTTCTAGAATCGGAAAATTACTATAATCTCTAAAATAATTCAATTGTTTGGTAAGCGAATCCAGTTTGAGTAATCCGTTACTAGCTCCGCACCAAATATTACGATCAGGGCTTTTATAGGGTTGCCAAAATGTAGTGTTGGAACGGTAATATCGGAAGTCTTGGTTTTTTAAATTATAATGAGTTAGATAGCCGTAATTACCGATCCAAAGATTACTAGAATCAGCTTCCAGTATGCCAAATCCGAAACTACCATTTGTCATAAAACTTGTACCTTCTGAAGGCTTTTGATATAGAAAAGCTTGTCTCAATTCATTACTTCCCCCGATTGCACAAATGGTACCATCGTCGGTTTTAAGAATCCCTCTAAACATGGATGCGGAGGATTCTTCAAATGCTTCAACTTTAAATTTTTGTTCTTTTAAGCTCAGTATGCAAAAGGATCGTTGCTGACTATTAATCCAAATGTTTCCATGGTGGTCATCGAACATAATTCTCTTATGGGAACTCGTTTTATTGCTTTTGACATCCAAATTCTTTTTCTCTAATAATTTCCCGGAATTACTATATATATTTAGGGTATCCTCATAAAATGAATACTTTATATTGTTTTTGGATATTATTTGCTCGGTTCCCTTTAAACCATCAATTTTTCCATTAAATGCTAAATCTATACTTTTACTAAATTTTTCTGCTGGGTTGGCAATTCTTAAGATTTCTCCTTTGCTGTTGACATATATACTTTTATCATCTGCAGCTCCAATCAAAAAAGTATCTTGAGATAACTTATAAGCATATAAAAACGAACGGTGCTGAAAATTTATAGCATCACTTCTAATCTTAAAAGCGAACCTTAATTGGTTCCCTTTTAACTCATAGTAGTTGAACGCAGCATCTTCTTTTTGCACAAACATATTGGAACCATTATACAGAGGAGACATCGGACGGTTCAATAATTCAGAATTGAAAGGAGACCCCGTGTATTCCGCTATACTCATTGATTTTTCTGTAATTGGGTCAAATATACGGGTGGATCGTAGGTAGGAAAGCTGATTACTTCTTATCCATAGCATCTGATTTGCATCTTCTTCTATATCAACTATCCAGTCACTAGGTAAGCCAAGGTCTTCCTTGGTATATACCTTTATGGAAGAGCCATCGTATCTGTTGAGGCCATATTGAGTAGCTATCCAAATGACACCTCTGGAATCCTGAAAAATCTCTTTAATATTATAATCGGAAAGCCCCTCCTCCAACCCAAAACATTGGACTTGGGTCATATAGTCTTGACTCAAAGAAGTATTCGGTAGTGCTAATATGAAGAAAGCAAAAAAGAAAGGAAGAATGTACGCTCTAAATCTAAAATTCAAACAAGGATAATTTAAGAACGAATTTAGTCTTTATTCTCATAGTAGTTAGAAGCATGTTTTTTTTTGAATAATTAATTTGTTTTAACAAAATTGGCCTATACGGGCTTCCTAGGGCTAATAATGTCAATTTTCACCACGTGAATGTCAATTTTCACCACGTTAAACACATCTCTTCGACATAGTTTTGCACCATAGAATTAACGCTGCCCGAAAGAGGACTAAGCATGAAAGAGTATAGGGCGCCGTCCTCAAATCACTTCCATAGCAATAAATCTAAGCCAGACAATTAACCTAAATTATATTATAAAAATACTCAATTTACAAATTATGATCAAGCACCTAAAATTTTCTTGCATTGCTATTAGCATCCTATTTTCTACACTAGCAATGGCTCAAAACCCAACCATCAGTATTCAAAGTACTCTAAAGAATATATCTGGTACTGCGGTGCCAGATGGTGACGAATCAATCTTATTCAAATTGTATAATCAAGTTGAAGGAGGAGATGATATTTGGATGGAGCCAGCAACGGTAGAAGTAGTAAGTGGTGTATATAGTCATGAATTGGGGAGTGTCGTGCCTTTGGTGCCTGGTGACTTTGGTGTCCAACTCTACTTAGGTGTGACCACTAATAATAAAGAACTCTCTCCTCGGACTAAATTGGGCTATGCGCCGTATGCTATGGCTGTGAATTCTTTGGCTGCAAATGGAGAGTCCGCTAATTTTGATGGTAACGGAAAGTTTGTGGTAAGTGATGAAGCAGAAATTGTTGGAAACCTCTTAACAAGTTCTATTACAACTACATACACTATTACAGCTAGTAATGTAACACTTTCCGGCCAAGTGAAAGCTAAAGGTGTAGCCCTTGATGGTGCTGATTATGTATGTGGAAATGTAGATCTTGGTATTCATAATTGTGATACTGGAATAGGAGCAGATGCCGATAATCTTACTTTCCATATAAATAACAGCATTAGCCCCAAAATGACACTTACTACAGAAGGACGTCTTGGTATCGGTAGTGCAGCTGGAGAGCCAAATACCACATTACACGTTGGAACTGCAAGTCAAATCCAACCCGATTGGCAGAACATTACATATGCAACTTGGTTCAATAATAATAGCTTAGATGAATTTAGTTCTAACGCACCAAACCTCCCTCCAGGAAACCCTCTAATTTTAAATGACATTTGTGCTTTATTTGAAGAGTCAATAATAGTAAAAAAAAATATCTACGGGATTGCTTCATTCACGTCTTCAGATCAACGGATGAAAACGAATCTTCAACAATCAAATGCTAAATCCGACTTAGCATTACTCAATCAAATAGAGATCACGGAATATGATCATATAGACAATATCAAAAAAGAAAAGAGAAGACAGAAAAAAGTGATTGCACAACAAGTAGAAGAAGTTCTACCAAATGCCATAAGCAAGACAAGATCAGTGATTCCTAATGTTTATGAAGTGGCAAATTCATTTGAATTCAATGAAGGTGAATTAAAGATTAACACGAATAAAGCCCATGAATTTGAAGTAGGGGATAAAATAGACCTAAAAACGCTAAATCAAGAATTAAGTGAAGTTGAAGTAGTTGGCGTTATTGATGCGCATACGTTTACAGTATTAATAGCAGAAAAACCAGAAAACGTTTTTGTCTATGGTAAATATGTAGATGATTTTAGATCGGTAGACTACGATGCCATTGCTATGCTCAATGTATCTGCATCTCAAGAGATGTATCGGATGATCATGGATTTACAGGCAGCCAATGATAGGTTGACGGAAGAAAACAAGACACTTAAGTCAAGTTCAGCTAGTATCGAGGATAGGCTATCTATGTTAGAAGCTATGATGGTAAAATCTGAAAGTAACACTATAAGCAACACAGATACAGCGGGTAAATAAATTCTTTTTAAACATAAAATATATTATAATGAATACAAATATCATTAGAGTATTCAGTCTGATCATATGTTTAGGATGGAGTTTACTATCTTATACACAAGACTGTGGACCACAAGCAGGAGGATCCGAATTGGAAGGTGGTAAGGTCATCATTAGTTATGGGGCTACTACCAATTCTGTCACCCCAAAAGTGGCTTCCAATATACTTCTAGGTCAGCCTGTAATAGGTCAGAGCAATACAACCAAAGTCGTTGCGGAGTATGGATTTTATGCCCAATTTCTACTGCCTCCATTGCCAGCAACAGTTACAGCGAGTCAAGGAGAACTACTTGATCGCATACAAGTAAGTTGGGCGATAGATCCACTGGGATCTTCACCAAATGAAGGTTTTAATATATTCAGAGATGGTGTCTTTATTGATAATGTAGGTCCACAGGTTAGAAATTACAATGATTTTAATGTCATTGCAGGACGCCCATATATCTATGCTGTGTCAGGGATCAATAAGTTTGGAGAAGGATCTGCAGGAGAAGGTTTAGGCTTTCAAGTGCCAAATGGTGTAGTAACAGGATGGGTGAGCACTTTAAATAGTCGACCTGTCCCTAATGCACAAGTTACTTTGCTGCCGATGCAAGGTTTTTCTACTAAGTACGGTATAGATGATGGAGCGATTGCGATTAAAGACGATGGAAATCCTTTTTTACCAACAGCAGGTGCAGATTGGACGATGACTTTTTGGATGAAGACGACAACATCTAGCTCTAATGCTGATGTTATTCATTTCAATGGATCAACTTTGGAAATAAATGCCCTCCCTGGTGCGAATGGGATAAGTGTAACACAAGGAGTGAATAGTCTTACTTCGAATTTTGCAAGTAACGAGTGGCACCATGTGACTTTGGCTTATGAAGCAGTGGCTAATACAGGCAGATTGTACATTGATGGAGCTTTAGGAGCTCAATCTACCATGAGTAATGTTAGCTCACCAGATTCACTTTATATTGGTAAAGTTCTTGAAGCTAATGGATGGAGTGGCTTGATAGATGAGTTTAGGATTTACCACACGGTATTGGATGAATTAGATCTCGGTATGGTCATGGAAGGCACAGCTTCTTCGACAACTCCAGATTTAAAACATTATTGGAAATTTGATGAGGAATTGGGTGAAAAATCTTTTGACATTATTAATAGACATCAGCTCTACTTTTGTGGTGCACAGTTTGATGAAGATCGTCCACCGGTAAGAACTGCTGCAGTAACCAATGAAGATGGATACTATCTTATAGAGGGGGTGAGCTATGGTACGGGAACCACTTTTATAGCTGAGCCCGAGAAGAATTTTTATTTACACCGATCTTTGGAGTTTAATGGGAATGATCATGTCGAAATACCTAACTTTGCTTTACCACCGAAATCTACCATAGAATTATGGGTGAATAATACAAATGCTGGATCAGCCCAAACGATTCTTTCCAAAAAAGAAGGAAGTAATACTTTTAAGATTTATAGCGAACTTCAGGGAGTTGATAATCAAGTCAAAGTCGACATCAATGGCAACATTCAAACCATTGGTAATTTAGCAACCGGTTTCAACCACTTGGCCTTTACTATTGATAGTGTCGCAGGACAAATCAATGGATACATCAATGGAATATCACAACCTGCCCAATCATATACTATTCCCAGCAATTGGTCCGATACAACATACCATTGGTATGCAGGAGCTAACTCTAATGGAATTTCTACTACCGATTATTTTAATGGATTGATAGATGAAATAGCAGTATATGATACATTGTTACATCAATCTACAATAATGGCCCATACTCAAAATGCAAGAGATATGACAGAGGAAGGTCTGATCGTCTTTTTTCCAATAGATGAGGGTAATGGAAATCGAGTGAATAGTGTGGGATCTGTCTTTTTAGAGTTTGGTAAAATATTAGGTGCAGTCTGGTCAAATTTTGCAGCCAATCAAGAAACGACACCTCATGAGTTTACACCTAAGACTAGACAAGTCACCCTTAACCCAAGTGTGACATCAGTAGATCAAGTGGATTTTACTGATTTATCAACGATACCCGTATCCGGTTATGTAAGATTTCAAGGGACAGAATGTTTTCAACCCAATGTAGAAATATTGGTGAATGGATCTTCTTTTTCCCCACCTGTTTATACAGATGATGAAGGTAAGTTTCTCGTAGACTTTGATCCAGGGTTTTCAGGTATTTTGATGCCTAAATATGTAAAATTTGACTCAAATGGGAATGAAGATACAGAAATTGAAGGGCACACTTTTTCTCCTGCTTCATGGGAATTGACTAATGTTACGGGTCCTATTGCAGGAATTTTATTCAACAATACTGTCAAACGAAAGATCTCTGGTAAAGTTGCTGGAGGGTTATGTGGACTTCCAATTCTAGAGAATCTAGGTATGAATCAAGGTACTATTTGTAGAGTAAAAGTAAGTACACCTGACGGATGTCTAGAGCGAATATATGAATTTGGAGCAGGTGAAGAGAATGGAGAATTTGAATTTGACAATTTACCACCAGTAGAAAAAATGGTTTTATCTATCATAGAACATTCGGAACCAGTGATCAAGACATACTTTGAGGTAAGCGGGGGCTCTGAATTGGATATTTCTCTTAAAGACACCATTAAAAATATGATCTATTTTGCACCACCTGAAATTACCATTATCAGTGGGCTTGAAAAATATCCTGATTGTGACCTCATTATTGTGGAACAGGGCAGTCCCCAGACTATAATCCTTGAAATGCAAGAGATATACATTGGAGGAGTTTGTAAAGTAGACACAGGAAACCTCTCAATAATTAATGGGCTTTCTGATGAAGGAATAGACACAACACTTAGTGACTCATTCACCTATACTTTTAAAGTAGGTGAACCAAATCCTTCTCCACCCTACTTAAAAACCTTACAAATAGTAGGTACTTCTTTGGCCGGCAGAGAATCATCGGTCTCCAAGCAAGCAATAGTTACAGGGATACGAAAAAAGGAAAACACCTTTACATCAAAATTGCCAAATATACCTATGCTCGTATTGAGAGACCCTCCAGGAGATGGGAGTAGTGCATATTTTGAAAAAGGAGAGACCATTTGTCAGACCACTGAATTTAGTTATTTATCAGAAGGTGGATTTGGAGTAGGTGGTGAATATCATTTAGGAGGTAACGTTGAAGTCTCTATCGGTTTAGGAATGGCAGTGATAAATAATTTTGGGCCCATCTTCGACACAAGTATTGATGGAGAATTTACTTGGAATACAGTGACTGACTCAAGTTGGCAGCAATGCTTTACAACCAATGAAAGAATTGCTACAAGTGATGGTGATTTACTTCCAGGCAAAGCTTCTGATGTTTTTATGGGTTTAGCAACCAACATTATCTTTGGATTTGCCGATGCTGTATATTTTGATCCCGAATTGTGTCTTGTCCAAGACTCGGTTATTCTCAATGTAGAAGGTGATAGTGATTATGAATCTACGTATCTCTATTCTAGATTTCAAATTGAAAATTATGTGATTCCAAATTTATATAAAATAGCATCTCAGGAGCAAGACATTACTCTCAAAAAGGAATATGAAAATTCTGCCATGGAATGGCGAGGAATATTAGCGGAAAGTGACACTATTGTATTGGATTCAGATTATCAAGATTGCCATGGTTGTGGGAATATATCTTTTAGTGCGGGGGTAGAATATGAATATTCCTTTACTAGTGATACTTTAGACGTATCAAGTTCTATATCAGGTAATGGACAAAACGGTATAGAAGAAACCAATATAGGGTTTGAATATAATATGAATGGATTTATTCTAAACGCTAAAATATTTGCTGGACAAGAAACAAGTAATGGCGCAGGAGATGAAAACTCTAATTTTGTTACTACAGGTTATATATTATCTGATGACGACCCAGGAGATGCTTTTAGTGTTGATGTTGGTCTAGACTCTATTTATAAAACGCCAATTTTTAAGATAAAAGCAGGGCAGTCCGCTTGCCCATGGGAAGTAGGAACTGCAAATCGAGAAGGCCCTAATCTTAAATTAGCTGATGGATCAGTATCTGAAGCAATTAATATACCTGCAAATCAAGCGGCAGTCTTCAAATTTAATTTAGGTAACCTAAGTGCTACAAACGAAGACGTGACGTATGGCTTTACAAGTATAGCTGCCAGTAATCCAGATGGAGCCATTATTAAGTTGAATGGCCAGCCCTTGAATTATGTGGAGCAGTATACAGTGCCATACGGGGGATCTATTCCAATTACAGTTACAGTAGAAAGAGGACCTATTGAATATGTCTACGATTCTTTGATAGTGGTCCAAATGTCAGAATGCGAATACGACCGAAATTTGGGTTTGAGTATCCTGACTGATTTTTTTCCAGATCTAAATGATTCAATTCCTGATTTATTCTCTGCCATTCCGATCAGTGTAAGTTTCATTCGCCCTTGCAGTGAGGTCAATATCAATGTTCCAGAACAAAACTGGGTAGTCATCACTGACGATCCTAATCAGCCAGGTACCTTACGACGGACTACTGTCTCAGGTTATGACCTGAATTCGCATGATTTTCAGCTTATCCGGATGCAATACCGCCAATCCGATGGCGATGGAGCCTGGATCAATATGCCTACCAATGATGGCATTTATGAAGCATATAATCCGAATTGGTCAGGATTTAACGGTTCTCCTCCTAATAATACTTTGCCCAATGAACCTGACACGCTGGTACTCGGCTCCAGCTTTACTCAGTTTTTATGGGAAACAAGTGGTCTTATAGATGGAAATTATGAGGTTCATGCATGGGCAGTTTGTAGTGGCGATGCCTCGGATAAACCCGGTTTTTCTGAAATAATTAAAGGTAGGATTGACCGTCAACCACCAGAACTATTAGGTGTGCCACAGCCATCAGATGGAGTTTATCATGTGGGTGATGAGATTTCATTTGCCTTCAATCAGGAAATCAATTGCAATAAATTGATCCAAGCAGACCTGACCCAGCCAAACAATGTGGGTTTATATGATGCAACAACAGACGAATTAATCGATGTGTCTATATCTTGTTTTGATAATAAGCTTATACTCGATCCTAATTTTGTAAATGAAGTTTTTGAAAATAAGATCATCCGAGCAGAGTTGCACAATATCAAGGATCTAGTTGGCAATAATATGGATTTTGAGAAGTGGGAATTCTATGTCGATCGTAATGAATTGGCATGGCTCACAGATAGTATTCAACTGACAAAATACGATGATGAGACTAAGGCAATTACTGCCAAGATTCAAAATCGAGGCGGTTATCCTGTACCATATACAATGCAGGACCTTCCTGACTGGGTACATGTATCACCGAATTCTGGAACCTTGGTTGCCAATGAAATAGAAGAGATCACTTTCACGGTAGATGAAAACGTACCATTAGGTTATCTATCAGACTCGATTATTCCTGTCTCTTATACACATCTCCGAGCCCACGAGACAGGCAGAAATCTC
>OJIO01000365.1_pt1 | contig 31334 bp, 29 predicted proteins | sample 1595621 | NCBI WGS metagenome assembly OJIO01 (sample SAMN05416776, study PRJEB24817) | seawater metagenome | isolation source: Sea water | place: Canada:Atlantic | collected 2013-07 | reverse complement strand
ATCTACACTATCCTCTTCGTCGGCAGCGTCAGATGTGTATAAGAGACAGCTTGAATACTTTCTAGATCATCACTTGCATCTGATATTAATTTTGCAGCACTTGAGATTTGATCTCTTTCGGCATCATTAGGAGTTTTAATATTTCTGACACTAATATCAGCATCATAAAACTGCTTCACATTATCATCTACCTCGTCTAAGAAATCTACTAAAAAAGCACAATCACTAAACTTATCTAGAGGGATACCTTTCAGATGCTTAAAAGCAAAATAATATAATGCCCAATCGTTTTGATGTTGGAATGCCCCAGCTAATTTTGGACCTAGTAATGCTTCAACATACGCTCTAAATTCATCACAATCATCAGAATTTGTCGTTGGTGTAAATTCATACGGCACAACTTCACAATCTGGCTTACTAGCACAAGTCGGAGGTGCTATATCAAGATTCACCCACCAAGTATTTGAAATGGCAATTGGCACTATATATTGTGGCTTCAATCCTGGAACATCAAAATCGGTTCTGAACCTAGATGCAACTGCAATGATTTGATAATCACCAGGATCCTCAGCCCGGATATCTGCAATTAGTTCTGTACCGTTCCAAATATTACCAGCGTTGTCATGATTTCCGATCTGCGCATCATCGAGTCGTAAAGCCCAACCGTTTGTACTCCAATTAGGAATCACATCAAAAGTTGAAGTATTTGTGGAAAGCGTAGATGGATTGGATTGCCCAGTAAAATTAAAAGCATTATATGGCTTATCCAGTATATTACAACAGTACAGATTGAAATTAGAATGATCACTACTAAATGAAGTATATGGATATCCAGTAAAAAGCTCATTGTCTCGGAAATGTGAATTTGTAGTGTGATTTATTGAAAATCCGCTGACAGGTAAAGGATTATCTACATTTATCTTATTTCTTTCTACAGATAAATTAGAACACTCTGTTAACCTAATCTTAGTTTGCCCCGTCCCAAATAGATAATTATCTGTAATAAATGCATATTGGGTTGGTAAAGGATTCACATCCAGCATGGTTAAGGAATGCTTACGATTATCAACAATATTTAATGATTCAAAGTTATTTACTTGCCAAAGAGTCATCCCAACTTTACAATTATCATTTTCAGCTTTGTTATTTACAATATTAATATTACCATTTTCTGTCCATCTCAAAACCAACATAGTTAGCGGTTCAATATTATTTGCATCAGCAGTATTAAAATATCGGTTGTTAGTTATGTCCAATTTACTAATAATTGAGTTTTTTACTATAATTCCAGTACGGCAATCTGTAAAATGATTAGCATCAATTTCAACAGGTAAATCTGAGCTAATATTGACAGCTATTCCTTCATCTCCAAAAACATCTGGCACAGAGTTAATATTTTTAAACTCATTTCTGACTAAGCTAATATTACAATTATTACTTATTACACCGTTTGCTATTCCATCAAAAATATTTCTTTTGAGTTCTGTAGTTACAAAATCATTAATTCCCCAAATACTAAAATGATCTAAATCATTAATATTAGCCCCTGCATAAGTTATAGTTTCCCAATCAGGCTGGCCTTGATAACTAGGAAGCATTACGCCATTTGAAGTGAATTTGCAGGCAAAGAAAGGAAACCCTTTATATGATTTTAAAGTGCTTGAAGGTGCAGAATATACGCCCATATAATTTTTATTAAAATCAATACCATAAGCAAACATATTAGCATTATCCATAATCTCAATCCCAGCATAAGCATCACTTATTGATCCTCCTACAAACCAAGCTAAATCTCCTTGATTCTGTCCATATACAGTTATTCCTTTCCACATTTCCGTACACCCTTGAAAGTTATTTTCCATCATCAATATCAACTCTGGCGCATCAATGATCAATTCCGCTCCAGGCTCAAAATAGAAATTACAATTATTAAAAGTAAATTTTTCATCTAAAGTAAATGCTCCTTTTATTACAATATCCTTTCCTGTCATAGAGCCTCCACTACTATACAAACCCATAGTCACCAAATCAGAGAACCTACCAGTCACATCAGCATCAATAAAGATTGTTTCTTCATCCACAGGACAGTTTGGCGGTGGATTTACTGTGAAAGTTTTACAAAGTTCTCCACAACATTTATTTACATCAAATATGTTAAGACACACATCATAATCTCCAGGCTGATCATAAATATGTGATTGGATAGCTGCACCACCTGTAGAATTTCCATCTCCGAAATCCCAACCATGAGCTGTGAAAGCAAAGGGAGAACCGTTGACCGCTTCAAAACTTACTGTCTCCCCAACTTGTGTGACAATAATATCTGAAATTGCTGATGTCTCGCATGTTACTTTAGCCTGATCGATAGTCATAAAACTTCGACCCGGAGTTTCTACAGCATTTGCTATTCTCAGATATGTATTATCCATATTAGGTGTAAAGATAGTACTAATGGATACGGCACCTTGAGCGGGCACTATAATTTCACCAATAAAGTCTGTATTATTACCAGGAAGGGCCAGAGGTACAGATTCATAAAAGAACCCAGATATTGACTGGCCGTCACCAGTTCTTACTATAAGTCGTCCATCTCCAGGTTGAGATTCACAGCTTAAGGATCGCACATCTATATTGACACAGTAGGTGTAGAAATCATTGGCAAAGAAATTTTCCTGCTGCGCGACTTCTTCTAGATATCCTCGTTCAAAATTTTCACTTGGAATCCATCTACTAAATAAACAATTAAATGGAAGATTGTTAGGATCATAAACATAATAACCTAATTCGCATGGATTATTGCCGTCATCATAAGCTAAGTGAGCACTATTGATTGTACTTATCCAAGGATCTACAAAGCCATCATTAAAGGCATCCGCTAACCAAATCTCATCATTGCTAATTTCTGTTAGCTGAAGATTAGGATTAGAGATTAACGGGATACATTCATTAACACATGATTGATTGTATGCAACGCTAATAATAAGAAAGAAAGAAAGAAAGAAAGCTATTGGCTTCTTCATAGAAATAAAGGTTTTAAAAAACGTGAATAATTGTATTGATTTTAATCGCATGAACCGTGAAATTCATGTAATTGTATTTTCAAAGATACATCAAAAAGATACAATTTCTTTAATTCCGCTGGCAATTAACATATATGATTTTTCATAATAGACCATTAACAGAATAATCGACTCACCACCTACCCACTATAATAATCCTTAATTTGAAGAGAGATTTACGCGATTAAAGACTGCATATTATATTCATTCAGTACTATCGACGATCTAGTGCACTGTTAAAAATTACAACCTAAAAAATTATATGCATACCTCCTTTCCCCTCTTCACAGAGGAACAAGAGTCGTGGCTGTTGCCTGACCAAATAAATACTTGCTTTATTATTGTCCGTTTTTAGCGTACTCTGTGCTTTCACACCCCCTCATGGTCTCTTTTTTGTGGTGAAAAATCACGCCTTCGTAGCCAACTTCGTAATATTCCCTTTCACTACATCATCGATCTTTACATCGATCTTTGTACCAAGCGGAAAATAGATATCCATCCTAGAACCCAATTTGATGAAGCCTAATTCATCACCTTGTTTGACTATTGCTTTTTGTTTAGCATAGCATACTATCCTACGAGCTAGCGCTCCTGCTACTTGTCTTACGAGTACTTTACCAGAGCCATAATTATAGACTGTAGTTGATCTTTCGTTTTCTGTGCTTGATTTTGGGTTCCAAGCTGCAAGATATTTTCCAGAATGGTATTTGTAGTAATCTATAACTCCGGAAATAGTATGCCAATTGATATGTACATTGAGCGGAGACATAAATATAGATACTTGTAGTCTTCTGTCTTTGAAGTATTCTGGTTCTTCGACTTCTTCTATTACTACAACTTTACCATCACATGGACAGAGAAAGATATTATCATCCGTTACTTCCAAAGTCCTATCAGGATATCTAAAAAAGCTGATTAGGAATAAATAAAGTACAATACTTACCCCTAATAAAAATGGAAACAATGACGGAAAATATATAAAAACTACACCATTCAAAACAGCTAATAAAACAGCTGAAATAACTAATGTATAGGTACCTTCTCGATGGATTGACATGATTGTTTAATTAAGCGAGTCTGAAATAGTTGCTTTGGTGATGCAAATGTATGAAAAGGAATGTAGATAATTAGTAAAGGGTTGATGTTTTAGCAACTCTTTAAGTATAGAGTTTCTTTATATTCATGGAACTCTGTTTGTTTCGAGGTAACAATTAGAACCTATAGTAAATTACGATTGATTTTATTTACTTACAAGAAACATTAATCAACTACAAAAAATAGTCGAATAATAGTAGAAATGGAATGACCATAACGAGACTGTCAAATCTATCAAGGAAGCCACCATGTCCAGGTAGTATACTGCCACTGTCTTTCACATTTTGCACTCGTTTAATTCTTGATTCCACGAGATCTCCGAGGGTGCCAATAATCCAAACTATAATGGCTATTATCATCCATTTTGTGATGTTATCATCTATGGCATATGCGAATCCTACGCCTACAAGGACACTGAAGAATCCAGCACCTAGGCTACCTTCTCTAGTCTTTCCAGGAGATACAGAAGGGAATAACTTATTTTTTCCAATAGCTTTGCCTGTGAAGTATGCCATGGTGTCGCTCGTCCACAGAAGAATGATGATGCCAAAAAACATCATTTGTATGTCTTTGTTAGTGTGGAATAATAGGTACGTAGCAAGACCAAATGGAAGTCCCCAATAGAGGAAGGTAAATACATACTTAAACTTCTCATAGGCTATAGGTTTCATCCAAAGATTGATAATTAGAAAAACCATCAAAACGCTGGATATGAATATTCCTATTACGTATAAACTATGCGTTGCAAAGCCAGATCCAAAAAATAACATAGGTGCTGCGGCTAGCGCAATATGAAGATATGAACCTATACTTGTTCTTGGTCTATCTAATATTTTGCTCAACTCATATCCACCAAAAATGACAATTACTGCGAACAAAATCGATAGCCCAAAAGCTCCATAATAAATAGACAAGAGTATTGCTGCCACTATGATGAAAGCGGTAGTCACCCTTGGCATATTCACCTTCCTTTTTGATGTAGATGCTTTTTCTTCAGGTATTACTTTACTCATGTATATTCTATGTTCTTTTCGTCAATTTGATCTTTGATATGCTTCGCTAATCGATAACAAAGAAAACAAGAAATAATGACTCCTATAAATAAAACTAAAATATTTGGTTCTTCAGCTGCCTCTTTTGTCATCTCTAGCTGATCTCCCACAAAGAATAATAGAACTGTCTGCAGTCCATTATTCACAAAATGGATGACCATTGGATACCAGATTGACTTCGTCCAATAATATGCATAGCCGAGAACTAAGCCAATAATTAACTTAGGCAAGAAACCTTGTATCTGCATATGAAATCCACTAAAAATCGCAGATGCCAAAAAGATGGCTACATGAGGATTTTTTATTTTTTTGACCAATTCATTTTGGATGACTCCACGAAAAAGTAATTCCTCTCCTATCGCAGGTATCAAGGCAATAATTATCAGGTTAACAATTAAATCTCCTATTCCATCCATTTGTAGCATTTTCATCAAAGAATCAATGCTCTCCTCATCCATTGAATCCATCCATTGAGGTAGATCTATTTGTTCTAATGCAAGTGCAGAAACACCAATTAATGGGTAGGCTAGAAAAAGTACAATTACAAATTTAAAAAGTAGATCAAAGTCTACTGGTAATGTTTGAAAATATGACTTCCATTTTTCTCTTTTAATCCAATATGCAAATAACACTGCACTAAGAGAAAACATAGCCAAATGATTAAGCCCAATACCCGCTTTTATATATGGCCTAAGTGCAGTATCTGTTACCGCATTGAAAATATCCATACTCGCAGTTAGATCCATGCCTCCCATAAATGCCAATCCAAGTAATAATGCTGAGCCAAACAAGGCACAACCGATCATAATGGCAACAAGAATCAATATCTTAATACCTAATGACCATTCATTTGTGCTGTCTATATTCATAGCCTATACATTATTTTTTGTTTTTCATATCACCTAAAAATATGGAAACTTACCTCACCCTTGCTATTAATCTCCAACGCTGGAGATGGTGCTTTGAAAATATTAAAGATAGATAATAGTCCTTTGAGAAAATTATTTTTTGTCTTTATTTTAGTAAAATCAAAGTCTAATCCTATGTAATATTGGTGGACTCTTGGGTAAATATCTTCTGACAAAACAAATTGCTCACCTTCTGTCTCCCATTCATTTTCGAATCCACCGAACATATTATCTGCACCATATCCTAGTGCAATATTTAACCAATCCGGCCACTTATTATTTCGGGGCAGGAAACTGTTCACATTTATGCTTGCCCAGTAGGCTTGTGCATTATAATCTTTGAGGTATTTTTCAGCAAAAAAAGCCCCAAAAAGATTATCCGCTCTGTCTTGCAAGGATATCGATGTTCCATTGCTACCAACTACCGAAAAGTCGTCGTAGTTCTTTGGAAATGAGGAGACCTTTATCATAATTCTTTGTTCGCCCCAGTATTTTTGTTGCAGTGCAAAAATACCAATTCCAGATATATTAGCACCCATATCGGTAAGTGAGAATCCCCACTCGGAAGAGAATGCATCCATCATCTCAATAGTCGTTTGAAAAAGTCCTCCGCAAATAGCACCAACCATTATTGATTTATTATCGGAAAGTCCTGTCCATTTAGCGCCTTTGTAGCATAATACTCCTTGGAAATATGCTGTATAGAAATGTCCCACTTTATCCATATTATTCCATTCTCCCCAATCATTGAATGTATGAAAGGCCTCTTGTGGATACTGTTTATACCATGTATTATACAATCCTATCGAAAATCCAGTGTAAGTAATGGCTGAGATACCTAATGCATAGTTGAATCTCTTTTGATTGAAAGTATCAGAAGGTGTAAAAAAAGAAGATTTTTTCTGAGATACTATGTTTTGCCCATAGCAAGAAATTACCATAGCTAAAGATGCTAATATTGGTAAAAAAAGTCTTTTTTTCTGTGTGGAATGCATTTGCAAACTTAGTAAAAGGTATGATAGATTTCATTTCTTGGAGCGATCAGATCTAAATATTTTCTAACAAGGATAATTCACATCTCTCCAAGCGATCAGGCCTATTTTCATTTATTTACCCATTTGTCGTTACAATAGATAAAGATATTTCAACATATTAAAAAATAGCATTATCTTGCTTTTTGAATTCATGTGTGCAACGAAATGCCACAATTTTCGATCTTTTAAACGTATAAAAGCAATCTATGCATTTTAAGAATTTTATTCTTGTTGGATTTTTGTCAATAGTCTTTTCTGTGGGCGCTTTTGCTCAGGATTTTCACTATACTCAATATTTTCATTCTCCACTTGCAATCAATCCCGCACTGGCGGGAGCGTTCAATGGTTCCTATAGGATCAACGGTATTGTTAGAGATCAGTATAGAGGGGCAGCGGACAAGGCTTTTACTGGATTTAGTCTCAATGTAGATGCACCTATTATAAGAGGGATTAGAAAGCAAGATTGGGTAGGTATTGGTCTAAGATTGGAACAAGGGACTGCTGGAAATGCTGGCCAGAAAATTAATCTTTACGGATTGGGTGCCTCATACCATCTTTCGCTGGATAAAAAACAGACTCAGATATTATCACTTGGAGTTCAGTATGGAACAGGTGGTTATAGTTATAACGGAAATGAGTTGATTGGTGATGATACAGCATTTGGTTCTACTTTAGTTTTTGGAGCAGCTGGTATTTCTATGCAAGCTGAGGAATTCCAAGCTACTGGATTGCCAAGTGGAGGAAATAATTCTGGTGGAGATATTGGCGGCAGTCTGAATGACTTAACAGTAGGCCTTCTGTACAATACGAAAAACGTAAAAAATGGAACTGACTTTAAAGTTGGAATTGGAGTAGAAGGAATATTAAATCCAGATAGATCGGCTAATTTACCAAGTGCAAGAAGTACTGACAAAAAAGGAATAGGCATCAATGCATTTACCTCATACGAATTCGAAATGACAAAGAGAGCTTCATTGACATCAGGTATTTACTACTACACAAACAAAAAAGCAAGTGCTATTAATGTAAATTCTATTCTTAATTACAAAATGAAGCCTGAAAACAAGCTTTCGCTTCATGCAGGTTTGGGATTGAGAAATGTAAGAGCTGGATTAATATATCTTGGTGCTTCAGTAAAAGATATAAGAGTGGGACTTGCATATGATATAGATATTAGTTCTGCGACTACTGCCAGCGGTGGTCACGGAGGTATCGAACTTGCAGTTTCATACATTGGTAAAATATTCAAAAAACCGAAACCGAAACCAATCATCTACTGCCCTCGATTGTAATAATAGAAGCATATTGACAGTTAATAATTGAGAAGACCAATTGGATAAAATAAAGAACAACATATATATGACATATACTAAATCGATACTCACAACCTTATTATTCTTCGTAGGTATCATCTGCATGGAGGCTCAACCTGTAACTGCAACTAGTTACGAAACTATGATCGAGGTAGCTGAGGAGTCCGCTGATAAAAAAGATTATGCCAATGCTATCGAATGGTTTGAGAAGGCTTACAAGGAGAGCAAGGATAAAGACCTTAAAGTAGTTGTAGGTGATCTATACATGAGACTCCGTGACTATAAAAAAGCGGAACGATCTTATGATAGAGTGCTCAAAAGAGACAAAGATGGTGTTTACGAATTCTTAAGAATAGATTATGCAAAGGCGCTCAAGTATCAAGGAAAATACAAAGAAGCTTTAAATGAATTTAGAGTAGTCGCATCTACAGCTGAAAATGATACAGTAAAAAACGATGCACTCTTCGAACTGAAAGGGATCGAGAATATGGGCACATACGCTCAGAATATGGAAGCAGTCATAGAATTTGCGGGTAAAGACATCAATTCTGGTAGTGGTGAAAATAGTCCATCTCGTTACAATGATGGGACACTTTATTTTTCATCATTCAATCGTAAAACAGTAATTATACCAGAAGAAGAGGAAGATGGTTATGAAGCTAAAATATTCACTGCTGAAAGAAACAAAGAAGGAGAATACGAAAAACCAAAAGCACTAAATAAAAAAATAAATAGAGAAGGATTTAATAGTGCTGGTGTCGCTTTCTCTGGTGATGGCAAAATCATGTATTTCACTCGTGCAAAACTGGATGTTAACGAAATAGAAGAATCTACTATCTATACTTCTTACAAATCTGAAAGCGGATGGGCTGGCGCAAACGAACTAGAAGCTGTAAATGGTGACTTCTTAACTATGCACCCCAACGAAGGAGAATTATTTGGAAACAAAGTACTATTCTTTGTGTCAGATATGGACGGTGGATATGGAGGGTTAGATCTCTACTACTCTACTATCAATGGTGACAATTATTCAACACCAGTGAACTTAGGTCCATCTATTAACTCGGCAAAAGATGACATCACTCCCTTCTATCAAAATGGAACATTATACTTTAGCACTGATGGTAGACCTGGATTCGGTGGTCATGATATATGGTATGCTTCATGGAATGGTGCTGCATTCGAAGATATAACCAATATGGGCTATAACTATAACTCTCCTCAGGATGATATGTATTTGAGATTTACGCCTGATGGCTCCTCTGGATTTATGGTCTCAAATAGACCAGACAAAGACAAAAGAAAACTTAAAGGAAGTGATACTTGCTGTGATGACATTTATCAATTACAATTAAGAGAAATTGTTATTGATCTTGCAATGCTTGTAAATGATCCAACTGGACCGTTAAAAGAAGCGACAGTAGAAGTTATCGATCTTTCTGTAGATGATGATAATTCACTCCAAAGTAAAACAAATGTAATTGGAAATGATTTCAGCTTCTTATTAGATGCCGACCATAAATATAGAGTAGTAGTATCAAAAGAAGGTTTCTACCCAGATACAACGGTATCTTTCAATACAGTTGGCTTGTTAGACTCATATACAGTAAAAAAGAGTGTAACACTTCAGCCAAAGCCGGTAGTACCAAAAGAAGAAATCGAGATTGTATCTGCAAATCAACCAATAAGATTAAACAAAATTTACTTTGATCTTGATGAAGCTGAGATTTTACCTGATGCAGAGGAAGATCTTGCCTATCTCAAATCACTAATGGATCAATATCCTGACATGGTAATCGAACTATCATCTCATACGGATGCTCAAGGTAAAACAGCATATAATAGAAGATTATCGCAGAGAAGAGCTACCTCTACTAAATCTTGGTTAGTTCAACAAGGTGTTGCTTCCGAAAGAATCAAAGCTGTTGGTTATGGTGAAACACAGATTACGAATCATTGTGTAGAAGGAGTGAGATGTAGTGATACTGAGCATAGAGTTAATCGTAGATCAGAATTCAAAATCATAGCTGGACCAAAAACTATTGAGATCAAAAAACAAGTAACAAAGAAACCTTCGACAGGTTCTTCAACCGGCGGAGGTACACAGTCTTTTGAAGAAGATCATCCAATATTTTCTTTTGTAAAAGATAGTATATCCATCGGCACTTTAGCAAAAGGAGAAACAAACGATATGGAGTTCCACTTTACCAATATTGGAGATTCAGATTTAATTATAGAAGTCGTTACAGCTTGTAAGTGCACAAACATTCATTGGCCTAAAGAAGCAATCAAACCTGGCGAAATGGGTGTTATTAAAGCTACTTATGACACGAGCACACAAAAACTAGGAGATTCTGTAAAGACTATAGATATCATATCTAACACCGAAAGCATCGTAACAGAGATAAAGTTTTCTTCTAATCTTGTAGAGGCATTGAAAAAGACAAAATAAATGGGATACGCAGAATGGGGAGCGACAATATTCTCTCTCATCTACCTGTATTATGCCATTAAAAATAAGCCCATATGTTTCATCTATGGTATCATAGGTAGTGGCACATGGGCTTATGTTTCTTATGGTGGTCATTATGTTTTTGATGCAGCTTTACAGGTGTTCTATATCATCATTTCTATTATAGGTATCTATCGATGGAAATTTGGAGGTACAAACAGATCGGAATTGCTTATTACTGAACACAAGCCATCATCTCATTTTTATATCATTATTGGAGGCAGTCTAGCTGCGTATTTACTGTACTGGTCGTCTCAATTTATTGAATTAATAGATCAACCATTATTAGATGCCTTTACTACTGTATTTTTGATTGTGGGCACTATTTTATTAATAGAACGTAAGTTGAGCAGTTGGATTTACCTTATTATCGCGGATCTAGGCTGTATCTATATGTATAGCCTTAAAGGATGGTGGTTGTTTGTAGGCATGATGGTGATATACGTTGTTTTTGGAATTATTGGCTATATCTCTTGGAGAAAGGAAAAAGCGATAATTGAGCGTGCCTTAAGTTCGGCGTAACAATTCCAAAATATGTAACTGCTAATTCTATATTCTAAATCATATTGTTTGTAGACTATTTTCATCCATTCGTCGACAAGTGCTAACTTTTTCTTAACCTCATTGTAACATTCTTTTAAGGAGGACCGTCAACTGTTTATATATCGAAAACGCACACTACGATATTAATCACAATCAAAAAAAATATACCCACATGAAAAATTTAATTTATGCTTTCGTTTTAACAGTATTTTCAAGTTCAGTATTTGCACAAGGTATCATCGAAAGAGAGTACTCACAGTATTTAGACCAAGATGATGTAACCGTTGTATTCGTTTCTGGTAAGATGTTTGATTTCGCATCAACAATTGCTAAAGGTGTTGATGATACTGAAGTACAAGAACTTTCAGAATTTGCTTCAAAAATAGAATCATTTTCACTAATAAAGGTTCCAAATAAGGATGTAGCTCAATCTGAATTTAAAAAAGGAATGAAGAGCATATCAGGAGAATATGATGAGTTGATGAGAGTAAGAGACGATGGAACTAAATTCGCATTATTTGTTGATGAAGAAAATGATGTTGTATATGAGATAGTTGGTCTAGGAGTAGTAGAAGGAGAATTTATGGCACTGTCTCTAGTAGGAGAAATGGATCTAAATAAGATAGCAGAATTTGTAGGAAAAATGGATAACGATGCTTTCGCACCTCTTAAGAGAATTAGCGAATTCAAGCCAAATGAAGTTAAGGTTTACCCTAATCCAACTTCTGCGAACTCTGACCTTACAATAGAAATACCGGAAGGTATGGTAGGAGGAAAAATTACTCTATATAGTGCTGATGGAAATAAAGTAAAAACCATAAATGCAGATGCAGAAAATACAACACTTAAGACAAGTGAACTATCCGCTGGAAATTACTTCATAGAAATCCAAAAAGAAAGTGTAACTATGAAAAAACAAGTAATCATAATTGAATAATTACTAAATATTAATTGAGAAATATTGATTCAGAATAGCTGAGCTCTTAATTGGGCTTGGCTATTTTTATTAGACTTAACTACACTCTAAGCGCTATCTGCCCATTTTACATTTACTTTCAGGCGTCTTCAGTAAGAGGAATATATCTTCTTCTCCTTCTTCAAAACATTTTTATTACTTTAGTCCTAACTAAAACTATATATTATGTCACCTTTATTAAAAAATATTCTAGCTGTCATTGCAGGAGCAATCATCGGCGGATTAGTCAATTATGGTATAATCGCAATCGGTCCAAATTTGATACCACCTCCAGAAGGTGTAAACCCTAGCGATATAGAAAGCATTAAAGCAAATGTAGGTTTATATGAAACCAAGCACTTTATAGTTTCATTTTTGGCTCATGCTTTGGGAACATTAGTAGGAGCATTTATAGCTGTCAAACTAGGTGTTTCGAAGCATAGGACTCTTGCTTATGTCATAGGAGGGTTATTCTTTATCGGTGGAGCTATGATGGCTTTTATGCTTCCCGCGTTTTGGAAGTTCTCTATTGTGGATTTATTGATTGCCTATTTCCCAATGGGTGTTATAGGATGGATTCTTGCAGGGAAAGGCGATAATAACAACTAATTAAATAGAAATATAATGGTTATGATATTTTGTAAATATCTTATCGTTTCAAAGAGTAAATGTAGAAATCCTAAGACAATTAATATATGTCTTAGGATTTTTTTTGGTTTTTATCCATTTTGTTGCCTTTGAATAACAACCTCAATAGCTATTGCCAATGCTAAAATATACTTTTCGTCATACCCCTTTTTTATGGCTATTCCATACTTGTCTTTTGATCTAAAAGTTTTGCGTGAGACCTTCGCAATCTCATCTTCATCATCATATAAAGTAAAATCAGTATTGAAGCTTTTTCCTTTGAGCCAATGATTTCCATAGATACTTTCGGAAAAGAAAGAAATTCCAAACCCTTCCTTAGTAACAGTGGCTAGTTCCTTCTCTAAATCGGATATAACGAATTTCGTTTCCAAAAAAGAAGAAACTTGGTTAAGTAATAAAACTGGATTGCCTTCATTATTTCGAAATACCATCTCTTTTGAACTCCAAAATGATTCGCTTTCTACTATATACATCAAAACTTCATCTTGAAATATTTCATACGTTTTCTTAAAAATTCCAGATACTGAAATCGTATAAACCGCAAATTCCATCTATTACATTTTTAATCCAAACCCATCTCTATAATCTCTTTTTACAAATTGATTCGCAGGATTATAATTAGTAATATCCATGGCCTCACCATCCCAAGCCAGTCTAATTCCTGTGCCTGTATAAGCCATATATTTTTTTCCTCTGTCTTCTCTTTCTTCTTGAGCATAGAGTGATCTGATTGCAAGATTACCCATCAATACGATTTCCGTAAGGGGTCCTGCATAATCAAATGAAGAACTAGCTTCCGCTTCACCCCTTATTGCAGATATCCAATTTTGCTGGTGATTTTCATCTTTTACCCTTGTTATAGTTTGCTCTGGCTCTTGAAAGTTATCCATGCGTTTAAGTGGCAATAATCTAGGGTTTGCAGCATAACAATCACACATGATTTTACCAGCTGTTCCTTCGAAGATTACACCCCCATCCCAATTACCCATAGGCTCGTCATCCATCAGTTCCGCTGGTCTTGGCGGCATCAACCCTCCGTCATACCAACTCAATCTAACTCCAGGCATAGTTTCTCTAGCTGCAAAATCATAGTGAACTATCGTTGCTAGTGGTGGAGACTCAAAAGAATTAACTCTGTTCCAGTCTTTAACTTTAAATGGAGCAAAAGCTTGCACATGTGTAGGATATTTCAGCTTAAGTGCCCGTACAGCTGGATCAATAATATGGCATGCCATATCACCTAATGCACCCGTGCCAAAATCCCACCAACCTCTCCATCCAAATGGGTGGTAGGTTGGATGATATGGTCGTTCCGGAGCACTACCTAGAAAAAGATCCCAATCGATATGAGTTGGCACTTCTACTTTTTCGGTAGGTCGATACATCGCTTGCTCCCATACTGGCCTGTTTGTCCAAGCATGTACTTGAGTTACATCTCCTATAATTCCTGATTGTATCCATTCAGTAATACGACGAATGTCATCTGACGAACTTCCTTGGTTTCCCATTTGGGTTACAACATTATGTTTCCTCGCTGCTTCAGTCAACATACGCGCCTCATACACATCATGTGCAAGAGGTTTTTGGATGTACACATGCTTGCCTCTTGATATGGCATCCATGCCAACAGGTGCATGCATATGATCAGGTGTACTGATGATTACCGCATCGATTTCATCATCCATTTCAGCGAGCATTTTTCTATAATCCTTATATTTTTTTGCCTTCGGGAACATTGCAAATGTCTTCGCCGCCGTATTCATATCTACATCGCATAGAGCTACGATTTGTTCTGTAGCTTTTCCTCCTGCTTTTTCCATTCCTGAAGCTCTCCATGTATCACTATGTCCTTTACCCCCAGCTCCTACTGTCGCTATTCTAATCTGGTCACTTGGCGGAATATAACCTACACCACCAAGTACATGTCTTGGCACTATACTTATACCAGCCGCTGCAATTGAGGCTTTTTTCAGGAAATCTCTTCTAGTAGATTTGTCTTTCATAGTGACTTATATTTCTAATTTAACCAGTATTAATAATTACAAAGAACCAATATAGAAAAAACAAAGCTTAAGTGAAAATCAAACTTCAAACTATTTTTTAAACAAAAAAACCTAGACTCAACTTAAGTTAAATCTAGCTTCTGAATTCATGTATAAATAATTTTATATCTGTTCGCAAATAAATGAGCTCACGTTAATTTCCCTGGTTTCTTATGCAAGAATAAACTACCACACTTACAGCATTTGCGAGATTTAAGCTTCGTACATATGAACTAAAGATTGGGATGCAAAATAAATGTTCTTTGTACTTCTCACGTATATCATCTCCCAAACCGATCGACTCTTTACCAAAAACAATAAAAATATCATCTTTCATTTCGATCTCAGTATATATTTTTTTGCCATGGCTAGATAGAAAAACCATATGCTCGTTTTTATGTTGTTCGAAAAAAGAATCTGTATTTTCATAAATATGGAGATCAACATGTTTCCAATAATCTAATCCTGCGCGCTTGACGCGTTTATCACTTAATTCAAACCCAAATGGCTTCACCAGGTGTAGCTTGGCACCAGCCGCAAGACATAGGCGACCTATATTACCAGTGTTGTTAGGGATCTCGGGTTCTATTAATACTATATTTATTGCCATATTGAAATCTGATTCTTGACACAAATGTAGTTATTAGCAACAACTAAAATTGTTTTCGTTCAAAGTAATAAATACAAATTTTTTGTATCTATAACAGACTCATTTTGTTTTACTTAGCACAATTTTCCAATTCAACAAAATGAAATAAATCAGAAAATACTTCTGTAATAATTTAAAATAAACTACCTTCGCATACCGAAAATAAAAACATTAATAAAATGCTTATAATCAACGTAAAAGAAGAAGAAAATATCGACAGAGCGCTGAAGAGATATAAGAGAAAAGTGAATTCAACTCGAATCATCAAAGAATTAAGAAATAGAAAACACTTCGAAAAACCATCTGTGGTAAGAAGAGGTGAAATATTAAGCGCTGCATACAGATCTGAAAAATTTGGTAATGCGTAATACCTATCGTAAGACACCAATTGGTTTAAATACTTAGTTCCAAAAATAGGGAGGCGGAATAGTCAGTAATGATTATTCCGCTTTTATTTTTATCACAATCCTTATTACTATCAATACTAATATTTAGGACCATGACTAAATATTATTAAATCCATATTATTATCTTAATCCAAATTAAGACAATGTCATGTATAAATTAAGTTTGTATCTCCTGCTTTTTATTGTAATCTTATCTTCTAGCTGTAAATCAGATAAGCAATCCATATCTCAAGAACATAATCAGAAAACAGCACAATCAAACATTTCAAAGCGGACCGAAACATACCAAATATATTTCGTTTCTGTCAATAACCTTAGAGTAAGGGAAGACAAAACTAAATCATCCAATGTCATTCACAAACTAAAAGAAGGGAAGATAGTTTACAGCAATGGAGAAGTCTCTGATTTCTCTGAGAATGTTGTCCTAAGAGGTAAGGAATTTAATACTCTATATCATAAAATCACCTTTGACGGCAATTCAGGATGGGTTTATGGAGGAGGAATTCACAAAATATACGACAAAGGCGAAAAGGATTCGTTTACAGAGACTTTACAAAGTTTTCTAACTCAAATTGGCAATAAAGACAAAACTTTACTGGATAGAGGAAAATACATTCTAAAAATACTTCAACAAGAAAAGAGTGGTTCAGCAGAATGGAACGACATCATGTACCTTATGGCAGAGTATCATCTAAAAAATTTAACAAATGATGAAAATTTTTATTCCACTTTAGAAAACAGAGAATGGTCACCAGAAGAATATAAGTCTGCAGCTTACCAACAATATGATATGCTTTCAAATGAATTTGCGAATAAATTTTCGTCTGCAGGAATGAAATTCACAGCGAGCGAAGGTACGGTTGGTTTGATTATCGATCCAAATAAAATGAAAAAAGCAATTGGAGGTCCATTTAGCAATTCAATGAAAGAATACATCAAAATAAAACTAATAGACGCCAATACTAGATTCTTTTCAGATGGTGGCATTTCTAGTTCTTTAAACGAGATTGTTGATTTTACTATCTTAGTTGAAAAATTTCTCCAAGTCTATCCTAGCTTTCCTAGGGCGGAAGACTTAAGAAAAGAATTAGAATACCACCATTCAGTTATTATTCACGGATCGGTTAACTCACCAGCTTATGATTTTTTCTCAAAAGAACTCAACCCAGAATGGCCTGTTGCTTGGAATCGTTATATGAAGAACATTGATAAGGGTCTAATTCTAGATAGAGTTGCAGTCAGAAATAAATAAACCTAACTAATATGGAAATCAAACAAAAAGTCAATGATTTCATTAAAAAGCATGACAGTTGGAGTGAGGGTCTGATCACAATTAGGAAGATATTATTAGACACAGAATTAGAAGAAGATATAAAATGGGGTATGCCAACATATCGATATAAAGGTAAAAATGTTGTCTCATTTTGTGGTTTCAAAAATCACTTCGGGATTTGGTTTCACAACGGATCATTCTTAAAAGATGAACTAAGGATCTTAGAAAATGCTCAAGAAGGTAAGACCAAAGGAATGAGGCATATAAAGTATACTGACAATAATAAAATTGATAAGCAAGCAGCAAAAGCCTATATCCTCGAGGCTATACAAAATCAAAAAGATGGCAAAGAGATCAAGCCAATTAGAAAAGCTAAAACATTAGAAATTCCTGAACTCCTTAAATCCAACTTATCAGAAATAGGCCTATCTCAATTCATATCTTTTAGTAATTCGAAAAGGAATGATTATATCGAATATATAACTACAGCCAAGAGGGAAGAAACCAAAATGAAAAGGTTAGTAAAAATAATTCCAATGATAGAAAGTGGTGTTGGACTAAATGATAAGTACAATTCAAAATGAGATATGAGATATGCCCTCATGTTTCAACGGATCAAAAAATATTATTAGGAAAATTTAGTTCTTTAAAAAAAAAAAGGACTTCTCTGGCAAGAAGCCCCGCGACATTTCTTAAGGTGTTTTCGAGTGGAACAAATCCTTCCCAAATAAATACATTTCCCATATCTTTTTGACATTAATGAAATGCGCAAACTTAAAGGTGTCTTCAAATCATAAAACAAATATAGTTTAATTAATTGATAGAAAGCTAAATATCAATAAAAAACAAGGACTTTATCATATTGTGATAAGTATCATACTAAACACTACTTACATGTAAAATACTGTCAAATTGCATTTATTCATTTGACTAACTGAGAATTATATATTAATTAAATATCTAATTTTATTATTTAAAAGGACTCCTTGGCTTCCAATTGGCCTTTGGCTTAAAATAACTGAGCGCAGAAGAAACTCCTTTATTTAGGATTGGATTAATAGTACGCATGTATAAAAACATGTCCTGAGCCTCCGCTCCTATTGAGCTCTTGATCTCCATTGCTGTCCGAGAAAGAATCAGATTATGTGCTTTTAATTGTATGGCATCATCAACCAAATCGTACAACATATTGAGATAAAGTTGACAATCTTTGTTGCAAGTAGGATCGTAACCAAGAAAATGTGCATCTAGCTCACCCGCATTAAAAATGTTCGTATAGTAACCTACCATCTTTTCATTCTCAAAGTAAGCTACTAACTTCATATTATGTTTCAATTGCTTTTGAAGGCTGTAGAAGTAGTTTTTTGGTAAAATAAACAAGTTGAAACCTGCCTGCTCAGCTACGTTTTTATATAGTCTTGAAATATCGTCAGCATAAGAATGGATTTCTTCAAGTGAAAGTTGTCGCTTTTCTAAAGACTCGGCTTTCTTTCTGGCTCTTCGCACTCTGACTCTGTACTTTGACTTCATAGCCATAATATAATCTTCAAAAGAGTCCCATTTCTGATCAATATTCATGATCATATTAGGTTGAACTTGAAATTCTGAAAATTTCCAATCACTAATATTTGGCTTTTCTTCAGAGTTATAATCCTTCAGTAAAATTGCTTTAACTTTTATTTTTTCTTTTCTAAGCTCACAGACTAACTGATCACTAACCTCATCCACTAAACTGAATTTTTCAATATCAGAAATGGAAGAATTAAAAAAGAATCCATTATTACCAGTAAGTGTCATGTTACCATTAACCAACACATATTGGTTTATCCTTTTTGCCAAGAAACTCTTTATTCCATGCCACACCTTATCTTTGAAACTACTAGGGATGTATGCATCAAGACGAAGACTTAAATATAAGTTGATTTTTTTCAGTTGGTAATAGACAATTCCAATTTGTTGTCCGTTCTTTTTGACTAATCCATATCTATAATTTGTTCCAGAGGGTGGAGCCGCTTCTAAGGCAGACAGAAATGAAGAGTTCAAAAATAAATTACTACCAGCTTGGGCGTTCCAATCTGTTGTCATATCGGCAATAGCTTGAAAAAATGACACTGTGAATCCCACTGTTTTTAAACTTAAATTATTGGAAGTTTCTACTTTATTCAAATTACATGCTAGCATTACTTTGATTTGACGATAGAAAGGCAAGATAGTTACCTTAAACAAGGATTAAAAAGCTATATATTAATTTAGTAAATAATTAATTGCAATTTTCTCGTTTTCCCATGATTTAAGTTTGATCACATTATTGCCTTTTCTATTAACTAAGTATTGTTCAATAATCCATTTTGCACTGCTAAAGACCGTCGAAAATTCATCAAATCCTTGAGCATCGATCTTTTTGTCATTCTCCAAATACGGTATTGCAATTACATATGTTTTTATACTATCGTTTTCGATTAATTTTACAGCTCCAATAGGTATTACAGATACACTTTTCCCTACTTTAACTCTATCACTTAATAATAATACATCCTTTTCATTGATTTCTCCAACATTCATGGGCAATGCAAGAAACGTATCAGATGTATTCCAACTGTCACCAGCAGAATGTGTAATTACCGATTTAAACACACCTTCTTCATCTAAAACAAGTTCACTATTTTCCTTTTTTACTTCACAAGAAAATAAAATAAAGCCCAGAAAAACAGCTATATATACATGTGGTAATTTCATGATATGAATTTACTTCAAAGGTAGCATTTCTAATTTTAAGAATCGAATGTTCACTAATGTGATTTAATATAACGAAGACCATAACAAGGAATTACCATAGTGGCTTATAAGAATGATGGAAAGAAATCAATTAATCGTACTTATTTTTCTACCAATTTTCTCATTTCTGAGTATAACTCTATAAAATTGTGTCATTTTTACATGCTCATCGTCTTTATGGTAACACTCATTACCTTATGACATATTGAATAAAATTAAAAGACTATAAAACAGAAGTACATATGAAAATATACATATCATTCTTTGCTATTACAATAGCATTATTAGCGTTTTCATGTAAAAGCAACAAGGCAATGAAAAACATAGCCAAAGATGAAGTTAAATTTAGCCTTAAAAAGAGTGCTTGTTTCGGAAAATGTCCTACATACAAATTGACAATTAATCAGGGTGGTTACGCTACATTTGAGGGAGTAGCTAATACTAACAACTTAGGAATCCACGGCAAGCAAATTTCTGAAGATCAATTTAAGGTGCTCGAAGAGGCCTTTGAAAATTCAAATTTTGAAACCTATCCGACCAAATTCCAAAGTCAAATAGCTGATCTTCCTTCAAACACAATTGGCTTTCATAACGGTGAATCTTATAAAGAAATATCTGGCAAAGAAGAAAGACCTGAACAAGTGATGCAATTACAATTTTTATTGGAGAAAATTGCAGATAGTGGTAATTGGACATTATTGCAGAGCCAAAAAGAAATAGATCATTCTAAAAAGCCAGAAGTTGTAAATATATACTCCGAAGTAATTATTGAACCAGTTCCCGGAACGCTAATTCGCAGGTGGTTGGAATCAATGGATAAATATGGAGTGAGATTGATTAAAAAAATAGCACCGACGCTTAACTTATATCTTATCACATACGATGATGTCACAATTTCTGCTGAAGAATTCTTAAAAGTTCTAAAGAGAGATGACAGAATCACGTCAGCCGAATTCAACAAAAAGACATCAAAAAGAGGTAGATAATCCTCAGAATTCATGGTCTTTAGATTCTCTTAAGTGCTTTTATATTATTCTTAACAAATTGTACATACCAAAACGCTCATTTTCATCATCTATATAGTGTGAATATGACAGAGTGGTTTTTGGTTTGAACCTTAATCAATTCACGAAAAGATTAAGATAGTAGATAGTTTTTTCATGCTTTTTGAAAATTGCCGACAAGATGTTGTCGGCAATTTCATTTTATAGACCTTCCAATACTTTTTCTTCATTTTTCCCGTATTAGTGTTGCTTATCTGTTATTTTCACAACCCTAAATTGGCATGACTATGAAAGAACAAATTTCCTTCGATTCACTTTGTGTAAAAGAATACCAAAGAAACGAAAGCACTAAACCTCATCAACTTCCGATATACGCTACCTCATCATTTGAATTTGAATCATTAGATCAAGGTATCGATATTTTCACTGGGAAAGAAAGTGGACATTCATATAGCCGATATGGAAACCCTACTGTAGATACTGTTGCTAATAAATTAGCTAAAATGGAGTCTTTTGGAACAGAATTAGAAGCGTACGGGTTCTTAACCAGCTCTGGCATGAGTGCAATAAGTACATTAATGTTGAGTACATTACGACAAGGGGATAAAGTGTTAACCCAAAGCAATCTATATGGAGGCACTACAGAATTATTCAATAAGGTATTGACCCAACTAGGTATTGAACCTGTATTCATCAACATGAAAGATCACGATACAATACAACAAAACATCGAAAAGGATCCTACCATTAAAATGATCTATATAGAGACTCCTGCCAATCCAACAATGGCATGTATAAATATCAAATGGTTAGCCAATTATGCAAAAAGTAAGAATATATTGACGGCAATTGACAATACATTTTGCACACCAATAATTCAGCAACCATTGTCATTAGGTATTGATTTTGTAGTCCATAGCACTACAAAATATATTAATGGTCATGGGAATTCTATAGCTGGGATAATTATAGGACACAAAGCTGATTACCGTAAAAAAATATGGAATACGCTTAAACTTATAGGATCTACTTGTAACCCATGGGATGCATGGTTGATTAATAATGGCGTAAAAACATTAGCGCTTAGAATGGAAAGACATTCTAGCAATGCTCAATCATTGGCAGAAAAACTAGAAGCACATCCTAATGTAGGAATTGTAAATTATAATGGATTAACTTCTCATCCAGATCACGAACTTGCAAAATCACAGATGAAAGGATTTGGTGGAATGTTAAGCTTCGAAATAAACGCCGGAATGGAAGGAGCACTTCAACTTATGAACAATCTAAAATTCTGTTCTTTAGCACCTACTCTTGGAGATGTAGATACGCTCGTTTTGCATCCCGCTAGTAGTTCTCATCTTAATGTAAATAAAGAGATACGAGAAGCAAACGGTATAGGTGATGGATTGATTCGGGTTTCTGTAGGTATAGAGTCCATTGAGGATATCTGGTCAGATATTAATCAAAGTCTATAAGTTTTGACATTTTAGGAAGGTTAAGCTTGATCTCTATTTAGGGATAGAATCAATTAACATTTGGGTATAATCTTGTGTAGGATTATTGATTACAGATTCTACATCTCCACGCTCTACGATCTTACCGTGTTGCATGACCAATACATTATCCGCTATGAATTTAATTACTGACAGATCATGACTTATAAAAATGTAACTCAGGTCAAATTCGTCTTTCAAATCTTGCAGAAGATTAAGTACTTGAGCTTGCACCGATACATCAAGCGCAGATACAGACTCATCACACAATATAAACTTAGGATTGAGCCCTAATGACCTTGCAATACAAATCCTTTGTCTCTGACCTCCTGAAAATTGGTGTGGATACCGATTAAAATGATCAGATTCCATTCCTACTTTCTCTAATAAATCTATTACCTTTTCTTTGCGTTCAGTCTTATTATTGTATAAATTATGAACTTTGAGTGGTTCCAAAATAGCCTCCCCTACAGTCATTCTTGGGTTCAGAGAAGAATATGGATCTTGAAAAATAATCTGAAAATCTTTCCTAAGGTGTCTCAGTTTCTTTTTCTCCATCGAGAATAAGTCTTGCCCTTCAAAAACTGCAGATCCTGATGTAGCATCATCTAAACAAAGTAGTACTCGGCCAAGAGTAGATTTTCCGCACCCTGACTCCCCTACCAGCCCTATGCTTTCTCCTTTTCTAAGTTCAAATGACACATCATCCACCGCTTTTACAAATTCTGTTGGCTTTCCAAAAAAGTTAGATTTCGAAGGATAATATTTCTTTATGTTTTTTGCCTCAAGTATTATTGGACTCGATTCTAAATCTTCAAGATGTGTCTTATACTCATCATCCGTTTGAATCAAAGAAGTAACATATGACTCATGCTTACGCTCTTCCATATTTAAGAATTCACCAACAATAGGCAATCTAGAATATCTCCGATCCAAAGGCGGTCTGCAAGCTAATAATCCCTTCGTATAAGGATGTTTGGGATTATTGAAAACTTCAGAGATCGGACCATATTCCATTACTTCTCCCTTTTGCATAACAAGCACTTTATCCGCTATCTGATTGATCACCCCCAAATCATGTGTTATAAAAATAGTCGAGTTTCCATTTTCCTTATTTAGTTCTTTCAATAACTCGATTATGACTTTTTGTACAGTAACATCTAATGCTGTAGTCGGCTCATCTGCAATCAAGACTTTAGGTTTACAACTTACCGCCATTGCTATCATAACTCTTTGCAACTGTCCTCCTGATAGTTGATGGGGATATGATTTATATATACGTTCAGGATCAGGAAGTTGCACTTTCTCAAATAAACTGAGTACTTCAGATTTAATCCTGATTTTATTCCAATCTGTATGAAGCTCAAACATTTCTGCTACTTGCCTACCGCATTTATGGGATGGATTGAGGGAGGTCATTGGTTCTTGGAATATCATAGCTATTTCCTTTCCACGATATTTCCTTATTTCTGATTCTTGTAGGTCTAGTAAATTTACATCCTGCCCATCAAATCGTATTTGTCCTGACTCATATTTGCCCGGAGGAGTTGGCACCAGTTTGAGTAATGCCATAGAACTGACCGATTTCCCTGAGCCAGATTCTCCTACTATCCCAAGAGTTTCACCCTTTGCCAATTGATAACTAAGACCATTGACTGCCATAAGTTGTGATCCGTCAGTATTAAAACTGATCTTAAGATTTTCAACTTCTAATATTGGGTCTTTTATGTTATTTGATTCCGCCAATTGCGCTTAGTGATTTGGTATTGCTCGAAAGATATATAGATTTTCTGAAATCAATTATTTGATATTGATTAATATTAGAAATGAATAATGAATAAACTCATTATAGAATAATCCCAAGTGCTAATAATAAATACAAGTTCTATACAAACTACTTACTTCACAACGGGCAAAGATAAATAGCCCTTGTATTGTTTATCATCTTCAAAAACATGATCTGTATAATCAGTTACAACATTATAAAGGGTATCCCTTTCGATGGGCTCTCTACCTACTCTTCTGATCATTTGCACTAACTGTTCGGTTGTAAGAGATGGATTTTGCTCTTCTGAGCCAGCCATTGAGTAAATTTTAGTAGTATCATCTATAGTGCCATCAAGGTCGTCCACACCGAATGCCAGTGATAATTGAGCAGTATCACGACCGATCATTGGCCAATAAGCTTTTATATGATCAAAGTTGTCCAGAAAAATTCTTGATATAGCATAGTTACGAAGATCCTCTACTACTGTAGATTCATCAACATGTGACATTTCGTTTCCTTTATTTCTAAATTTGAGCGGAATAAAAGTTTGGAAACCACTAGTTTTGTCTTGCAGTTTTCTTAATTCACTCATATGATGAACTCTATGACGAAACGCTTCGATGTGACCATAAAGCATGGTTGCATTAGATCTCCTTCCCAATTCATGCCAAATTTCATGAATTCGTAACCATTCATCACCTGAACACTTCCCACCAGCGATTTGATCTCTTATTTCAGGATGGAAGATCTCGGCGCCCCCACCTGGCATAGAATCTAACCCCGCGTCATCCATGATCTTCATACCTTCTTCGTAAGATATCTTTGCTTTTTTAAAGATGTAATGATATTCAACAGGTGTCAATGCTTTTACATGAAGATCTGGTCTATGATCTTTAATAGATCTAAATAAATCTGAATAGAACTGAACATCATATTGAGGCAATACTCCACCAACAATATGCACTTCGGTGATAGGCTCATCATCATACGTCTTGACAATATCCATCATGTCTTCCAGAGAATACTCCCAGCCTTCAGACCTCTTCTTGATTAATCTAGAATAAGAGCAGAATGAACAAGTATAAAGACAAACATTAGTAGGTTCCATATGAAAGTTCCTATTAAAAAATACTTTGTCTCCGTGTTTTTTTTCTCTGATATAATTAGCTAGAATCCCAAGTGTAGGCAAGTCAGCTTTCTCATATAGGGATAAACAATCTTCATCAGAAATACGACTACCTTGAGATACTTTCTCTGCTATAGAAATCAACTCTTGATCAAGAGATTTACTATTTAATAAAAGGGCTAATTTATGTTCACTTTTCATAATACTGGCATTAACTCAAATGTAAACACATAAATATTAAAAGTGATTACTAAAAGATGAAGTTTATGCATCAATTGTTGCTCCAGCTTCAACAACCCAACCTCGCGTATCAGCTATCGTCCTATTTCTCAGACCATTAATAGTACTCTTGGCCAGTTTTGCAACTATATAATTATCAGGATTTAGATGCATAACGTAATCTCTAAATTTAATCTCATCCACTACTGCTATGACAGCTGCAGTTCCTGTACCAAAAACTTCTTTAAGTTCACCTTTTTTATTTGCTTCCACGACTTCGTCAATCGTAATTGGCCTTTCTGTAACTTTATACCCTTCGTCTTTGAGGATTTCGATGATTGTTTTTCTTGTAATTCCTTTTAGTATCGTTCCTGTCGTAGCTGGAGTGATTACTTCATCACCAATTACAAAGAAGATATTCATAGTTCCTACTTCTTGCACATATTTAAATTCTTTAGCATCTAACCACATAATTTGATCGTAGCCCTCTTCTTTAGCGAGTTTGGCAGGATAAAGACTTGCAGCATAATTACCAGCAGTCTTTGCCTCTCCTACTCCACCTTGTGCAGCTCTGATGTATGTTTCTTCCGCTTTTAGCTTCACTGGCTTCGGATAATAAGGTCCAACAGGAAGTGTACAAATTATAAATTTATAAGTATCAGATGGTCTAACGCCTATCGCTTCATCTGTAGCAAACATAAATGGTCTAATATATAATGCAGAACCTTCTGGAGAAGGAATCCAATCTTTTTCTAGTTTTACTAAAGAATGTACTGCCTCCAAAAACATCTCTTCTGAGATCTCTGGCATACACATTCTTCTTGCAGAAGCATTCAATCTATATATGTGTTCTTCAGGTCTGAATAATAATGGAGTCCCCGCTTCATCTCTAGTTGCTTTCATCCCTTCAAAAATAGATTGACCATAATGCCATGCTAAGTTACCTGGATGTACAGAAAGATTCTCTAATGGCCGAATCTCCATGTTTGTCCATTCTCCATCAATATAATCTGCGACGTACATATGGTCTGTAAATGTCTTACCAAATGATAAATTGTCAAAATCAATAGATGAAGCTCGTGATTCTTTTATTTTAGTTATTTTGAGGTTATTCATATGAGAGATTTTTAGAGTTATATAATAATGAACAAAACGAATATTTTGAGAGACAATGGAAATTACTACCTTCGATTTATATATCGAAGCATAGTGACTCTGCAAGCAGTTTTCAATGCTTTTAATGCTGCAAATATAAATGAAATTTCCCATAATATTTTACAAATCAAGCATATACACAAATAATTTACCATATCAGGAAGTTTTTTTTGCGTATACCAAATAATATTTTGATTTTACAACAAATGAAAAACAATATATACACTATAAAAGAAGCCAATAATCCAACATCTAATTCAGGTAAAGGGGAAAAAGGGTTAATTATTGTTATCAATCAAGCTGACATGGATCTAAACATTCAAACACTTCAAGGCTTAGTGAAGGCCATAAAGTTTGATATTGAAAAAGATGTAAAAATATTAACTGTCGAAACACAAACTATTGATATTAATTCCATTCTAAAACAGCAATCTTATAATACGCTTATTCTTATTGGCATTTCACCCAACCAAATAGGGTTCAGTATAAATGCAAAACAGTATTTTATCTATATGATGGAGCATGTATCAATACTTGTTACAGACTCATTATCGGTAATGAATGCAGATAAATCAAAGAAAATGGAATTTTGGAAAAATCTTCAAGATAGATTCTTGAGTTAAGACACTACTCAATAAAAAACTTCCGCCAAAAGACATATCAACAATATAATATTTTTCAACCAGTGCGCAATTCAGTATTTGTTGCAACACATTGAATTAATTGTAATATATTTAGTAGTCGAATTCTTATTTGAATTCATTAATTAATCAAAAAAACTAACTATGAATGCAAAAGTCGCAATGGGAATTAGAATATTATTCGGAGTGTTTTGTCTTATTTTTGGATTAAATAAATTTTTTGGATTTATGCCTTTTCCAGAAATTCCAGGAGATGGAGGTACTCTTATGGGAATTTATGCCACATCTGGTTTCATGAAAATAATTGGAGTCCTTGAAATACTAGGCGGGTTGGCTTTGTTACTAAATAAGTATGTACCGTTGGCACTTACTATATTAGTTGCAATTATGTTTAATGCAGCCGTTTTTCATGGACTACACGATGTAAAAAACATACCTGGAGCGATCATTGGATTGGTTTTAGGACTAATCTTGGTATATGTGAATAAAGATAGATTCTCAGAATTACTGAGCGCATAAAAAGAATAGACAAAACAAGAAAGCCCAAAATTCATATAGAGTCTTGGGCTTTTTTATTATTTATAAGTCAGTAAATTATTCTACTGGTTTTTTCTTTCTCTTCGTTTTAAAAAGTTCGACTAACTGCTTGTCTTTCATAAATCCAAGATCCAAGAATGTAGCTTTTACAAACTTCTTGATATCTTGATAGTCTCTACCTCTCTTATCAACAAAAGTCTTCAATAATTTCTTAACAAATACAAGACTTATCTCTTTTACCGCTTGGTTAAATTTCTGATTACCGAAGATGTTGATATACTGGATAAAAGTCTTATTCATCTCAAAGTAATCTAAGTAACTCTCTGTTGGTAAGTTAGTCATTACTTGAGTGAAGTAATTCAACAATCCCGCTCTAAGGCACTTGTTGTTTAATGACAAACCTTCATGCTGTCCATAATAAATCTGCACCGCTTCGATAGAATCTTCATGAACAAATCCTTTTCCATGCACTGTATTCATCAATATGTAGTATGAGTTCACTTCATCATCTGCCTTTCCATTGATTAACTGCGCCAATCTCTTATCAGCATCAGGAGTGATATTTATTTCATCAGATTGGAACATTTCATCCAACACTTCAAAGTATTCATCTGAGAAGTTAGGATTCTTCTTCACCATATCTGAGAATGCTTTGGCAAATCCTTTTTTACCAGCAGCATCAAGCTCAAAAAATAGACCAATGATCAAAATAATCTTAAGATATTCTGGCTCACCTTTCAATTCTTCATTGTTGATAAATGCATTTAGGTGATCGTTTAGACTAGTATTATCGTAGTCATTTTTACCTCTTTCTAGTAAAAATGTACGTAAATTGAAGTAATCACTTTGAAGTTCTAATGCAGTTGTAGGAAATTCAACTGTATAATAATTTAATGATTCAAATTGTTTCTTATACTTTATGATTCCGCTTCTACGTTCCTCAATATTTCTATACTTTGGTATTTTTTGTGATTGCAAGAAGTACTTTACCCGTTGATTACTAACTGACTCTATTAAATTCGTAATCCAAATATCACTACTAAAAGCAAATCCCATCTGAATAGACTGCCCTACTCTTAATTTCACCATTTCAAAATTTGATGAATTCACAACTGCGAGCAATACTTTCTTAAAATGATCTTGTGGTTTTCTATACTTAAGAGTTTCATTTGCTTCTCCTCTCAACACAGAATATCCGGTAATCTTTGGCATATATAAGCCTTCCAGCCCATCAACTATTAAAGCTAACTCTAATGACATTACTTGCAAAGGATTACTTCCCGAAACTCGTAAATATAGTTCTTGGATTGCTGGTTCAAATGCCTCTATCAATCCTTTGTACTGTTCATATTCTTCAGTATCAAGATATGCACTAAGTGCCTCAGAATCTTGGATGTTCTTTGCAATAACATCTATTTCTTTTTGAAATTTCGAATCTAATTTTTCCATATTATATTATTTATCACGTAAGTATTGAGTATTGTATTAGTACTTCAAAATCACCATTGAGTTCAACATTTTCAACTCAATATATTACCCTCATAAAAATTCGAAACCTGATAAGGCAATTAAGCTTATCAGGTCCCAAAAATATCCTTTAAATGGTATTCGTCAGATTTTGAATCTTATAAAATCTAGAACGAATATAAACAAAATTTCTCTAATTAGAGATTTTGCTTTTGTATTGTCAATTACTCAGCTGGAGTTTCTTCAGCTGGTGCATCAGCAGCAGGAGTATCCTCAATCGGTGCAGCTTCTTCAGCAACAGGTGCCACTTCTTCAACAACAGGCGCCTCTTCAACAACAGGTGCTTCTTCAACAACAGGAGCCGCTTCCTCAACAACTGGTGCTTCTTCAGCAACTGGAGCTGCTTCCTCAGCAACTGGTGCTTCTTCTGCTGGAGTATCTTCTCTAAATGCAGAAGCATCGTCTTCGGTAGCAGGTTCAACAGCCTTTGGCTTAGCTTGTCCACTTACTAATTTTCTGAAGTCTTCCATTTCTTTTCTAGTCTCTTCTACTCTCTCTGCAACCTTAGATTCTTTTGCTTCTATCCATTCAGCTAGTTTTGCATCTGCAACTTCTTGAGTCATTGCACCCTTGTCTACTCCTCTTTGAAGGTGTTTTCTGTACATTACGCCTTTGAATCTTAGGATAGCTCTTACTGTATCAGTAGGCTGCGCTCCTTTTTCCAACCATTCATAAGCCTTCTCTCTATCGATTTCGATAGTTGCTGGTTTAGTCATTGGATTATAAGATCCTATTTGCTCAATGAATTTACCATCTCTTGGTGCTCTTGCATCTGCAATGATGATGTGGTAGTAAGGTCTTTGTTTACGACCTCTTCTAGCTAATCTAATTTTTACTGCCATTACTTAAAATTTACTTGGTTAAACCATTCCTGTTTTATCTGATAATCAGACGGCAGGATTTTAATCGGGCGCAAAGGTAAGTTTTATTTTCCTAGTTACCTCCTTTATAGCTGACTATTTAATTAGAAAAAATCACTTTTTAGGTATGTCGGTGCTGCATTTGCCATAGTATTGCAAGCCTTTTCATGTGTCCTTTCAATGATAATAATTAAGGACTACAATCTTAATTATTTAATATCATATTTTCTCAATTGATAAATAGAATACAATCCTAAAAACAATTCAGCTACTACAGCAAAAATATATCCTCTCGAAGGTAACCCATCCGACAGCATACTTAAACATCTTCCAGTTGCAATCATTAACATAAATAAAACATTCAATTGTGTTGCTCTTTTCCAATACCTCAGTTTCCAAACCCCTAAAATCCATACAAATGAAACACCCAAATATAAAACCATAATGGCTTTTAGCATATTTGCTAGGTCAACAGTATTTACATGAATGTCCAATTGTTCTTGTAGGATTGAAGGAGAGCCGTAGATTATGGCAGTAGGAATTACAATTGATATCGAGATGAGAAGATGTAAATTCTTAAGAATCCAATTTCCTTTTTCTTTCATGATCTTTAGGCAATCGCCATATGTTTTATCTATCCACAATTAGACCGCTTTATCTAATAGGTAGCTCCTTATCAAACATCCAAGACCTGTCTCTTATACACATCTCCGAGCCCACGAGACAGGCAGAAATC
>OJIO01000360.1_pt1 | contig 31723 bp, 27 predicted proteins | sample 1595621 | NCBI WGS metagenome assembly OJIO01 (sample SAMN05416776, study PRJEB24817) | seawater metagenome | isolation source: Sea water | place: Canada:Atlantic | collected 2013-07 | reverse complement strand
ACTGAACAACAATCAGGTTTGCATCACAACAATAACAACGAGCATCCATCCCTATGGATCAGCCAATAGTCACGCCACCCACCGAGCAACAACTGACGCTGCTGGAATCGCTGGGCACCCCGGCGTTCTTCGACCACTTCCTCAACTGGCTACAACACCAGCTACTCAGCGACCAATGCATGATCTTTTTCTGCCCCGATGGCGAACACGTCAGTACGCTGCTGTACAAAGACTTCAGCCACGACGCCTCAGCCCGCCAGCTGGCCATGGCCTATATTTCCGAGCGCCAGTACCTCCACGACCCGAACTTCGACAAGCTACGTCACTGCCAACCAGACCAACTGATTACCGAACATTATGGTGTTCTCAGTGGCAACATGGGGCTGCACTACCGCAATCGTTTTTTTGAACAGCCAGGTTTTCTCGACAAATGGTCCGTGATTTGCCACTCAGACAGCGGCAACTACTACATCAATCTCTACAGCCGTCGCGGCTATTTCAGACCATTATTCAACAACAGCCAGCAACAAGAGCAAGGTATTGCACGGCTGCTTGCCCTGCTGGTCAGCAAACATTACCTGCTGAACAACCAACTGCTCAATCAGGGGCCGCTGGCGTTTTTATCGGAACGCGAACGCCAGGTGTGTGAAGCCGTACTGGCAGGCAAAAAATCCGAAACCATTGCCCACGACCTGACCATTGCCCCCAGCAGCGTAGTGACCTACAAAAAACGCGCCTACGACAAGCTCGGTATTTGCTCGCGGGCGCAGTTATTTGCCTTGTGTCGGTGAAAGGATTCCTGAATTTGATGCAATCGTTGGCGATGTAATGCCATTAACTCATCGGCCGATAACGATGTGCAGGATACTTGCGACCTCCTGCAGAAAAGCGCTTGCGCCCTCCTGCAGAAAGAATCCGAATGCCTATATAAGGCTGCATTTAAGCCATATTGTTATCCTGTGGCTTATACTGTGACGGAGTCTCAAGCACGGCAATCGTCACGCGAGAAACACAGACCAGCTTTTCACCTTCATTTCGAATACGCACTTCCCAAACATGTGTCTTTCGCCCAATATGCAACGGTTTCGCGACACCGTAGACCCATCCTGAATCGACGGCACGAATATGGTTCGCGTTGATTTCTTGACCAACACAATGATATTTAGAAGGATCAACGGCACATGCAGCCCCCCAGGAAGCGAGCGTTTCTGCCAGAACAACCGACATGCCACCATGAAGAACACCAGCCGGTTGCCGGGTTTTCTCATTGACCTCCATTCGGCCTTTTAAATAATCATTGCCAGCTTCTGTAATCTCAATACCAACACGTTCGTTAGCAGTGCCTTTTGCCAAGAAATTCAATTCTTCGATATCCGGCTCTTTGAACCAACAAGACTTATCATCACTCATAAACAACCCTTTATTTTCATGTTAACAATTTTCTTATATTTACAGGAGACATCTATTTAATCCGGCACGACGCTGCGCGAGTGTTGCCGGTGATCAGAGCAAGGCAGCGAATGCAGCGAAATGACGAGTCCTTTTCACATTCGACAACACCGCTCTGGACGGCGGCAACCCGCTCCCTGGGGGGCTGCCGGATTAAATAGATGCCCTCTACAGCATAACCGACACACTTGGTATAAATAAGAGAATCCGCAGCTGCTTCTCCAAAATATCCCCGCCACACAGATTTCTTTATTATCGTCCTCAGCAATCCGGCATGACCATCAAACGAACAACGCCACAAACATGGCACACGCCTACCTTATTTTGTGTCCTTTTTTTGCAAACAACCATCGCTGTTCTACCACATTTTCGTAACCGCTCCATTAACCCCATCTAATATCCTCGCCACCACCTGCGTATCCTGATTCTGTAAATCCCGGATCAGATCCCGCTCAAGCTCATCTTCGCTCTGGTAGGCGTCCTTTACCTCCCAGCGGCGAACGTATTGAATGTCTTTACCGGTGATCTCCGCCAGCGGCTGACGGGTCAGATGACTGCTGGCCTGTAACAACGCCACAATGGCATCCGGTGCGGTATACAGCAGAAATTCAGTGGCCTGATCTTGCAGGGTCAACGCTCGGCTCATGGGCTACTTCCTTTATTGGGCGACGGTGGCCGTGTCTGGCTTGGGGAAACTCAACAGCTGATCCCGGTAGCTTGATTTCACGGGTCAAGCCCTCGCTGATTGAGTTGGTTAGGGTATCGAACTTGTCGAGCTTGAAATCCCAGCCGTCGACTGCGCCTCGGACATCGTTGGCAATGGCCCATATCTGGCGGTGCAGGATTAAATAGATGATCCCTTTACATTCAAGGCGATTATTTTTAGTAAGTGCATAACGATTCATTGCAACGCCGCTATTTTTTTGAGTATCGCATCTGCTCAAAAGAACCTAACCTAATGATTTTATTGAATATTTAATATATACGCAGCGTTTGGTCAACATATGCCACCAAACCAATTGGATCCGTATCGCTTGGCACGATGATCCGTGAACTTTATACGAAAGGCGAGTTTTTCTAGCAGTAGCGAACAACGGGCCATCGTTTATGACCAAACACCTTCCAGTAACGCTGACCAATGGCACGTCGTGTCGGCGGCAAGTCACCTCCTGCCTGCGTGAATCCCGAACGACGTCGGTGTTTTGTGTCCCCATTTTCTGAGGACATTCCCCCACCCGGCTTTTCAGTAACCTGTGCTTCGTCATCACGATCAAACAACAATAATACGGAGCACTCAGATGAAACCTGAAAGTCATATCCAGCAAACCGGACGTCCGTTTAATGGTGCGGAGTTTCTTGCCAGCCTGAACGATGGCCGTGAGGTGTATTACGCCGGTGAGCGGGTCGAGAATGTCACCGCGCATCCGGCCTTCAAGAATGCCGCTGCGTCGGTTGCCGCCATGTACGATGCTTTGCACGCTGAGGAAACCAAAGACAAACTGTGCTGGGCGACGGATACCGGCAATGGCGGTTATACGCACAAATTTTTCCGTTACGCCCGCTCACCACAGGAATTGTTGGAACAGCGGGATGCCATCGCGGAATGGGCGCGTATGAGTTATGGCTGGATGGGTCGTACTGCCGACTATAAAGCCGCCTTTGGGGATGTTCTGGGTGCCAACCCGGAGTTTTATGGTGACTTTGCCGATAACGCCCGTACCTGGTACCAGCGTATTCAGGAAAACTGTCTGTATTTGAACCACGCGATTGTTAACCCGCCGATCGACCGCAATAAGCCTAGCGATGAGGTCAAGGATGTTTATGTTCATGTCACTCGTGAAACCAGTGACGGGATTTACGTCAACGGTGCCAAGGTAGTGGCGACCAACTCGGCACTGACCCATTACAACTTTATTGGTCAGACTGCCGTACAAGACATTGGTGATGACCCGGATTTTGCCCTGCTGTTTATTACTCCGATGAATGCCAACGGCGTAAAACTGATTTCTCGGGTTTCGTATGAAAAAAATGCGACCGACACTGCGTCGCCATTCGACTATCCACTGTCGTCCCGTTTTGATGAAAACGACGCCATCCTGATTCTGGAGAATGTGTTTATTCCATGGGAAGACGTACTAATCTACAAAGACAAACAAAAGCTGATGCAATGGGGATTTGCCGCCGGTTTTGGGCGTCTTTACCCGTTGCAGGCCTGTACCCGGTTTGCGGTAAAGCTCGACTTTATGGCCGGTCTGCTGGAGCAGGCGCTGGAATGCACCGGTGCCATCGATTTCCGTAATGTGGGTGCCGAACTGGGCGAGGTGGTCGCCTGGCGCAACCTGTTCTGGTCTATCACCGATCATATGTGCCGCCCGTTTTCAGTACAAAAACGACCAGCGTATCGATGGTGGCAACCACTCGACTCTGCTTGGTAAGGTGCTTGGCAAAGTAGTGGCGTTTGACGATATTGGCTACGCACCGCCGTTTTGCCTCACAACGATAGAAAACCAGGTAAATCCAATCAACAAACAGCGACAGGCTGACATTGAACGCATTCTATCGGCATGGTTTCACGCTAACGCGGGCCTCGGTCGTTACCCAGGTGCCATCGTCTACCAACTGCTGGCATTGCTGCCGGATCGCTTCGACCACTCGTAAAAACGCAGCATTTTTTTTGTACTCGTGCAGGTACACCAGGTTCATCTGGCGGGTCATGTCCGGCTCGATCACCGGGAGCAGTTTCACCTCTCCCTGACGCACTTGCGGGTAAGCCGCCGTCGTCGAGCAAATCATCAAACCGTAGCCTTCCGCCACGTAGCGCATGCTGGTCAGTAGCTGACCGAAAGGTATCTGCCGCTGCAGACGAACACCCGTTAGTTTCTCATACTGTGCGACTCTAAAGCCCAAAGAATCCTGTTCGCTGGTGTACATCACCTGGTAGTTGGCCAGTTCACTGAAACGGAGGCTGTCGCGACTGGCCAGCTGGGCATAATCACCATCCGCTCGGGTGCTCACCGCCAGAAACAAGCGTTCGGTCAGTAGTGGTTCGCTGACCATACCCATGTGCGAGCTGGCATCTTCCGGGCACACCAGCAAGTCCACTTCGCCTTTGCGCAACTGCTCATACAAGCGGCTGGACAAACCGGTGTACAAATCCAGTTCTATCCCTGGATAGCGCCGGTTAATGTCGGCAAACAACGGGATTGCCAGGGCGTTCCCCGTGGGTTGTGTCATACCAATCACCACGCGACCAAACGGGTCGGCGGCAGACTCTTGCAAGGCAACCTTGGCACCCTCCAGCTGTTGCAAGGCCGTGCTGGCAACCGGCAAAAACCGTTGTCCTGCCGCTGTTAACCGCACGCCTTTGTGGTCGCGTTCCAGCAGTCGGGTTTTTAATTCATGTTCCAGCGCGGCCAGTTGCTGGCTGATGCTGGGCTGGGCGATATCCAGTTCACGAGCCGCCGCCGCGATGGAGCCGGTGCGGGCGCAGGTGATCAAATACAGCAATTGTCGGGTATTCACGCTTGTGATCCATCCATATCTGAGTACTGGCACAGACTGCCAACACAAGGCTATCAGCTTTACCTATAACCCCTTCCATAAAGATCAGTCTACCCGCCCTTGATGTCAATAATTAACATGCTAACGAAAATAACCTCTCCTCTACACCGGGGTAACACCATGACTGATGTGCAGAATGACGCCTTGATCCGCGACCAAAACAATTTCAACAAGCCAACCCGTTTCAGTGCAGAAGAATGGCAAGCGCGTGTCAAGCTGGCAGGTACCTATCGGGTGTTCGCTTATATGGGCTGGGATGAAGGCATCTACAACCATATTTCGCTGCGTATTCCCGGCACTGAATATTTTCTGATTAATCCGTTTGGGCTGCATTACAGCGAGGTGACGGCCTCGAATCTGGTGAAAGTGGATATCAACGGCACGTTAATGGGTCATTCCGACTGGCCCATTAATCCGGCCGGTTTCACCTTCCACGGTGCCATTCATGCCCAGGTCGCCGACGGTCATTGCGTGATGCATGTTCACACCACGCCAACACTGGCGGTGTGTTGTCTTGAAGATGGCCTGTCTTACAGTAATTTTTATTCGGCCCAGCTGTACGGCAAGGTCGCCTGGCATGACTTTGAAGGGATTACCGTGCACGCCGATGAAGGCAATCGCATTTTGGCCAGTGCTGGCGACAAACCGGTCTTGATGCTGAAAAACCACGGCCCGGTGATTATTGGCCATACCCTGGCCCAGGCTTTTTCGCTGATGTGGCTGGTGAACCGTGCCTGTGAATGCCAGCTGGCGACGCTGAGCATGGGCAAGCCGCAAAGTATTGCTAAAGATGTACTCGAGCGCTGTGTCGCAGATTCGTTGAATTTCGATCCGCGTTTTGGTGCCGGTGAAGATGCTCTGGCAGCATTTATTCGGCTGGTCGAGAAGCAGGATCCCTCGTTCAAATACTGATACTAAGCGGTTAGCCAGTAACACTGGCAATACCCTCAAGACCTGAAACACTCGTTAGTTCGACAGTGTAGTACCCGGTTGCAACCACCTGTCGTCGGGTACGCCATAACAATAAAAAATAACCAACGGTAAAAGAGCGAATCATGAAATATCTTGTCAGCTTGTTTTTTAGCCTGCTGCTGTCTGTCAGCGTCCAGGCACAAACCACTATCCGCGTCGCCACCTGGTTGCCGCCGTCCAACCCGCAAAACGCGGTGGTCTGGCCAACCTGGATCAAATGGGTTGAAGACGCCACCGAAGGCCGTGTTACGGTAAAACTGGAGTACGGTATGGGCCATCCCAAATCGCTGTTTGCGCTGGTGGAAGATGGCGTGGTTGATATGGGATTCAGTGTGCTGGGCTATATTCCTGGGCGCTTCAAACTGCCATTGGTGGCGGAGCTGCCGAATATCAGTAACAGCGCCGAAGCGACCTCAGTTGCTTTGTGGCGCACGCAGGAAAAATACTTTGCCAGTGCCCATGAATTTGACGGCCTTGAATTACTGGGGATGTTCGTCCATGGCCCGTCCCAGATTCATACCCGTAACCGATTTGATACTCTGGAAGAACTGTCGCAGATGAAAATTCGGATTGGTGGCGGTCTGCAGGGGCCAATCGCAGAACGTCTGGGTGTCACCCCGGTACAAGCACCTGCCCCAAAAACGTATGAAATGATGCAGCAAGGCGTGGTCGACGGCACCTTTATGCCAGCACTGGAGCAGAAATACTCCCGCCTGAGCGAAGTCAGCCAGCAACTCACGGTTATCCCCAAGGGCCTCTACGCCAGCTCCTTTGCCTTCTTTGCCAACCCGGAGTTTATGGACAGTCTGGATCCCCGTGACCGCGACGCCATTCTCAGTGTCTCAGGTGAAAAGCTGTCCGCCCTGGCAGGACGTGCCTGGGAAACCGGCGACAAGGAAGGCTACAAGACTGCCCGTGCCGCAGGGGTCAAGATCCTGCAACTACGCGAAGAAGACGCGCTAACAATCGCCTTCCGTGACAGGCTGGCGTATTTGCCGGAGGAATGGGTGATCAGTGTTGCAGATCGCAACGTCGACGCTACCCAGGCAATGAATTACCTGAAACAACAGGCGCTGTCATATGAACAGCAACACGCTGTCAATCATGTTGAGCAGCCGTAACAAGATCCGTCACACCGCCGTGACGCGGACAACAACACCCGCTTGTCCGCGTTCGGTTTCGATTTCGATAATGATTGGCGGCCAGATCCGCTCCGGGCTTTCCGGCCGTAACGGATCATCCGCAGGTATTCAGGAGAATAGCCAATGAACGTATGTATTCTGGGGGCCGGTGCCATTGGCGGTTATATCGCCGCCCGTTTGTCGCAACAGGGCTGCCACGTCAACCTGATTGCCCGAGGCGAAACGCTGACCCAACTGCAACAGCATGGCATCGGCCTGATCGAAGATAATCAGCCGGTGCAGTATTTCCCGGTGAATGCCGTGGCACAGGCCAGTGACTTGCCGCCACAGGATCTGGTGATTATCGCCGTCAAGGAGCCAGCACTGGCGGGGCTGGTGCCGCAATTACGTCACCTGGTCAAGCCCCATACCCGTATTGTCACCGCTATGAACGGCATTCCCTGGTGGTTTGGTGCCGGGCTGCCAGGCGGCTCGGCGCTGCATCTGGAACCGCTCGATCCTCATCATCACCTCAGTGCGCTGATGCCCGCTGAACAGGTGATCGGTTGTGTCCTGCACATGGCCTGTACTTGCCCGACGCCAGGTGTGATTCAGCACAAGATGGGTAATCGCATGATTCTCGGTGAAGCCCTCGGCGGCCCTTCCGCAGCGCTGGACGGCATTGCCAACTTACTCACCGGTGCCGGGTTTGATGCCAGCACCACGGACCATATCCACAAGGACATCTGGTTCAAGCTGTGGGGCAATATGTCCCATAACCCGATTTCAGCACTGACCCGAGCCACCACCGATCAGATCATCTCCGACCCGCTCACCCGGCAGTTGTCGGAAGACATCATGGCCGAAGCCCAGCAGGTGGGAACACGTATCGGCTGCCAGCTCGACACCACTCCGGCCTGCCGCAATCAGGAAACCCTCAAACTCGGGGCCTTCAAAACGTCCATGTTGCAAGACGTGGAAGCGGGGAAAACCCTGGAGATCAACGCCTTGCTGGGTGCCTTCTGCAATCTGGCGCAACAGCTCGGAATTGAAACCCCGTTTGCCTCCACGGTATTGGGCCTGGTACGACTACTGGATCGGCAGCTGTTGTAACGCAGCTGTTGTAACGCGGGTGTTGTAACGGAGATCGAGTGTTGGGGCCGGGTATTGGAGGCCGGGTATTGGAGGCTGGGTAGAGTAAATCCCGTTAATGGCTTCGTTAATTGCCATTAATGATGGTTTGAACCGGCCACCACTTTCTCTCATGATCGGGGTATGTCTATCTGATCCATAGTTGAGGAATCTCCAATGCCTGCCCCGATTAATCATTTCAAGAATGCCATCCGCACAGGTGCCGTACCGGCCAACCGTGCCCAGATAGGCCTGTGGCTGGGTCTTGCCAACAGCTACACCGCCGAGCTGCTGGCCGGAGCCGGCTTTGACTGGTTATTGATCGACGGTGAGCATTCCCCCAACGATTTGCGTACCATTCTGGAACAGTTGCAGGCCATTGCGCCTTACCCGACGGCACCTATCGTGCGTCCAGTCTGGCCGGATTCCGTTCGTATCAAACAAATTCTGGATCTGGGTGTACAAACCATTCTGGCCCCCATGGTCGATACTGCCGAACAAGCTGCGGGGGTGGTGGCGGCCACCCGTTACCCGCCCGAAGGTATTCGCGGCGTTGGCAGCCCACTGGCGCGTGCTTCCCAGTTCAACCGCACGGCGGATTACCTGGAAACCGCCAATGAACAAATCTGTGTGCTGATCCAGATTGAAACCGCCCTGGGAGTAACCAACCTGGACAGCATTCTGACCGTCGAAGGCGTTGATGGTGTCTTTATTGGCCCCGCCGACCTGAGCGCCTCCATGGGTCATTTGAACAACCCCGCCCACCCGGAAGTTCAGGCCGTGATCGAAGACTGCATCGCCCGCATTGTCAAAGCAGGCAAGGCTCCCGGTATTCTGATTGGCGATGAAACCCTGGCCAAACGCTATATCGACCTCGGCGCCATGTTTGTCGGTGTCGGTACTGATACCGGTTTGCTGCTGAAATCTTCGGCTGAGCTGGTTGGCCGTTTCAACCCGGAGAAGGCACCGGCAACGTCAGACGAGCCATCGGTATATTAGAATTACCGGACAGCTGACCCAGACAGGCGGCGCTGGCTGTCCGGGTCAGTTGCGCTGGCCAGTCCGGCAAGCCAGTTATTCAAGATACGTGGGTTTGCCCGCCTTGGTACGCACGGCTTTCCACTCGTCATAGCTCCGCACCAGCTCATCACCACGAAATGACTGCAGCACCTGAAAGAAGTTTTCCCGATATTTGTCCTGAATAACTTCATTCCGGGGCCGCCCTTTGACCAGATAAACACTTTGTACATTCTGGTGATCAAATGCCCGCCACACCTGTTCATCCTTGAGCGCAGTGTAACGATGACCTTCCAGCGCCTTGATAACGCTATCGGTGTCCAGCGTACCTGCACGTTCAACGGCATCCTTGTATTGATAAACGATGTTATAAGCCGAAGCAGCCGGGCTTGACGGGTACTGGTCATATTTTCGGACGTAGGCTTCAACAAAACGCTGGCCTTTTTCGTAACCCAGTTCATAGGGGATATTCCAGCTCCAGGGCACCGTACCAATCACTCCGTCCAGCAGATAAGGCCCGGCATTACGGGCCATCCCCAACGTAAATGCGGTGGCAATAAGCGTCAGGTTTTCAGTAGCAGGATTATTTTTGATCATCCTTAACATGGCGACGAGATTTTGCCCGCCCAGTGTGATGACCAGGGTATCAACGCCACTCTGGAGCACGGCGTCCAGTGTCTCTGCCATTTGCTGGTGACGAGGTTTGGGAAAGGGTAATAAAAAAGACGGATGCACCACCTTGTCGGCCGTACCCGACAAGCCTCTGAGCGAAGATTCTGTCGACCAGCCCCAACTGTAGTCGGCAGTGATATAACCGATCCGATCCTTGCTATGATGCTCCAACAGGTATCCCGCCAGCGACTTGGCCATCATCCAGGAGTTATGACACTCACGGAACATATAGCGCTGGGCTTCTTCCCCCGTCGTCTGGTTGGCATAACTCAAGGTGCCAAAATACAGCAGCCCATGCTGAGCCGCTTCTTTTCCTGCCGCAATAGTCACCGTGCTGGTGACACCGCCAAATACCATACTGACGCCCTGTTTTGCCATTTGACGGACATTTTCAATCGCCTTTTCCGGTTGCGAGGCGGTATTCGCAGTTATCAGTTCAATGGGACGTCCTGCCATACCACCTTTTTGATTAATCTCTTCTACCGCCAGCATGGCCCCCTGGGCCTCCGCAATACCATCGGAGGAAAAGCGGCCGGTTGATGGGTAATTCAACCCGAGCTTGATCGGGCCGCTGGCGGCTGCGACCTGGTTAGCCAGCGAGACAACAATCAGCAGAAATGCAGCGCCGAGGATGTTTTTCATTATTATTTCCTGTCAATGAGCGAGCAAATTTAAGGGTATAATATAGCGATATTAGCGTTACCCATATCGGCCAATTTCGTCGTGATCATGACTGGACACAGCCTCAAAAAAAGCCCGGAAAGTTTCCGGGCATGGCCATTATATTAGCGGCTGTATCTGAACCATCTTTCGCGAGTCAAACGAAGGAGAGCGATGGTAATTCGCAGCAACGCAGCAACAAGGTTAATGAATTAATATTCATCATGCACATTGAAGCATTAACCTGAGCGGCGTTTCCAGGATCAATCAGAAGCTCACACTAATACCTGCCAAAAAGTTATTAACCGAATGATCGTACTGAGCACCTTCCACATACAGGTAGGATTTGTCACCCGTCTGGTATTTCACCTTGGCCATAACACCGCTGTTATCCAGGGCGTCGTTGTCATGATTTTTATTGGCATAACCCAGGCTCGCCGAAACCCGTTGGGAAAGGCTGGTTTCTGCCACTACCGCATAGGAGTCAAAATCACCGGAGGGGTGTTTATCGTTCATTTCATAGGTACCCCCCAGAGAAAACGAACCAAAGTCATAACCAATAGTCGCTGCGGTACGGTTATAGGTTTCCGGCACCAGCTTGTCACTGACCATGACATTACCCAAACCGGCATTAAACCCTTTTTTGTTGTTATACACAAAACGCCACACCAGTGCATCAAGGTCTTCTTTATTGTAATCGTCAATGGTTAATGCGGCGGCAATAAAGCGGACGCCACCAGCAAATTCAGGTGTGATATAGGCGACGACATCGTTTGCCTGTTCGATTTGCGCAAAAATAGCACTTGGCCCGGTTTTGCCGTGCATGCGGTTATATTCAAACTTGTCGACATTACCGTACAGCTGGGCCCACTGACCGGAAATAGTACGAGGAGCTACCAGGAACAGACCATAATCGGTAATCACAAAAATCCGCGCGGTATGAACGTCAACGTCGCCTTCAGAATTGCCGTTATCCAGGTCGGAAGATTCACCAGAAGTCCAGGTTTCACCGCCGCTGTCTACACCGTTCAGCTCACCGGCAAAGTCGGCAACAAATTGATACTTCAGCTTCACGCCACTTTCGGTAATGTACATGCCATCCACACCCAGATCGGCCTTGAATGCCCAGACATCGTAGTCACGAGAGCCTGCCTGCAAAATACCGGCATTCAGTTTGCCGGAAAAATTCGGCCCTTTATGAATATCACCTTCCGCCTGCACAGCAGTAGCACCAACACCGGCCAGCAGCGCCATGGACAACACCATCACTTTACGATTCAGTTTCATGAACAATCCTCATTTATTATTATCTTGATTAAATATTCATCATCATGAAAGGCAGCGCCTTTCGATATATATCGAACAAGCAAACGAATCCCCGACAGAAAATCTATCGTTATAAGATGATCCGTTTCATCGCCAATAGATAAGCCGATCCATTGCGGGCTATATATGCTCGTAATCTTGACTCATCCGATGACTTGACCTTCAGGGTGTATCTAAAAATGTAGCGAGCGATAAAAGAACAAGGCAAAAATCGACGAAAAAGCGCAGCTCATTATTGATAAATGAGCATTTTGAGTCGATTTTTAACGCTGTTATTTCGAGCGCAGTATTTTATAGATGTGCCCTGCAGCCAGTTTATTAACACTCTGTCACTGTTATATCTGGATAATGCGGTTTTCCTCCTCCTGAATTTCGCGCCATAAGACCTTACCACTGCCAGATTTTGGCAATGTATCCACAAACCGTATTAAACGGGGAATTTTATAGGCAGCCATATGCTCACGACTCCATTCGATAATATCAGCGGCCTGAATATCCGGGTATTCGTCAGCCACTACAACCAGTGCCTTGACGGTTTCACCCCGTTTCGGATCTTTTTGAGCAATAACACAGACTTCCTTGATGGCAGGATGGCGATACAATACCGCTTCCACCTGATTTGGCCACACTTTAAAACCTGAGGCGTTAATCATCCGTTTAATACGATCCACGATAAACAGATACCCAGATTCATCAACATAACCCAGATCACCGGTACGTAAATAACGCTGGCCATCCAGTTCGATAAAAGAGTCGTTATTGGCTGTTTCATCCTGCCAGTAACCCACCATCACCTGTGGCCCGGCAATCAATACCTCGCCGACGTCGCCTTCCGGCATATCGGCCAGGCTATCGTGATCAACAATACGGCAGTGGGTATTAAACACCGGAATACCGGCACAACCGGCTTTCGGGGCCTGGGGCGGATTAGCCGTTCCCGGACAGCAGGTTTCGGTCATGCCGTAACCTTCCAGGAAGGTAACGCCACAGAGTTGGTACAATTTGGCCGCAACGGCCTCCGGCATGCTGGAGCCGCCGCCAAACATCACCCGTAATGACGACACATCGCACAACTCAAAGCCCGGCATATTAATCAGGTCTATGGCCATGGTCGGCACCGCTGGCCAGACGGTGACATGAAAATTGTGAATGGCATGGGCGGCGACCTCACGATCCCAGCGCGGCAGAATAATCAGCGTGCTACCCCGTGCCATCGCGGTGTTCATGCCTGCCTGCAAGCCAACGACATGGAACATCGGCGCAACCGCCAGAATCACATCCTCGCGACCAATACCGAACCAGTCATACACGCCGCGCAAGGCGTGTTGCACATTGATATTGTTGTGCATGCAGCCTTTCGGGTTACCGGTGGAGCCGGAGGTATAAGGCAGCATCACCAGGTCATCCATCACCAGCTCGGCCATGGCAACCTCCGCAGTGCACGACATGGCCTGCTGCCAGCGGATAAAATGCGGGTGCTGGTCGAGATCTGGTGGGCAATCCTGCTGACGAATAGCCGCCGGAATCGGCAGGTCAGTAGCAGTACGCAGATAATCCTTGTATTCAATCCCGACCACCTGGATATCACGGCGATCCATCACCCCGACAAACGCGTGATGAAGCTCCAGCGCAGCAAACAGCAAGGTCGCCCCACTGTTGTCCAGCAAGTACGCCAGTTCGTCTTCAACATACATCGGGTTCATTGGCACCACGACTGCGCCAAGGCGCAGAGCAGCGTAGTAAGCGATCACATACTGCGGGCTGTTTTGCGAAAAGATACCCACCCGATCACCCTTGCAGACACCGGCGCTCGTGGCCATCCAGGCAGCCAGGCGACACACATCGTTGTGCATCTCCTGATAGCCGATACAGGTTTCATAAAACACCAGCGCTGGCTTGTCGGCACACTCGGCCACCGAGTGTTCAAAATTCTGGTACACCGTGGTTTCTGGCAGTTCAAGGTCTTCGGGCTGGCCCGGTGGCCAGACGGAAAAGTTCTTCTGATACATAGCCCGCTCCTCAGTCCAGACGCTCAAAGATGGTGCTGATTCCCTGTCCCATGCCGATACACATGGTGGCCAGGCCCAGCGTGGTGTCTTGCTGTTGCATCACGTTCAGCAGCGTGGTGGAGATGCGTGTTCCCGAGCAACCGAACGGATGTCCGAGAGCAATGGCTCCCCCGTTGAGGTTGACCTTGTCGTCCACCACCTCCAGCAGATCCAGATCCTGCAGCACCGGAATCGCCTGCGCCGCGAAGGCTTCGTTTAATTCCACGGTTTGCATGTCCTGCATGGTCAGACCGGCACGCTTGAGCGCCTTGTGGGTGGCAGGCACCGGGCCATAACCCATGATTGCGGCTTCACACCCGGCGACGGCCATCGAGACGATTCTGGCCATGGGCTGCAACCCCGCTTCACGGGCGGCCTTGCCCGACATCACCAGCATGGCGGATGCGCCATCCGCCATGGCCGACGCCGTACCTGCGGTAATGGTGCCGGTTTGTGGAATAAACACCGGCGGCAAGGTCGACAGTCCCTCCAGCGACACGTCGGCACGAATCACTTCGTCTTCCGTTACCGCGATCAACACACCGTCGGCGTCGTGACCGTCAATGGCCATCAATTCGTTGGCGAAGCGGCCTTCAATCGTGGCTTGGTGAGCACGCTGTTGTGATCGGTAGCCAAAGGCGTCCTGCATCTGGCGGCTAACACTATGTTTGCGACCCAGGGCTTCGGCAGTCAGACCCATGTTCATCGAGTGACTGGAGATCGAACGGCTCAACTCCGGGTTAATGTCGATGCCGTGGGTCATGGCGATATGGCCAATGTGCTCGACACCACCGACGATGAAAGTGTCCCCCAGACCGGCGCTAATGGACGCGGCGGCGGTGTGCAAACCGGCCATCGACGAACCACACAGGCGGTTAACGGTTTGTGCCGCAATGCCGGTAGGCAAATCAGCCAGAATCGCCACACCTTTGGCGATGTTCAGCCCCTGCTCCAATGTCTGGTTAACACAGCCCCAGATCAGATCTTCGACTCGTTCGGGGTTAAAGTTCGGGTTACGTGCCAGCAGCCCTTCGACCAGACGTGCGGACAAGCTATCGGCCCGTACATGGCGGAATACGCCGCCTCGTGAACGACCCATCGCAGTACGGGCTGCATCAATAATGACGACGTCGTTGTCTTTGAAATTCATGACTGATTCCTCAAACCCGGTTAGCGGATGCTGAAGTGACGGATGAAGTGGCTGATTCTGTGGCGTAAAAACACTGGCCAGCGGCGGCCATATCACGCAGGCGCGCCGTTGGCTGGTAGGCCATGCCGAGATCGCTGTAGTGGTCGCACTGGCTGACAAAGTCTTGCAGCCCTACGCTGTCCATGTAGCCAAACGCTCCACCAAGATAACGGGGGAAACCCACGCCGTTGATCAACGCCACGTCGATATCCGCAACCGCATCGGCAATACCTTCTTCCAGACAGCGCATCGCTTCCAGACAGAGCGGAATCATCATGCGCTGAACAATGTCGTCGTCCGTCAGCAGCAGCGAACCACTGACGACCGACTGGATAACGTCGTGCGCCGCCGGATCGGAGGATTTCTTCAGTTTGCCGCGCTTGTCGGCTTCATAGCGGTAGTAACCGGCACCACTTTTTTGTCCCAGACGGCCCGCAGCAAACAGGGCATCGGTCGGGGTTTTGACGCCGGTCAGATAACGATCCGGGTAGGCAGCGGCAATCAGTCCTTCAGCATGATGACCGGTATCCATACCGACGATGTCGGCCAGCGTGGCCGGGCCCATCGGCCAGCCAAAACGTTCCATCACCTGGTCGATACGTTCGAAATCCACACCATCTATTACCAACCGGGCGAAGGCGTGTACGTAGGGCAGTAATACCCGGTTGACCAGGAATCCGGGGCAGTCATTCACCACGATCGGGACTTTCTTCATTGCCAGCGCATACGACACCGCCCGGCTGACGGCGGCATCCGAGGTTTGCTCACCACGAATAATTTCCACCAGCGGCATACGATGTACCGGATTAAAGAAGTGCATACCGCAAAAGTTTTCCGGCCGCTGCAACTCACCCACCAGTTCCTTGACGGTCAAGGTCGAGGTATTGGTGGCCAGCACGCAGTCACGGCCAACCTGTTGTTCCACTTCGGCCAACACTGCCCGTTTGATATTAGGGTTTTCCACCACTGCCTCGACCACCAGATCAGCATAGTCAAAGCCCTTGTAGTCCAGCGTTGGCTGAATACGCTGGCTGGTGGCCAGCGCCTGTTGCGGTTGCATTTTCTTGCGTTTGAGTTGGCCCAGCATCAGCCGGTTGGCTTCGGCCGTACCGGCCTCCAGCGCTTGGCTGGTAATGTCTTTCATCAAGATCGGGGTGCCGGTGGAGGCGCTCTGATAAGCCACTCCACCTCCCATAATGCCTGCACCCAATACCGCCGCCTGGGCGACCGGTTGGCCAGTGTTGGCATACTGGCGATTTTTACGTTTGAGGGCCTGATCGCTGAGGAACAGGTTCACCAGACTGCGGGATACGGCCGTATTGGCCAGCTGAATAAAGTCGCGGCTTTCGTGTGCACCGGCAGTTTCACGGTTCATCCGCACACTGGCGCGCACCGACTGCACAATGGTACGTGCGGCCGGATAATGATCACTGCTGAACATCGACACCATGCCTTCGGCGGTGTCACAGGCCATCGCCAGTTCCAGTTCATTCAGGGTCATGGCGCGGGTCTTCAGACCACGGCGGGGCAGATATTTGAGGCGACCATCTACCGCCTGTTGCAAGACTTTCAAGGCGGCAGCGGCGAGTTTATCGTCGGCGACCACCGCATCCGCAACCCCTGCCCGCAAGGCGTCAGCGGCTTTCATCGGCCGCCCCTGAGTCATCCAGGTCAGGGCATTATCCACCCCGATCAGTCGCGGCAGACGCACGCTGCCACCCCAACCCGGCATAATGCCCAGATTCACTTCCGGCAACCCCAGGCGCGCTTGCTCGGTCACCACCCGGTAGTCGGCACAGAGCGCCAGTTCCATACCACCACCCAGGGCTTCACCCCGAACAGCGGCTACGGTCGGAAAGGGCAGATCTTCAATCCGGTTAAACAACCGGTGCACCTTCATGCTGTAGTCGAAGATGGTATCGGCGCTCTGGGCAAAGCTGTCACAGAATTCGGTAATGTCGGCACCGGCAACAAAGCTGTCCTTGGCACTGGTGATCAGCAGTCCTTTGATCGATGCCAGCGGCAACTGCGCAATCGCCTGCTCCAGGCTGGCAATGGCGGCCTTGCTGAGGATATTCATACGGGCATCGGCAGCGTCCAGAACCAGCTGATACAGGCCGTTTTCCATTTCCTCAAGGCGAACGAAGCTCTCCACGTTCATAAGGTGGTTCTCCAAACAAAATGGGGTAAGTCAGACCCCCGCCAGCACACAGCGGGGCATTGATTCAGACGGTTACATGTAGTTTTGGTAAATAAGCATCACCACCACCAGCACCAGGTCGGCAAGAATAAAGGGCAATACCCCGGCAAAGATTTTTTCCAGCGAGGCGTAGTCTTTCGCCACCGAGTGAATCACGAACACGTTCAACCCCACCGGTGGGGTGATCATGCCGATCTCCAGCAACTTGGCCACCAGCAGCCCGAACCAGACCTTGTCGATACCGTGTTCAACCACCAGTGGCAGGAACAGCGGCAAGGTCAGCAACATCGCGCCAATCGGCTCCAGGAACATACCTAACGCTAGATAGATAAAGACGATCACCAACAGGATACCCAGCACACTGAAGCCGTTGCCGTCGATCCAGTCAGCCACTTCATACGAGAGGCCAGTCAGGGCGATCAGGCGGGTAAACAGGCTGGCACCAATTGCGATCATAAACAGCGCGCCGCTGGACAGCAGCGTATCGAGACAGCTGTCGATAAAACGTTCTTTGTTCAGCTCCTTACGGCTCAGGCCAATAATGATGGTGAAAAAGGCACCAATCGCTCCGGCCTCGGTGGCAGTAAAGATGCCGCCAAACAATCCCCCAAACACCACGATGATCAGCAGCAGTACCGGCCAGATGTCCATGCTGGCACTGATTTTTTCTTTGAAGGTCGTGCTCTCGACGCCGGGTAAACGCTCCGGTGCACTCAGGTAGGTCAGCCAGATCACTGCGAAGTAGAACAGCATCGACAGCAGCCCCAACGCCAGACCACCGACAAACAGGTCGTTGATGGATTCTTCCGCCTGAATACCGTAAATAATCAGCAAGATACTCGGTGGAATCAGCGCGCCGATGGTGCCGCCGGCTGCAACCGAGCCGGTTGCGGTGCGAATGTCGTAATTCATGCGGTGCATTTCGGGAATGGCGATCCGGCCAATCGCAGCGCTACAGGCCACCGATGAACCGGTCACCGCCGCAAAGCCGCTGGCACCACCAATAGCGGAAATTGCCAGCCCACCGGGCATCCAGCCCAGCCAGGCACGAGCGGCGCTGAACAGCCCCCGCGTCATACCGGTATGAAAGGCGACATAGCCCATCAGCAGGAACATCGGCACCGAGCTGAGCGTCCAGCTGGAAGCAAAGCTGTAGGGAATATTCGATAACATACTGACCGCCGACTCAGCTCCGACGATGGCCATAATGCCAACCGCAGAGACGGTGATCAGACTGACCGCAATGGGGACGCGCAACATAATCAGCGCCATCACGCCAACCAGGGCGGCAAAACCGATAGTGACCGGTTCGATTTCCATGATCATTCCTCCACCTGGGCCAGGGTGACATTCATCATGTCAGGGTCATGGCCATGATCCTGAATACGGTTGGTGACCAGCTCGACGGTGCTGGTAATCACGCGCAACAGCAGTACCAGCACCATTAATCCGAACGACACCGGTAAAACCCAGTAACTTGGCCAGGTGTAAAACATGTCCACCCCCGACTCCACATACGATCCCTTGCTGGTGTTGGCAATGGCCTCCACCAGCGTGCCCCAGCAGAGCACGGCGTAGACCAGCAGCGAGAGAATAAAACCCATCAGAGTCACCAGCAGCTTGGCTCGCGGTGGCAGCTTGTCGGTGAAAATAGTGGCCTCGACATGGCGACGACGAATCTCGGCGTAAGCGATCGGCAAAAAACTGACCGCCACCATGTAGTACTTGCTGACCAGCTCTGAAGTGGCGGGAAAACCCGCTCCCAACAGTGAGCGCATGGCCACATCGATCACAATCTGCAGCACCATCAGGATCAGGATGGTGCAGCCAATCCAGATGGTCAGTCGGCCAATCCAGTTCTCAAGTTGTTTCATCTCTCTTCCACTCAGCCAGTCAGTTACCCGGTGTGTTAGTTGCCATAGTGGCTCAGATCTCGCTTGGCCCAGATTTCCTGGTAACGCAGCTCGGCCAGCTCGTCTTCACTGCTGACACTGGCCACCAGCTTGCTCCACTTTTCAACCAGTGCGATGTAACGATCTACCTTGGCCTGAGCGTTTTTCACGCCGCGTTCTTCCAGGGTTTTGGCAACGGTCGCCAGGTGATCTTTCTTGAACTGTGCAGCTTTGGCCTTGAGTGAATCATCCGGCTCAAGAAACTGGATACCGGCTTTTTTGCCTTCACGAGTGGCTTCTTCCAGGGTGTTTATCCAGCCATAGATACTGGCGACCTGGGCGTACTGGGCAGCATGCACCAGCGCCTGACGCTCTTTTTCATCCATCTTGCTCCATAGCTTGCTACCAACATTGGGGAAGGCCGAGGCGTTAAACACCCCCTGATGAATATTGGTGACGTACTTGACGACGTCGTACAGACGGGAGTTTTTCAGGTCGGGGGTAGAGCTGTAAGTACCATCCAGGACACCCGAAGACAGTCCTTCAAACAGCTCACTGGAAGGCATCTGCACCGCCACACCACCCATATCCGAGACAAAACGGGTAAACACCGAACCGGCGGTACGAATACGCATGCCTTTGAGATCAGCACTGTTGCGCACCGGTTTGGTGGTCAGCAATTCATAGGTTACGGTGGCATCACTGCCGGTATACACCTGGCCATTGGCCTTGAACTCGGCCAGGCATTCATTACAGGTCGAGATGTATTCGGTCACCGCAGAGGAAATAGCGCGATTGTCAGTACCCACAATCGACAACTCTGCCACCAAAGCGCTTTCGGAATAGTCGGCCGCAAAATACGGCATGATAATGGTGCCCATCTCGGCGACGCCGTTTTTCAGACCTTCGTTCATTTCGCCGATGGACAGCAGACCGGATGGGGTATCGCGGATTTTCCACTCGCCGTTGGTAAATTCCTGCAGTTTTTCAGACATTTTCGGGTAAGCCGTGGTCGCCAGCACGTGGGCTGGGCCAAAACCACTGACCGCACGAATGGTCTTTGCCTGCACCGATGGCGCAGCCATCGCCAGCATGGAGGCAGCTGCGACGGTCAGAGACAGCATTCTGATTTTCATAGATACACCTTTTGTAATTACTTTTTATTGTTATTCAGTAACCGGCCTTACCAAAAAAGCCGGGGACAACACCCTGCTGCCGCAGGGTTTGGTGATGACGGGAATAAACCGACTCAGTCGCCCACTTCCGGGATATCCGGCAGACAGGCATCCGCATCATCAGCCAGATAATTCATCACCTGCCGCTCCATTCCGGCAACTTCGGCCAGGCTGTAGCGACAATAAAAATCGGCACTTTGTAACCAGCTGGCCAGTTGGGCAGCGGGATATTCTTCACCATTCTGGTGAAAGCGGGCCGCCAGCGCACAACGGCCAAGCAACCAGCCACCGGCAACATGACCAAACATCATCAGGAATGGCACCGACATCAGTTGTGCCAGCGGCATGTCATCGGCACAGCGTTTCATCACCGCCGCCGCCGTACTTTCCAGACTGTTGATCGCCACCGCCAGTTTTGTCGCCAGCGTATTCAGCCCATTTCCCTGCATCGCCGTCACCGTCTCGCGCATACGGCTCACCAGCAGGGCGAAGGTTTCGCCCTTGTCACGATAGAGCTTGCGGCCAATCAGATCCTGCGCCTGAATACCGGTCGTACCCTCATAAATCGGGCTGATACGAGCATCACGCCAGATTTGCGCAGCACCGGTTTCTTCCACAAACCCCATCCCACCGTGGATCTGGATACCCAGCGAAGCCACTTCTACACCGGACTCGGTCGCCCAGGCCTTGAATACCGGAATCATCAGCTCAACAAACTTCTGTTGCTGCTGGCGCACCTCGGCATCGGCGTGGTTTTCGTGCATGTCCTGCGCTTCGGCAATCACCATCGCCATGGCACGCATGGCGCGCGTCCGTGACTGCATCAGCATCAGCATGCGGCGAACATCCGGGTGTTCGGCGATCACCGCCGGTTTACCTGGTTCTGCCGGAGTTGCCCCCTGAACTCGCTCAAGGGCGTAAGCCCAGGCCAGTTGCAAGGCCGCTTCGGCCGAAGCCAGCCCTTCAATCCCTACCGCCAGCCGGGCCATGTTCATCATCACGAACATCGCCGCCAGCCCCTTGTTTTCTTCACCCACCAGATAACCGATGGCACCGTCCTGCTCACCAAACGCCATCACGGCGGTGGGACTGGCGTGAATACCGAGTTTATGTTCCAGTGCGGCACAGACCAGATCGTTGCGTTCACCCAGTGAGCCGTCATCGTTGACCAAAAACTTGGGCACCAGGAACAACGAGATACCCCGAACACCCGCAGGCGCATCCGGGGTACGGGCCAGTACCAGGTGAATAATGTTGTCGGCCAGGTCATGTTCACCGAACGAGATAAAAATCTTCTGGCCTTTTATGCGATAGCTACCATCCGCCTGGGGCATGGCTCGGGTACGAATAGCCCCCACATCAGAACCCGCTTGAGGCTCGGTCAGATTCATGGTGCCGGTCCATTCGCCCGCCACCATTTTCGGTAAATACTTCTGTTTCAGCTCATCGGAGCCGGCTGCATAAATGGCTTCAATTGCACCCTGAGTCAAACCGGGGCACATGGTGAACGACTTGTTGGCGGAGCTGAACATCTCAGTCGCCAGCGTGCTGATCATCCATGGCAACCCTTGCCCACCAATGCTTTCAGGCAAAGCCATGTTGTTCCAGCCATTGGCAATCAGTTGTTGCCAGGCTGCGGCAAAACCATCCGGAGTGGTAACAACGCCATCTTCCAGGGACAGCCCGCTACGGTCGCCGCAAGCATTCAGTGGCGACAATACGCCAGCGGCAAATTTGCCTGCTTCTTCCCAGATGGTCAGCGCCAGCTCCTGGGTCATCATCTCGGGATCACTGACCGCTGCCGGAAAATCCACCAGCTCGTGCAGTAAAAAACGTAAATCATCCAGAGGAGTGCGGTAAGCCATGTTCCGGTATCCGTGAGTTATTGTTATTTGAACTGGTAATTACGGTACATTGGGCAAAGAAGGCGGTCTGTAGGAATATTCTGATTTGATCGATGGACACATCAATTATTGAATTACTAAACAAAAAAACCTGTAATCTGTGATCAACACAGACAGACGCATCGGCCAAACAACAAAAAAAAGAGGCCCAGTATGACTTCACAGCGAGACCAGCAGCTGGAACGCCGTATTATCAATGAGATTCCCTACCAGGTTCTGGTGGAGCAATCCTTGGTCGGCATCTATCTGATTCAGGATGGCATTCTCAAATATTGCAACACCGCCTTTGCTGGCATTACCGGCCATACCCCTGAACAGGCGATAGGCAGAAATATTGCCACTATGGTGGCTCCAGAAAGCATCCACCGGGTGCTCAACAATATTGACAACCGGATTGGCCAGGGCATCGGCAACAGCACCCGTTATTTCAACAAGGCGGTGCATGTGGATGGTTATCTGGTGGATCTGGAAGTACATGGCCGTTCAATCCTGCACGAAGGTCGCCCCGCTATTGCCGGTGTCGCAGTGAACGTCACCAAACGACTGAAATACGAGCGGGAATTCCGCGAGTCCCACGACCAGTTACAACAGCTGACGCGTTACACCATCAAGTTGCGGGAACAGCGGCGGCAGGAAATGGCGCGGGAGATTCACGATGTACTGGGCGGTTTGCTCACTTCCATCAAGATGGACGCCACCCGTATCCTCAACCACCAGCCGTCGGCCAATGTCGCGGAGATTGCCGAAGACATCATCAATCTGGCGCAGGAAAGCATTCACTTTGCCCGCCACAAATCGGAACAGCTCTACCCCACCACGTTGACCTACCTTGGCCTCAAGCCCGCGCTGGACAGTTTGCTGAACCAGTTTCAGCAACGCAGTGAACTGGCCTGCCAGCTGGTGACCCAGTCGCCGATTCCTCGCCTGTCGGCCGATGCTGAGTTGATGGTCTACCGGATCGTACAAGAGTCCCTGACCAACGTTGTGCGCCACGCCAGGGCAACCGAGGTAACCGTTACCCTGAGCGCCGACGCTGACCAATTACAAGCCTGTATCCTTGATGATGGCATTGGTATTCATGAATCCATTGCCAGAGAAGGCTCTCTTGGGCTGCTGTTCATGCGTGAGCGGGCGGCAGATTTTGATGGTGAATTGACGGTCACAGGGATACCGGAGGGCGGTACCCGAGTGTGCCTGATCCTGCCGCTGAACGAACGCAACCGCAAACCGGTGCCCTTGCTGGAACCCGGCATGAGGCTCTAGCAGCCTGTCGGACTTAGGAGAAAAACAATGACAACGTCCAACAAGTACCCGATATTGCAGGTCGACGACCACACGATATTCCGCAGCGGCCTGAGCAAATTATTGGCCGAAAGCGAATGTTTTATGATCCAGGCGGAAGCCGCCACCATTGAACAGGCCTGCGCCTGTTTGCAGCAGCAACCTGAACTGGCGCTGATGATTCTCGACATCAATCTGGCGGGCCAGAATTCCCTCGACCAGATCCCACTGTTGCGTCAATTCCACGCCGACATCCCGATTCTGATCATGTCGATGTACCCACCTGACCAGTTTGCCGCTGCCGCCTATCGAGCCGGTGCCAATGCTTATCTGAGCAAGGATGCCTGTCACGAAGAACTGCAGCTGGCCTTAAGCAGTATCGTAACTGGCGGAATCTGGCTGAACCCGTCTGCCAGACTGGCAACGGACGATACGCCCAACCAGGGCTATCCTCACGAACGACTGTCCGATCGGGAACTGGATATTCTCAAGAGTCTGGCCAACGGCGAATCACTCACTGACATTGGCAGCCGCATGTTCCTCAGTGTAAAAACCGTCAGTACCTACCGTACCCGGATTCTGGAAAAGCTGAATCTGACCAACAATGCCGAGCTGATCAAATATGCCCTGACCCACGGTCTGAGTGTCTGAGCATAACCGTCAAGCCGGAGTTCTTGCTCCAGCTACCATTTTTCTCCGGCCACTATTTGTCTCCTGCTACTCTTCTTCTGGCTACTCTTCTTATGGCCACTATTCTTCTGGCCACAGATGAATCTGCGCCCGGCCTCCGGGCCGAAAACCATAACAGGTGTTCAGTACCGCTTTACGTTCCTCGCTGCCGTTGCTGTACCCTGCGGTATGGCTGAGGTGATAACCACGAATGGTCTGCATCGCGGCGGTCGCCAACACTGGCAACATTTCGGTCAGATGGGTACAGCCACTTAACCGCCCCACCGCCTTGCGGGCGTCGGCCAGCCAGCCCTTGCCAATTTGCAGCCCGACCAGCGCCTGATATTGCTGCGCCGCACCGGGGCAGTCCTGATACGGTGTGTGATACATGGTGGCACGAGCGTCCAGTATCTGCAGTTGGTCGTTGATGATCAGGGTCAGCCTCATACGATGCAGAAATCCGCCAACCTCAATCCGGCCACGGTCAAACAGTTCAATGTCATAACCCTTGGTATCTTCCAGTACGCCTTCTATTTCCCACAGCCCGTCTTCACGTAAATAGCCCTGCACATCGATATTGCGACGGTGCAAGGGAGTGCGCGGTGAGGCAGGAATTGGCTCGGACATCGGCTTCGATATCGGCTCGGACATAGTCAGTCTCCAGGGTCAGTTTTCACAGTCGGTATGGATCGGTCTTTACAGCACCAAGGAGTGTGCCGCATTGATGCGGCGTCAACCAGCCTGACCGAAGCGGCTGAACAGCTCCGGGTTCAGGCCCTGTGCTAATTGGCGCTCGATAAACGACACTGAGATAGCACGCTCTCGCAGTGCATTTACATCGCTGTTCGGGTCAGATACTGCCCGGTAATGATGCTGGAACGACAACCAGAAGTAATCCTGCTGGCGCTGGTCGAGCCGTTGGTCAACACCGGCTCCGGTCAGCGACTGACCATTCATGCTGGCGTTGGCTATGCCGCTGACCTGCTGCGGTGCTACCGATGGAAAGTTGATGTTGGTGACCATACCGCCAGGGAGCGGCTCAGTCAGCAACTGGCGAATCAGCGCCCCGGTATAACGACGCGGCGTATCCCAGTGGATATTGTGGCGATCTTTCCAGGCCTGACTCAGGGCAATGGCCGGTATATCAAACAGACTGGCGGTCAGCGCCGCTCCCAAGGTGCCGGAGAAGCCCACGGTATCGGCCATATTGATGCCCTGGTTGATGCCCGACAGCAGCAGATCCGGTTTTTCCGGCATCAAATGAAACGCCCCCAGCAAGACACAATCTGAAGGCGTACCACGCACCGCAAAGTGACGTTCAGCCAGGGGTTTACAACGAATCGGCTGGTGTAACGACACACTCTGGGCGGTGCCGCTCTGGTCTGTTGCCGGAGCCACAATCCAGACTTCTTCCGCCAGTTCCGCCGCCAGTTCCGCCAACAACTGAATACCGGGGGCATCGTAGCCATCATCGTTGGTAATCAGGATACGCCGCAGTAATGGCTCGCCTTTGTGCGGATGCACTGGTGGCAGGGGTAACAGCCGCAAACCATTTGGGCTCACCCGGCTCATGCGCAGGTCACGCCACCGTCGACGGCCAGTGCGGTGCCGGTTACATGGCAGGAGGCATCGGCAGCAAAAAATACGGCCGGGCCCTGCAGGTCGGTTTCAGCACCAAATCGCTGCAAGGGAACCGCAGGCAGCACCTGATCGGAGATACTTGCCAGCAGCTTGGCCGACAGTTTCGACTGGAAAAAACCGGGGCACAGAGCATTCACATTGATGTTGTACTTGCCCCACTCGCTGGCCAGCGCCTTGGTGAAGTTGATCATTGCAGCCTTGGAGGTGTTGTAGCCGATGGTATTCATATTCAGCCCTGGGGGGTTGCCGCTCAGACCACCAATAGAGGCGATATTAATGATCTTGCCGTAACGCCGGGCAATCATGCACTGACGTCCGATTTCACGGGTCAGGACAAAGGGCGCGGTAATATTCAGCGTCATGACCTTGTTCCAGGCTTCCAGCGGATGCTCCTCCATCGGCGCGGCCCAACTGGTGCCAGCATTGTTGACCAGAATGTCAATGCTGCCGACCTCGGCCAGTAACTGCTCGACCATGGCCGGAATGGCATCCAGATCCTGCAAGTCGCTGACGCAGCTCAGGATACGGCTGGCATCACCCTTGGCGACGGGCAGCAGTTCCGTTTTGGCTTCTTCCAACTCGGCGGCCTTGCGGGCGGTCAGAATCACCCGTGCGCCCTGTTGCAGGTAGCCTGCGGCAATTTGTAACCCCAGCCCACGAGAGCCGCCGGTAATCAGCGCGGTTTTACCAGAGAGATCAAACATAGGAGTACCTGCTCTATAGTGATTGATTTTATATTTTTATAGGTTGGCGTTTTATTTTATTGATGGTGCTGGATAGTGCTGGATAGTGCTTGATGGTGCGTGCCCGACCAGCGCGCCAGGCCTTCAGGCGTCGCTCATAAAAACCACTCGTGCCAACAACGAGCCACCCCGCTGGGCCTGACGGCTGATCAATTCATCCGGTTCCCACAGCACCTTGCCGTGGCTGGCGTAACGCTGATACTGGCGCATTTCTCCAACCAGCTGACTCAGCCCCAGTTGCTCAGCCAGATACATCGGCCCTCCGGCGGCGGCCGGGAAACCGTAGCCATTAACAAATGCCAGGTCGATATCCACCGGCCCACTGGCAAAACCTTGCCGCACAATGGCACAGCCTTCGTTCACCAGCGCCAGAATGCAGCGCCCCAGTATTTCGTCATTACTGATGTCCCGACGCGTATGTCCCAGCTCGGCAGACACTTGTTGCAACAGCGCATCGGTCTCGGCACTGGGCAGGGCGGTGCGGGAACCGGCTTCGTAGCAATACCAGCCGGAACCGGTTTTCTGTCCATAACGGCCCTGTTCGCACAGAGCATCACCGATCCGAGGCTGCAGGATATCGGGAGTACGCTGCTGACGCTGACAGCGCACCATCCAGGGGATGTCGTTGCCCACCATATCCAGTGCCCGCAGCGGGCCAATCGCCATGCCCCAGTCTTCCAGCACCCGATCCACCTGCGCCGGGGTTGCGCCTTCTTCCAGCAAATACATGGCCTCCTGGTGAAAGCGGTCAAACAGGCGATTGCCAATAAAACCGTCACAGTTGCCCGCCACCACAAACACTTTGCCCAACGCCAGCGCCATGGCTTTGATCAGCCCTGTCACCGCCGCCGAGGTGGTTTGCGCGGGTACAATTTCCAGCAACCGGGTAATGTGTGCAGGGATAAAAAAATGCGTACCGATCACCCGTTCAGGATGGTTAACCGCAGCGGCAATGGCATCCATATCCAGCGTCGAGGTATTGGTTGCCAGCACACAGTCATCAGCGACCAGCGCCTCGATGGCTTGCATCACCTGCTGTTTCAGTTCGAGTATCTCTGGCACCGCTTCTACCACCAGGCCTGACCCGGTAATACTGGCCAGCTCGACCGAGAATTCAAAACAGGATTGCAGCTGCGCTGCGGCATTTTCATCCAGTTGGCCACGTATCTGCTGACTGGCAAGATACTGGTCAATAAAGCGCTGGGCGAGGTCAAGGGAATCGGCGTCCGCATCGACCAGAGTCACCTGTTTGCCCAACCGGGCCAAGGCAATGGCGATGCAGCGCCCCATGGCTCCGGCACCAATCACAGCGACCTTGCGAATATCTTCAAACCCCTGCCGATCCGCTGCCGTTAGCTGCTTTGGCAAAGCCATTATCGACTGTTGCTGCCAGCTGTCCGCATGCTTGAGCTTGGCGGCATCCCGCACCAGGGTCTGCCGCACAGGTTCAAGGGGCGAGGCTGTCATACCATTTCAGCCTCATCGGCGCTGGCCAAGCCGTAGTCAAACGGCAAATCCAGACGGGCATCACGTTCTTCGGCACGATCCGGCGGGGTCAGGAAACGGGCCGCCTGACCATAACTATCCTTGGCTTTTTTGATGGCACCACGGGCAATCGAACGCAGGTGCACTTCATCCGGGCCATCGGCGATACGCAGGGCGCGGCCCATGGTCCACAGTTCCGGCAGTGGTGTATCCGGCGATAGACCCATCCCACCAAATACCTGCATGGCACGGTCAACCACTTTCAATTGCATCCGTGGCACAGCCACCTTGATCATGGCAATTTCGTTACGCGCCAGCTTGGCACCACCCTGATCAATCAACCAGGCCGCTTTTAATACCAGCAGGCGGGCCTGTTCAATTTCGTACATGGATTCGGCCAGGAATTCACGTATCACACCCTGTTCATGCAGGTACTGACCAAAGGTTTTACGTTCCAGTGAACGTTCCGCCATCAAGTCCAGTGCCAACTGAGCCTGGCCGATGCAACGCATGCAATGGTGAATCCGACCCGGCCCGAGGCGCGCCTGAGCCAGGGCAAAACCGGAACCTTCTTCACCCAGCAAATGACTGGCGGGCACCCGGACGTTCTTGAACAGCAGCTCGCAATGGGTTTCGTAGCTGTGGTGATTCATCACCGACAGATCACGTACCACGGTCAGCCCTGGTGTGTTCATCGGCACCAGAATCATGCTTTGCTGACTATGCACATCGGCGTTGGGATCGGTTTTGCCCATCACGATCGCGACTTTGCAGTTCGGGTTCAGCGCTCCGGTAATAAACCACTTGCGACCGTTAATGACATAATCTTCGCCGTCACGCTGAATCAGCGTGGTCACGTTGGTGGCATCGGATGACGCGACATCGGGCTCGGTCATGGCAAAACAGGAGCGAATCGCGCCACTCAACAAGGGCTCCAGCCATTGGGATTTTTGCTCGTCGGTGCCGAACATGTGCAACAACTCCATGTTGCCAGTATCCGGGGCGGAGCAGTTAAATACTTCGGAAGCCCAAGTCAGGCGGCCCATAATTTCGGCCAGCGGAGCGTATTCCATATTGGTCAGACGCGTGCCCGGTTCGCCGTCACGCAAGTGCGGCAAAAACAGGTTCCACAGGCCTTCGGATTTGGCCAGCGCTTTCAGATCGTCCAGAAAGGATATGTGGTAGCCATTGTCATGGAATTCCCGCAGAAACTGCGCATTGCGCGGAATCACGTGGTCATCCATAAAGTTGTTGAGCTTCTGTGCCAGCTCTTGGGTGGTCTGGTTGTAGGCAAAATCCATAATGATGTCCTGTCGTCAATTGAGTTGTCTGGTGACGCTTGCCGCGTCGGTTACAGCTGGCCGTGGGCAACTTGCAAGCCGATACCGGCAAAAACATGGTGCAAGCGGCTGATGTCCACGCCCGGATGTGCCTCCGGGTCACCGCCACCTCGGCTTAATACGCCGTCGAAAATTACCGCCAGCCGGAAGAAGGAAAAAGCCAGATAGAAGGGGTTAAAGTTGTTACTGATAGCGCGATTGTCGAAATATGCCTGTATATAGTCGTCAAACACCGGGATGCCACAGGCAGCAAAGTCCTGATCGGCTATGCCGTGAAATTCGTCACCGCGCATTTTCCACACCATCAGGTTGTAACCAAGATCCGACATCGGGTGGCCCAGGGTCGACAGTTCCCAGTCCAGCACCGCCACCACTTCCGGCTTGTCCGGGTGGAACATCAGGTTGCCCAGGCGAAAATCACCATGGACGATGGTGGTGACATCGTCGTCTGGCAGGTTGTCTGCCAGCCACTGCCCCAGCGCTTCGATCTCTGCCACCGAGCTGCCGCTTTTGTCGTACTGAGCACTCCAGCGCCGAATCTGGCGCTCGATAAAACCACCTTCGCGACCAAAACCTTCCAGCCCGACGGCACGAAAATCCACTGCGTGTAGTTTCGCCAGGGCGGCGTTCATGGCGGCGTAATACTGACCGCGTTCTTCCGCACTCATGCCCGGCAAGGTGCTGTCGTGTAATACCCGTCCTGGCACCCGTTCCATAATGTAGAACGGCGTTCCCACCAGGCTGTCGTCCTCGCAGTAATGCAGCATTTTAGGTACTGGCACGTCGGTATGCTCCAGCGCCGCCATAACCCGGTATTCACGGTCGATGGCATGGGCCGATGGCAGCAAGTCACCAGCGGGCTTCTTGCGCAGCACATAGTCAGCGCTGTCGGAGTATTTGAGAAAAAATGTTGGATTGGAAAATCCGCCAGCAATCGGCGTCAGCTCTGCGGTGGCCCCTTCAGGCCCACAGTCCAGATACTGACGCAGATAGTCTGTCAGTCGCACGAGATCAAACGGTGCAGCATCCATCGAAGTTGTGATTGGTGCAGACGTGGTCACAGCCAGGCTCCTGAATCAGATTGGGTGTGAATTGATAGTGTGCTCCGCCAATACATATGTAAAATCAATAGTTAGCATGATCATCTATAGATAAATCACATGTATCTGACAGCCGGGAGTCCGCATGCATATTTACCGAACCGATCTGAATCTGTTGGTGGTGTTTGACTGCATCTATACCCAGGGCAGCGTGACCCGTGCGGCAGAGGTACTGCATCTGACCCAGCCCAGTGTCAGCCATGCCTTGTCTCGCTTGCGCGATCGTGTGGGCGATCCGTTATTTGTACGCAACGGCCAGAAACTGGCACCCACCCAGGTTGCCCAAAAACTGATTTATCCCGTACGCCAGGCGTTGCAACTGCTGGAATCCTCTCTCAGTGACCTGGAAGGGTTTGACCCCCAGACCGCCAATCAGCATTTTGTAATTGGTATGCGGCCTTTGATGGAAGGTGCTTTTTTCCCACCATTGATGCGTCAGATCACTCAGCACGCTCCCTCTGCCGGGCTGTCATCGGTACAGTTCGACCGTAACAATCTGGCCGCTGAACTGACCAGTGGTAAACTCAGCGTCGCGATTGATGTGTTTCTATCCCTGCCTGACACCATCTGTCGCCAGCATTTGTCCAGCACCCCGATTGTGGTGGTGGCCCGGCGTGATCACCCGGCGATTAACGCCGGACAGATCGATATCGACCGTTATCTTGCCCAACAGCACTTGCTGGTATCGTCGCGACCGGAAGGTCACGGTGTTGAAGACCTGATGCTGGCCCGCCAGGGCATCAGTCGCCGGGTGGTGGCACGCTGCCAGCAAATCACGACCGGACTGGAGCTGGTACGGCAGTCGAACCTGCTGATGACGGTGGCGGAGAGTCTGATCAGTCATCACTTCGACCCGACGCAACATCAAATCTGCCGGGCACCGTTTGCGGCACCGGAAGTGGACTCCTACCTGTACTGGCACGCCAGCAGCGAGTCCGACAAGGCCAGCCAGTGGTTACGTTCCATCATTGGTGCTTCCTACCAGACAACAGGGCAGCTGTTACCGCGAACGGTATCTTGATGGGTGTCTTGATGGGTGTCTTGATGGGTGTCCTAGTTGAGAGTGGTTTGGTAACCTTACCCGCTCTATGTCTAGGGGGCGTTCTCAATTGGTCAATCGGATCTGCTGAGAGCCCGTTGGCTTCAG
>OJIO01000359.1_pt1 | contig 31763 bp, 28 predicted proteins | sample 1595621 | NCBI WGS metagenome assembly OJIO01 (sample SAMN05416776, study PRJEB24817) | seawater metagenome | isolation source: Sea water | place: Canada:Atlantic | collected 2013-07 | reverse complement strand
GGCTCGGAGATGTGTATAAGAGACAGTGGTAATTTTACAATGGGTAGTTCTCCAATATCAGCTATTCAATTTCCAAATCAAGCGGATCTAATATTAAATACTGAAGTTTCAATCACAGGGAATGGAATAATAAAGAGTCCGGGCATCATAACAACTTCAGTAATAAAAAATATTACTAATAATCCTCCTCCTAAAAAGAAGAAATCTAGAATTTCTACTGCTAAATATGAGGTGTATAGAAACAAAGAAGAGAAGTCACCATTCCGTTATCCTGTGGCAAAGATTCCGTTAGTATCTAAAAATAATGCTCTTGTCGATCTAAAGCGTGATATATCTATGGGTAAACTGCCAAAAGATCAAAAGGAATTGAAAGAGATTGTCATAGAAGATTTAGTAAATAGTTTGGACTATAACTATCCCGGTCCTGTAAGTATTAACAAACCTTTCGAAATCTATACAGAATTATTCAGATGTCCTTGGAATGAGGAAAAAAGGCTTCTACATATTGGAATTCAAGCTATAAAGCTAGATAGTGTAACGGCATTAAATGAACCGAATGTACCAATGGCAGAGGATGTAAATATCAATATTGAGTTCAATCCGGCTTATGTTACAGATTACCGATTGGTAGGATATGAAGATTACTTACCTAATCTACTTAGCTATCAAAAGGATCCGACTATGAATGCAACCATGCTAACTGGACAGAGTCTTACAGCTATTTATGAATTTACGCCGACGCAGAATAAATTCGTCAAAGAAGAGCAAAAATTACTTTATCAAAAAAGACCAAAATCGCTCGAAAAGAACAATGAATTAGGTGCAGTGCAAATTTTCTATAGAGCTCCGTCTGCTAGAAATAGTTGGAAAGTAAAACACAGAATTAATAGATTTCTAAAATCAGATATTGATATAGAAGAAAAAACTTTCTTAGCTTTAAGTGTTACCGAGATAGCTATGAGACTAAAAGAAAGTCCATATATAAAGACAGGGACTACAAATGATATATTAGAAAGACTCATGGGTATAGAAAAGCTATCTGAAAACGGCAATGAAATCTTGAAACTGGTAGAGAAAATCCAAACATTAGGAATGATGCATTAATAAAGTACGTTTTAATGTGCTGATATTTATTCATTCTCCAAGGCAAAAAACGTAGTCTATGCACATCGCATAGGCGAGGCTTTTTAACGAAGAAGAAGGGAAAAAGATCAAGCAGAAGAATGTAACTTTACTTTTGTTTCATTCCTTAATGGTGTATATCACAAATACAACAATATGAAATACCTAACATTAATATTTGCTATTCTTTTGATCATTTCATGTAGCAAAGCAGATGATGATGATGATACTGAAAAGAATGACTGCATTGAAGTAGAATTTAATTCATCCTTCTCTATTGTTTTGGATGATGAAGTCTGTTTTCCTGATGGAAGTGGTTTCATTGTCAAAACCATAACAGATGAATTCTGCCCTTGCGAGGCTGTATGTATTTGGGAAGGTGAACTCAGAGTATTGGTGGAAACCATAGACAAGAATGGAGAGAAAGACTTATTCACTTTTGGATCGAGTAGCTATGATTCAAAACCAGAAATATTACCTCACGCTAAGATAGATGCATTCACATTTGAGTATGAAACGGGTGGATTGCCTGATTGTGAAAATGACTATGACGCATCGAAAGTAACTTTAAATATGATGATATTAGAAGAATGAATTTTATTTAAGAAAGAATGGGATAATACTAAATATTTTTATTGATAAAATATTTACTCCAATAAAAAATGACCTAAAGTGCACTTTTATAGTATTTTAGGTCATTTCCAGTTATGTCAAAATTCAGTTTAAACTAAACCATTAGTAGAATAACTAATTGAATAGTTGATAAACTAATAAATTAGTTATAACTTTGATTTATCAATAGCGCAGTGGTATGCAACGAATTGAAATTTTTATACTCTTATAATACATTCTTAATAAGTAGAATTATGCAAAAATTAGCTAAACGAGAAGAAGAAATCATGCAAATCTTATGGAAACTTGAAAAAGGATTCATTAAAGAGATCATAGAAGAAATGCCTGAACCGAAACCTCACTATAATACTGTATCTACAATTGTAAGAATATTAAGTGACAAAGGATATATAGGTCATAAGTCATTTGGCAATACCCACCAATATTTTCCCCTTTTAGAAAAAGAAAACTATCAGAAAGACGCAATAACAGATGTACTCAAAAAGTATTTCGATAATTCGTACAGTAAAATGGTAGCTCACTTTGCACAGGAGGAGAAGATAAGTAAAAATGAGTTGGAAGATATTCTGGGAATGATAAAAAAAGAGGAGAAATGATCAACTACATACTACATGTTTCGCTACTTCTTGGGTTAGGGTTTATCCTGTATCAAGTACTATTAAAAAAAGAGACATTCTATTCATTGAATAGGGTAATCTTATTTTCTTATTTGGTCTTGGCATTTGTATTGCCGAGTATCCATATACCGAGCAATTGGTCTCTAAGGAATGAGGCAATAACCTATACTTTACCAAGTGAAAAAGAGCCAATTAAAATAATAAATGAACAACAGAACCCTTCTCTATCTGGAATTGATACGGGTGATGGCGCATCAATAACGGTAAGAGATAAGGACAATACTATTGAATCGGTAGTCATCCCAGGGAAAGAAAATGTATCAGCTTCCTTTCCACAAAGCGACGCATCTAAAATAGATATAGTCACAACGAATCCTGTGATAAAAGCACCATCTGCACTAATCAAATGGTCAGTTGCTTTAAAGTGGATCTATCTCGTTGGGCTTGCAATATTTATAATCAACTTCTTAGTACAATTTGGTATCCTGATGTACTACAGAATCAAGTACCCTTCACTGAAAGATGGTAAGATGACTATAGTAGAAATGGCTGGAGACAAAGCTCCATTTTCATTTCTTAATATGATCTACATCAACCCTACAAAGTACGATTACCACACTTATGAACAGATCCTTGCTCATGAGAAAATACACATCACCAAATGGCACTCTGCAGATATTTTTCTATCAGAGTTTGCCTTAATCTTTCAATGGTTCAATCCTTTTGCGTGGTACTACCGAAAAGCGGTGGAACACAATCTAGAATACCTAACAGATCGAGAAATGCTAGCATCTGGTGCTAATGCAGAAGTATACCAAATGAATTTATTGAAAGTTTCAGTCCCAGAATTACCACTTGCGCTGTCGACTAACTACAATCAATCATTCTTAAAAAAACGTATACAAATGATGAATGCAAAAAAATCTTCAGCACAAAGTACTTGGAAATACTTATTCATATTGCCTCTATTGATATTTAGTGTGGCTCTGATGAATCCAACATATGCTGTTCCTCAATCCAATAACGATCAAAACACTGAACAACCAACTGAACTAGAAACGAACAGTTCAAAAGCACAACCCAAAACACAACTTACATATACACCAGAGGAGGTAAGTCCTAATACTTCCTCTCCTAGCAACGCACCATTGGAACTCATTGACCCAATGATAGATTCTAATAAAGATACTGCTACTCCACTCAGTGTGGGGTCGGTTATACTTGGTAATGATATTAAGGTATTAGATACCAAAACAGGATTTGACCTGATGGATGATCTCTCTGATCTAGGCTTAGATACGGAAGAAGGTATTTCAGTTATGGGAGTAGATGATATACTAATCTTGACTACAAACTCTGGCAAGTCCTATACTTTAGATTATGCTACAGATCGAACTATAATCAAGAATTCAAAAGTTGACATTGAAACAAAAGGTATCTGGGAAGCTGAAATCAATGGCAACCAAGTATGCTTCTTTATTAAAAAGGGAGGCATAGGCAAAAACTACTTTTGGTCAAGCACCGAATGTATGAAAACTTCAGAATTTTCGCCCCAGATCAAACCTGGTGGAGAAGGGGAATTCAAGCTTGTGAGAGAAGCGGGTACGATGATACTCAAAGGTGAGTTTGAAGGAAATGACGGGACAGGGCGATACAGCTTCACCCCAGATGCTTCATACCTAAGCTATATCAAAAGTCAAGGGTACAATGTAAAAGAAAACAAGATCATTCATTTTTTCTTGTCCAATATTGATAAGGACTATTTCAACTTCTTAAAGAATGAAGGATATACGAATCTTGATGATGATGAATTGATCGCTATGGCAATACATGGAGTCGATAAAGAGTACATCCAAGATGTCAATGGAGAGTTTCGAAAAGTGAATTACAAGAAGCCGTCTGCTGAGGAATTGGTTTCTATGAAAATTCATGATGTAGATATGGAATACATTAAGTCATTTGGTAAAGAACTGTATGAAGATCTTAGTGTCGATCAGATTATATCAGCGGCTATTCATGATGTAGATCCGTCATACATATCAAAATTCAAAGATCTAGGATATGATGATTTATCATTTGACAATCTAATATCAGCGGCAATACATGATGTGGATATTGATTATATTAAAGAATTAAGAAGTGCAGGTTACAATGATTTATCGTTTGATAATTTGATCTCAGCAAGCATTCATAATTTGGATCCACAGTATATCAAAAAATTCAAAAATGCTGGTTTCGATAATTTAAATTTCGATCAAATGATTTCTGCTGCTATTCATAACGTAGATCCAGATTATATCACAGCGTTTGAAACTGCAGGATTTGAAAACATTGATTTTGAGGATCTTGTATCAGCGTCCATTCATAACGTGGATATTGAGTTTATAAAGTCATTTAAAAATGCAGGATTTGATGATCTTGATTTTGATGACATGATCTCAGCCTCAATCCATGGTGTGGATGTAGACTATCTCAAATCTGCACAATCATATGGTTTCGACTTGTCGTTTGATCAATTGATAAGTGCCGCTATCCACAATGTAGACTTAAAATATATAGAAACATTTAGTAAGGCAGGAATGGAAGGATTAAACTTTGATAATATGATCACGGCGGCAATCCACAATATCGAACCTGATATGATTACAGAGTTTCAGAATATGGGATTCGATGATTTGACATTTGATGACCTAACAACTGCCGCGATACATAATGTAAGTCCAAGGTTTATCAAAGGAGTAAAGGATGTTGGTTTAACAGATATCACTTTCGATGAAATAGTATCGTTCAAAATTCACGGCATAGACTTGAATGATATTAAAGGATTAAAAGAACTTGGATTTGATCTCGATGCTGAAGATATAATCACTTCGGGTATCCACAATGTTAGCCCTAGATTCATCAAAAGGATGAAAGAAAAAGGCTATAAAGATTTAACCTTTGACGAGTATGTTAAGTTGAAAATACATGGATTTTAAAATTATCTGAAAATAATTGAATTATAAAATGGCTACACTTCTGGGATGGAGTGTGGCTGTTTTTTGTTTTAATTATTATGAAACCGTCTTGGGCGGATTGATCCAATGCCAAAGTATTAATTGAATTCTATGGTAACTGTGTTTTATTTTAATGACATTTCTACGGCCACAAAAAAACAAAACCTGCTCCCATTAAAAATCCAGCAAGCACTTTAGAGTAAATTTCAGAATTCGAACTTGACTCAAACTTTTTACTCAGCAAGAAACCTGAAACGGATAATAAAACTGTCCCAACAGAAAATCCAGAAACATATTTGAGAACAGTTGTCATCTCATGCATTTCCACTCCATGAGCATAGCCATGAAAGAACCCAAATATTGCCATTATTACAATTAACAAAAATGAGCCCGAACCTGCTTTTTTTAAATGGACCATTCCAATAACAATTACAGAAAGTGCAATGACCTTTTCGATTATCAACGATGCTTCTTGATCAATTCCTAAGACGCCACCTATTACCATCATTATAAGAAAAGAAAGCGGATATAAATACCATCGTTTAGAGTCCATGAAATATGATGAAGTGCCTATTCCTATTATAGCTAGACTATGATCCAACCCCAATATAGGGTGAGTGAATCCAGCTATAAAACCACTGCCATGACTCCCATGAGCAAACATTAGTATGGGTAATTGGGATAAGATGACGGTTAAGACTAAAGTCCGCTTCATTGTTGATTACTATGATTCAATAAAAGAATAACCTATTTAGAATATTGTTGAACTAACTCCAGTATTTAAGTCTTTGCTGTCGGAAAGGAAACGTTTTGACACATTTTCCATTCGTATTTTTCCTCGTGTCAATCCACTAAAAACAAGGCATTGCCAAATAGCATCAGACCATTATCCCAAAATCCTCTAAACAACGGATTATCGACCATATAAATGATCGATCCACTGCCTTTCTCCTCAACAGCAAATGAAACTGTATCCTCGAACTTCGGCTTCAAACTTGCCCCAATGAATCCATAATGGTTGTAACCTTTAGGCACAGTAATTACATTCCATGCATCTTGCAACAGACTATATCTCTGTCTCGAAGTCTTCAAACTATGATAAGAATCTCCAAGACCAAAGGACAGTGGATGCGATGTATCTAAATTGTTCTTTATAATTGCACCTGGCACACTATTACTTATCCCGTGTCTTTCTTGATCATGGAAAGAATCATTTCTTGCTTCAAGCTTTTTCGCTTCTCTATGCTTTTTTGCTTCCTCTTTCTCTTCATCAGTAGCGTAAGTTGCAAGCGCATAACCTTCCTTCTCTACGAAATTTCCTAATGCTCCAGAAATCGCTATAACTTTACCTCCATCATTGATAAATGAGGTAATATCTTTCAACTCATCTTCTGAGAAACTGTAATATCCATCAGGTAAGATCAATGTATTATAATCATCATAGTCTACTCTTCCCATGTTTTGCTTATCGACTATTGAGAGAGGATAGCCGATCACTTCATCGAAGTAATGCCATATCTGGCCTACAGCATTAGCACCAGTACCTCTACCTGATATGAGGAGTGTCTTCGGTTGGCTCAATCTAGCAAAAGCACTACTGCCAATATCTCCTCCTTTACTAGAAAATCCTGTAGGTAAACACATACAATCTGTACAATCACTCGCTATCTTAGACAACTCTTCAGCTAGGCTTTTGATATGAAAATTATCTCCTCTCACAATTACAATTGATCCTTTTGCTACCATCCCTGCATCGAACTTGATATCTTTTTTAGCCATCCGTGCATTGATACCTTTCCCATATATTTTGGATAGTATCTTGGCGCTATTCACACTTTGCCATGGAATTACATAAGCATAAGCCTTTGATTCTGGATCTTCACTAGAGAAGCAGGCAGTTTGTTTTTCTGAACTGACCTCAATCTTTCTTGTATTTGTATAACCATTCAATCCATAAGCTTGTACACCATATGCATGTGGTAAAGACCAAGCTGTGATATCATAAGTAACACTATCGCTCAATACTGGCTCTGGTTCCATGAATACTTGCAACAGAGTACCGTTTGGTTGATTTGCATTGATTACAATATCTCCTTCTGCTGATCGGAACGAGGTATTCTTCCCTTGTTGATAGTCAAATCCATTCATGGACTGTGCATCAGCTGTTCGATAATAAATGATATTATTCTTATCTAATAATTCTGCAAGTCTGTTCGCCTTATCAGATGCTTTGATAACATATGATTTGTAAGTTCCTTTTGGAGAATCCACTGCATCAGAAAAATATTTCACAAAGTTTTCATTCAATCGAGTAGCTTGTTTAGATGCTTCTTCGAGAGTTGATAATGCCGTTTTGCTATGATGGTCTATTCTGTCTTGGATAGTTAAAGTATCACCATTGGATAGTGCGATTGCTCTTCCTGACATTCCATGACCTGCTTGCTCATAAGTCATACCTACAGCGCCATTAAATGTAGGCCAAGTATCCCCGTATGAAGGATAAAAAAGATCAAAAATCTCTCTCGTAAAATACAACCATCCATTTCTGTCAAAGTACTTCGCATGATTCTTTCCAATATCCACTTGCATGTCTCTTTGGAAGTCTGTGATGTGTTTGTGATATGGCTCTGCAGCTGGTGCAAAATAGTAGCCGTTATCATACCCCATCTCATGAAAATCGACGTGGATATGAGGCATCCATTTAGCATATTGAGCTACTCTTTGCTGGCTTTCGACCTGAGTCTGCCATGCCCAGTCTCTATTTAGATCAAAAAGATAATGATTGACTCTACCACCTGGCCAAGGTTCCATATGTTCTCTATCTGTATGTCCAGGGTGTGCCATTTTCCCACTAATTCCTCTTACCCATTGCGTATATCTGTTATACCCATCAGGGTTAATACTTGGATCAAAAAGCACTACAGAGTTTTCTAACCACTGTCCTGTTGTTTGGTTATCAGGATTGGCCATTTTATATATCACATTCATAGAGCTTTCACTTGCTCCAGCCTCATTCCCATGAACTCCAAAGGAAAGCCATATAACTGCAAAATCTTTGTCAATAGATTCTGCTTCTCCGTTTCCTAGACCAATCTTATTTAGGTGATGATTTTGGATTGCTCCTATGTTTTGCTGATTCTCATTCGTTGTAATTGTAGCTAATAACAGTGGCCTATCTTCATTCGTCTGCCCATATTCAATCAACGTCACTCGATCAGAATTTGAAGCTACATGTTTTACATAATCCGCCAATAAATGATGTGGAGTGAATTGCTTTCCATATTCTGTACGAAGAAATTCTTGCGGAGACTTAAGGCCTTGTGCATTGATTGTTACAGAAAAACAAATTAAGGCAGCAAATAAGGAAACTATTCTATTCATGTTAGTGGTATTAGATTTTAGAAGCGTAAAATAAGAAAGATATAATTAATGGTATTCGATTTTTGATTTGCATAGCTAGATGTGTACAACCCTATCTCATGTCTTTCCCTTTTAAAGGGCAAGATGTTACATTAGTGTCTTCGACATAAGTATAGAATTGAGCCGAGCTGCTATAATAATATTTAATTTCTTATTAATATTCACTATCGGGTTTAACATTTTCACTTTAATAGGGCAAGGTGATACTATATCATTAGCTGAGTTAACTAGTCAAGCTATGCCCGAGCCATATGAAGTCACCTTTCCCTTTAAAGAATAGCGAACAGTTTTTGTTCGCTCAGCACAAGTGATTTTATTTCGCAGAAACAATAAAAAAAAGGCCGGGATAGGGTTTAAGCCCGAGCCAATGTCTTCTACCCATTCAATTACATCATCAGGTTAATGACTTCGAATCAAATCAAAACATACTTCTCAATTTCATTTATTACAGCCTCAAAATTATCTAATACTTGCTTATTTTTAAAACGTAGAACTTTATAACCCAAACTATTTAATTTTTCGGTTCGCATAAGATCATGTTCTATTTGGTTTTTGTGAATTTCTCCATCTAATTCAATGACAAGTTTTAATTCATGGTTATAGAAATCGGCAATATAATATGCCATCTTTTCTTGATTTTTTCGATAGCGCAATATGAATTGCCTGTTAAATTTAAGACCAAATAAATTTCTACGGCGTGAATGATTCCAAAATACTTCCTCAGCTTTTGTTGGATTATTTCTCATCATTCGAGCGAAACTTAAAACCCTAGAATAATGTAAATATGGGTCTGACATAATTGAATAAATTGCAAAGCACTGTGTAATTAGTATGATCTTAATAACATTCTAGTAAATGTAATAATTATTTTATTCTAATTTTAGAATAGCTAAACCAGATGTTTTCAACCCTATCTCTTGTCTTTCCCTTTAAAGGGAAAGATGTTACAATATAGTTAGCTGAGTTAACTAGTCAAGCACTGCCCGAGACATATGAAGTCACCTTTCCCTTTAAAGGGAAAGGCCGGGATAGGGTTTAAGCCCGAGCCAACTTAGTTCTATGAATTAATCATATGTGCTGCCACATTCGGAAATCGCTGAAATATTTCCTTCTGAAACTCTTCATCAATTGGTAATTTCGAAATAGCTTCTGCCATGCACTCTAACCATGCATGTGCAGCATCTTGATCGATCTTATGTGGCATATGACGCATTCTCATTCTTGGATGACCATGAGTTTCAGCATATCTGGGTGGGCCTCCTAAAAACTGAGATAAGAACATAAACTGCTTACTCTTTACAATCTCTATATCTGTTTGGAACAGATGAGCGATCCTAGTATCTGCAAGTACTTTAATGTAGAAATTGTCAACCAGAAGTTGAAGATTTTCGTCACCTAATCGATCGTAGATAGAAGTCAAAGTATTAGATTTTAAAAATGGTGGATTATAGGAAATCTACGTCAGGCGCATAATTATAGTTCATCAAAAGTCGTAGTGCTTTATCGACTGGATAATCTTCAAAGATGACCCTGTACAACATGTTTGTAATGGGTAGTTGCAATTCTTCTTTTTTGGCGAGAAGGTGTATGATTTTCAAGGTATTTACTCCTTCAACTACTTCACCGATAGATTTAATAATTTGGTCAGTAGTGCCACCTTCTGATGCTAGTTTTTTACCAAAAGAGTAGTTTCTTGAATTTTCACTGGTAGCTGTGGCAATCAAATCACCAATACCAGCTGTTCCAAGGAAAGACTTACTTTCCGCTCCCATCGATTTCCCAAATTGGATCATCTCTCTCAATCCTCTTGTGATCAAAGCAGCTTGCATATTCTTACCCAATTCTAATCCGCCGAGAATTCCTGATCCTATGGCGATTATATTTTTGAATGCACCTGCAAGCTCTGCACCTTTTAGGTCATAACTGCCGAAAACAGAAAACTTACTACTACTCAATATTCGCTGACCAATTCTTATTACTTCTTTGAATTCTGAGGCGATTACTGTGGCTGCCGGCTGCCCCGCTAATATCTCCTTAGCAAGATTAGGACCCGACATGCATCCGATTCTGATTACTGTGGTTTCGTCCATGATGACTTCCGACATACTGTAGACTTCCTTACGAGTGAATGAATCATTGGCCATTCGTTTGTCTGATATCGTGCTCACATCAAGACCTTTTGTGCAATGGATCATTATGTGCTCAGGCCCTACATGTGGAGCGATAGCCTTCATTACTGTCCTGAAACTAGATGAGGGGATGGCTGGCATTATGACTTCACATCGTTCGGCAATGTAAGCAAGGTCATTGACAGCTTTGATCTTCCCTAATGTGTCAATGCCCATATAATGCTGTCGTTCATTGATCGCTTCCATAACAGAATCTCTCCGAGTAAACATCAACACATTGACATTCTCCATCAACAACATTGCTATGGTGACTCCAAAACTTCCAGATCCTATGACTCCAACTGTTTTTTGCATTTCAGTAGCAAAATTAGTAATATAACTTTGAGTAAAGAATTAAATGTTGATTGTAAGTTTTAGTTGTCTATAAAATTTACTACTTAAGATTAAACTAAGATGTAGACTTTTGAGAGAAGTCAACTTCTAAACATGCAATACATTATTCGTCAAATGCCCATATTGTATAAATGTCACATTCGAAGCAAAACTCTTTTAACCTAATTTGAATCAATCTATCATCTTTTTTTCTTATAATTCTCAAATCAAAAATTCCACTACTATCTATCCAAACATGATTCATATTAAAAAACTGTAAATCACTAAAATCATTTAAGCTCAGCAGCTCAAGATGTAGTTCTTTATAAGACAACCAGCCTTCTTTTTCGGTTCGTTTATTTTTTAAAATATTATAAGTTGCTACAACTATTGCTTCCCTATCAGATTTAGAAAGAGCTTTTTCTGGCCAAGCAGCATCGTGAATACAATAAAGCAAATAATTCCTAGCATAATCAAGGGATAAAATATGTGATTCAGGTAATAAATATGAATCAATAGCAAAGTTTCGCCAATCAACTTTACTTTTCAACAGCAATATCAATTCCATTTTAATATCATTAACCCTAAAATCCCCCAACTCAATGGTAGTTTCTAGCACTTCAAATCCATCATCTCTGCTGAAGCCGATTTGATGATTAAAGTAGTTATAGATAATTGCTTTAATAATTGGAAATTCTTCTAGCATAACATTTGCATCATTTTAATGAAAAAGTAATTTTGTGTTCGTGCATTTTACATAATGAGTAAATTATGGATTTCGTATTGGGAGTGGTTCACTTCGTGTATAATCATATGGAATTGATGGAGAAACCATCGACTAGTATAAACAAACAAATAGATTCCTAATACGGATCCACATCAATCTTCACTTGTACAGACTTATATCCATCCGAAGTCTTGAGCATTGCTCTTTGATGCAGCACATGAGACTTAGCAACATTGATCGCTTTTGCTTTCTTTTCTATTTTTATTGTGATGTTTTGTCTGTAGTAACCTTTGGTTCTTGGAATGCTAGGTTCTGCAGGACCGATGACTCTGTTGCCAAGTATTTTTTTGAGTTCTAAGGCCATGTATCTGGCTGCATCAGCTACTACAAGTGGTTTCTTGTGCTTGAGTTGAATATTGATCATCCTAAAATAGGGTGGGTAGATAAATCGCTTCCGCTCCTCAGACTCACGACGGAATAGCCGTTGATAATTATTATTTACAATCTCATGGATCACTGGATGATCAGGATGGTAGGTTTGTATGATAACCTTTCCTTGTTTTTTTCTACGTCCTGCACGCCCTGCCACTTGGGTGAGGAGCTGATAACCTCTTTCTCCAGCCCTGAAGTCAGAAAACATTAATGTAGAGTCTGCATTAATCACACCCACTACTGCAATATTATCAAAATCCAAGCCTTTGGTTATCATCTGAGTACCGACTAGGATGTCTATCTCTCGGCTCCCAAAATCTTCGAGGATCTTCTCATAAGAGTTTTTCTTTCGTACGGTATCATAATCCATCCGTTTCACTTTGGCCTCAGGGAAGATTTTTGCTATTTCGTCTTGTATTTTTTCCGTACCGAATCCTACTTCTTCCAATCCATCACTACCACAGTCAGGGCAAGCGTGAGGATTTTTGTTTCGGTACCCACAAATATGACATCGTAACTCGTCAAAGTATTTATGATAGGTAAGTGTTATGTCACAGTTGGCACATTCTCCTTTCCAGCCGCAAGTATTGCATGCAAGCTGAGGAGAATATCCACGCCTATTTTGGAAGAGTAAGATCTGTTCTTTGTTTACTAAAGCTGTTCGTACTGTTTCAATTAAATGATGGGTAAAAAATCCGTTAATTAGACCTTTTTTCTTTGCTACACCTATGTCTATCACCTCAATTTCTGGCATCTGCACACCTCCATGCCGCTGCATCATTTCGACCAATCCGTATTTGCCTTCTTCGGCATTGAGGTAGCTTTCCAAACTTGGTGTGGCTGAACCTAGAATTACATTGGCACCTAACTTTTGCGCAAGGAAAACTGCTGCATCCCTAGCATTATATCTAGGGTTAGGATCTGACTGTTTGTATGACGGGTCATGCTCTTCGTCTACGATAATGAGTCCGAGATTGGGAAATGGTAGAAAAAGACTCGATCGAGCTCCAAGAATGATTTTCTTGCCAATGAGCGCGTCTTTCCATAGTTCTACTCGCTCGTGGTTGTTCATCCTACTGTGGAATATACCCACATCCTCCCCAAATATATGTTTCAATCTTGATACTATTTGAGTTGTCAATGCAATCTCTGGAAGGAGATATAGTACTTGTTTTCCAGCCTCTATTGTATCCCGAATGAGATCCATAAAAACCCTAGTCTTACCACTTCCTGTTACTCCATGAAGGAGTGCTATTTTATTTTCCGAGAAGTGGTTATTAATTTGTTCTAGTGCGCTTATTTGTTCTTCTGATAATTCAGGTAGTTCTCCATCTGCGGCTTCGTAGATCAATCTACTTACTTCTTTGTCGTAGAGTTCTATGATGCCTTTTTTCTCTAGCGCTTTTAGCACACTGATTGCTATCCCACTCATTTCATAAACGGAAGACCGAGGCACTTCTGTTGCACCTCTCGATAGACTTACAAAAGCCAACATAGCATTCGTCTGATGGTCGGACCTTTTGATCATTTCGAATGCTTCCGACAGACGTGCCCTGTCTTCTTCATAGTAATCTGCCAAGGCCATGAATCCTACTTTTTTAGGCTTGTATTTGGCGATGAGTTCTTCTTTTAGTTTTACTACTTTTTTGTCCAGAAGTGATCGTATGAGAGGATAGACAGTCTTTTTTTCGAGGATGTCTTTCACTTCTTCAATGGTGAGAATGTTTCTGATGGTCAGTGCTTCTGCAACGAGATATTCCGAGTCTGTCAAATCTGACATGTCATCATTAAAATCATCATGGATGAGCAGCTTCGTCTCACTACTCAGCCGTAATCCACCTGGTAAAGCAACATGCATCACCTCTCCAATTGTACAGCCATAATAATTAGCCATCCAAGTCCAGAATTCATATTGATAATGATGGATAATTGGCTCGTCGTCGATAACAGACACCACACTTCTAGTCTTGTATTTAAGTGAAAGATTCTGTTCAACTTTTACGATCAATGCTGAGTATAGTTTGTTTTTCAGTGGTACTTCTATCCGCTTCCCAAATTCTACTTCAGAAACCAATTCATCAGGAACAGCATAGGTATAAGTCTTTGGTATTGCAAGGGGCAATATGGCTGTGACGTAAGTGATGTTTTTTTGCTGTTCCATTGATATACTAATCAGAGTACAAAGAAAGGATAAAGAATTGGTATTTCTAATTGATTATTAATCATCAATGTTAGCAAATAGACTAAATTGTATTTATATTTCAATAGAATATAAAAATAAAAGTTGTAATAATGTGAAGCCTGTTTGTTAGATGGAATATGAACATAAAACCCAAGAAGGCCATATTGATTTTATTTAGATAAAAGAAAACTAAAGTATCAATAATTATATCTGTGCTCAAAGTCTTTATTAGTTTTATCGTCATAATAAGGAGTATGAAATATCTAGACATTGATAATTGGAATAGAAAGAACCAATATGAGTTTTTTATAGAGTATGAAGAGCCGTATTTTGGTGTTTGTGTGCCTATAGATGTTACGGTAGCTTATGAAAATGCCAAAAGGAAAGGGCATTCTTTTTTTCTCTCTTACTTACATGCAACAATTCAGGCAGCTAACCAGATCGAGGAATTCAAATATCGAATCAGTGAAGATAAGGTAGTGATTCATGATGTCATAAACGCTTCTGCTACAATTAGTAGATCTGATAATACTTTTGGTTTTAGTTACATAGATTTTGATCTTGATTTTGCAGTTTTTCAAGCGAATGCTCAAAAAGAGATTGATAGAATCAACGGGAGCTATGAGTTGATGCCAAGCAGATCAACAGACGATGTGTTATATCTATCATCTTTGCCTTGGTTAGACTTTATGTTTACATCTCACGCAAGGACATTTAAACGAAAAGGGAGTGCACCGATGATCTCATACGGTAAGATGACTGAGAAAGAAGGGAAACGATCAATGCCCGTTTCTATCCATGTGCATCATGCTTTGATGGATGGTTTTCATGTAGGATTATTTGTTGATTTATTTCAAAAATTATTGAATGATGAATCATAATGAATTGAAAATGAAAGATGTATTTTAGTTTTCTTTTATGGTTTTATTGATATTTAAAGCAAAACAAATTCAATGTCCGATACAGAATCAGCAATAGATCAACATGAAAAGACGAAGCTCAATTTTTTAAATTAGTTGTATTTATTTGTAGCTAGTTATTTTTTCTTGTATTGTAATGCTGGTCAATTTCTTACTGCAGCTTATTTGAGTGGATTTATACTATTACTGTACCTCCATTTGCAAGTTTATTTGGAGTGGAGGGCTTAGAGCGAATTGGGTTTACTGGGAGCGGTGATACACCATTCAATTTTTATCAGGTGTTCTTGATGATATCTATCGCATTTACAGCTAGTTTTTTTTATGCTATTTCTTTTAAGGAAGAAGAAATCAGTTCAGACTTTTGAGAAGACTGTCTTTATGCTGGTCAGATATTATTTGATTTATCAGATGATAATTTATGGTTTGGGCAAGGTATTTTATCTTCAGTTTATGTATCCGAATGACATTGCTTTGGAGAAAACATTAGGGGACATGTCACCGATGGGATTGATGTGGACATTCATGGGCTATTCTATGGGGTACACTATGTTTGTTGGATGGTTAGAATTTTTTGGTGGATTGTTTTTAATATTCAGACGGACAACAATTCTTGGTGCTTTGATAACATTAGGCGTTATGCTAAATGTCTTCATGCTAAATATGTGTTACGACGTACCAGTGAAACTACTCTCCCTGCATATGGTGCTGATGAGCTTGTTTTTACTATCTCCAGTGGCAAAAGAAGTCAGTAATTTTTTCTTCAGTAGAGGAGAGGTATTGAGAGGGAAGATGCCATTCTTTGATTATAAAGAGGCAACAAATTTTATGCTGTGTGCCAAAATTGGTCTTCTTGCCATCATGCTGATCAGAATGGGGTATGGTAATTATACTGCTTTTCAATCAAGGACGCAGCCAAATGTCTTTATTGGAAAACACATTGTAACTGATCATAAAATTATAAAAGACACGACTGTAATAGATTCTATTCCTGATTATAAGAAATGGATATCAGTTTCTGCAATTGCTTCTAAATATTTATCTATTGAATATCAAGATAAGGATCAATCTTGGTACGAAATCGAGATGGATGAAGCGACTAGTTATATTGGATTAAAAAAGAATGTTGAAAGTGAATATCAAAAACTGACCTATACTTCCGATGGAGTGGATGGTTCTACCATAAATGGGGTGTTTTATGGGGATTCTATCTCAATAGTATTTAATAAGTCAGACAAAGACTTCTTACTGAGGACTAGAAAATTCCATTGGATGCAAGAGTATCCATTTAATAGGTAGTAAATCCCTTTAGGAATGATTCAATAATAAAGTGACATTTTCTACTTGTTATTTTATCTTTCTACAGCGTTAAAAAGCCTCGCCAATGCCCCGCATTGTCTACGTTTTTTGCCTTGTTGAAAAATAAAATACCTGTGTCTAAAAGCGAACTTTTTTAATGTATCATTCCTTAGATTATGGAATGAATATTTTTTTTGTGACAGACCTGTTATTTCCATCATTGATAAATAGAATGATGATTTGGTTTTTTATATTGCTTACATCTATTTTTTCATCATTTCGAATATTAAGATTACTCAAGACTGCTCTACCCATCAGATCATATCCATATAATGAGAATTGAGCTTTATCTCCGAGCTCAATTGATAATGTCTGCATTGTAGGATCATAAGAAATTCTTGTGTCAAACTCAGGAGTATCATTTGTCGCAACAGAGAAATCCATACATTCATATTCAGAAGATGGAGACTCAATGGTCCCTTCTGGAGAAAGATCTTTATCAGCTAATCCTGGATGGGTAGTGGCATACTTTTCTGTTCTAAATGTATAGTGGATGCCTTCTAATTTGTAGTTCCAAGCGATTTCATCATCTGGAGTTATTTCAATAAATTGGTCCCATTCGCCACTTGTAATGTAGACATTTCCATTTTCCATGACCTTAGCTCCTGAAGTATAATCAGAGGATCTGTAATCAAATACTTCGTATCCTATTTCTCGAGTGGGTATTGCAGGAGTAAATACACTGTCAGTCATCACGAACTGACCATTTTTGTCAACTTCAGGTTTTACAATGATCACTGAGGAACCCATATTAGTTGATAGTCCATTGTTAAATACGATAATACCCCCTTTGTGCTCTCCATACTCGATCCAGTTTGGATTGTGCTGATAATACAGAAATCGTTCTGCATCCGTATCTGAGTTGTAATTTTTTGGATTACCCCATCTGTAAAGTATATCTCCGCCTTTGCCATATGATCCTCCTGTACTCCCCTTTGCTTCTTCTGTTGTTGTAGAATGGTCAATAATAATAAATTCACCCATCTTCCTAACAGATATCAAAATCAAATCTAATTCTTCATTATAATCAATTCCATTAAACATAAATGCTTCACCATTATTCCAATCATAATGACTGATGGCTCTTATATCCATAAGTTGTGGATTATCTTCTACCGAGCCAAAATTTATAGCTTCTGTGACTTGATTCTGTACAGTATGTTCTTTGATATTCCATGCCCATACTACTTCGCCGACTGAATTTATTTCAACGATTCCATCTATAAGATTAGAAAAACCTAGGTTGGCATCCCAACCTAAACTATAAATCTCTTCTGCATCGATTGCCCACCTACAATTGACTAAGTAGTTGCCGTTAGACCTTTTTACAATATCATAGACTAGTTTGAGTTCAGGGACACTATGTTCTATCTCAGCTATGATGTTATCCTCCCAGTCTCGTTCGATTATTTCACCTTCTTTGATATAGTAAATACTTCCCTCGTCAGTAAGTTTTGCATGGAAATCCATATTCCAAGCTGCCCAAGTATTGACGATTTTACCACATTGGTCAATCAAGTAGGTATTGAAGTCATGAGTACAAAGGACATATCCATCCTGAGCCATTTGAGAATTGTAAAGAATTCCATCTTGTGCTTTGGTAAAACCTAAAGATATTATGGTAAAAACTAAGCATAAAACAAATCTGTTAAAGGTTCTCATTCTTGATAATTATGTGCAGGAATCAAGTTATGGATTTTGTTCTATTCTTATAGCACCATTATTTATAATAGAGCTACTTTCTGTAAGGTATGTCTGTTGAGACAATAAGGTCGTGTATATGTATATAGATCCATTATTGATGATAGAGCCACTAAGATTTAAAGGATAAACAGGATCAATATTGTTTTTAAGGTTGATGGTGAATTCATCGTTAACGAACAAATTTACGTTGTCCCCAATAAAGATAGAGTTTATTTCAGTCGGACTGGCAACTATAATATCTATATGAGCATCAGACTCATTAATAATTACATCTTCACAAGCCAATGGTGCATGCAATAGGTCCCAATTGTTAGTGTCTGACCAATCTGATGATTGATTTAAGAATGTGTTTGGCGTATTGTTTTGTAATGTTACATCCTTCACTGTTTCATCTCCTTTTGCATCCAACTTACTATATGGAGTTACGGATAATTGATAGCTAGGGTTGTTTTCTTGCCATGTAAGATCTACTTCTTTTGAACCAGTGTTCATAGTATTAAAACTGCCGCCAGTTATCTGCCAATCATAATAATTTACATTTCCTTCTTCAAGTTGATATTCTTGTTGAAGCCATATATCACAAACAATACTTGCTCCCAATAAAACATCCGATGTGGGTTTCAACTCTTCATCGAAAAACCAATCAGAGATACCAGGGATAATATCAGAATAAAGAGTACTTCCACCATTTTCATGAACACCATGACCACGATTAGTATAGGAGAAAAAATCATAAGGTAACCCAACTTCATCTGCACGTGTAGCTATCTCCGAACTTCCATATACAGTAGGTAGATCATCACCTATAACTAACCACATAACGCCACTAAACGGCTCTCCAGAAGTGTATGGCACTGTATCGTCATCTGTACTGTGAAACATAACAACACTTGGATCACTGCCAGATTCAATAAAAGAAGTGAATCCTATGGCTCCAGCTAGACTAAAAACAGCATTTGCATGCCCACTGTATCCTTGATTATTTCCTACACAATCTATACATAGTTGGTCTGCAACTGGGTTTCCATCTTGAGACCATGTATAAGTAGACAATGGTCGTTCCGACTCTTTGTCTAGATATGCATTGTGTAACGCTATAAACGCCCCCGAACTATGTCCACCGATAAAAATTTGATCTGGATCTATCTTATAATTGTTGGCTCCTGCTGCATCAGCCCGAAAGAATCTAACTGCTGATCTTCCATCTTGTAACCCTCGATACACAGCTCTGTTTGCAAGGTCTGAATCAAAGATGTTCATTCCTAATCTATAATCTATTGCAGCCGCAACATATCCTCGTTTTGCTAAGTTTTGACAAAGTAGTCTGATACTCCAATGATCCTTACTTCCACTTAAGAATCCACCTCCAAATGCAATGATTACTAATGGCCTTTGACACAATGTGTCGCCAGCAGGTTGGAAAATATCCATATAGAGATTAACAGGACTGGTGTCATACTCATCCACATTGAGTGGGAGTCCAGTAAACCATTCGTAGAATCCTCCTCCAGGATTTGGTTGTGGTATCGCGGAACTAAATAATAATTCATTTGTCTCGGACACACTAAACAAATCAGCATTATATCTATCTGTAGGTGGCTGACAAAAACAGAATAGTGGTAATAGCATGCATATGATGATCAGTCTCATTTCTTCGATTTAAAGTATTGATCAAAATATGGTTTCAATGATCTTTGGAATTTTATATCTGAGTGATATTTTCCTCTGATTTCTAAGTAGGTGTCATAATTAATTGATCTAGATGTGCATTCTGCTATCAATTTGACTTTTTGTTCCTTTTTAAGGAGATCTTCTGCCTTTTGTATCTCGTTGAAAAATGATATCTCGGTTTTACTTAGCTCAATTTTTTTATTTGAAATACTTGTGTGGAAGACCTCTTTGTACCGAGCATTAGATATACCATGGGCTTTCAATTTATCAACTGTAGCTAATTCATAAACACTCATATTTTTAGTCTTTTTAGTATCCATATAGATATCTACAAAGTTTTTCAATTGAGTATCAGAAAACAGATCTTGAGCGATTCCTATTTGAGCCATAAATAGAAAAATCACAAGATGTATAAAAGTGTTCTTCATTTAATTATACTAGCTTTTACAAGTGAAGATATAAATATCGCACTATTTATTTAATTTCTTGCATTTGTCCTATAAGATTGAGAAGCAATTTTGAAGTATCAGAAGCATCTTAAACAATTTAAAATAATTACATTTTTATTTAATCGGTATAAATAATTGAGGGGCAATACTATAGGTGAAATTGGTTAGCGCAGAGGGTGCTTTTTACTAGTAATTTAAAATAACTTTTGTGACTTTAAAATCAACAGTCGTCTGAATGGTATGAACTTCGGATTTGGGTTATCCTAATTTCAATTTTCAAAACATATTTTACCATTATGATTACGATGAATTTGATATTAAGCCATAATTTTTGGGAAAGAATATTGTTTAGTTAATTTACCCTTAAGTGTATGTTTGGTGCGCATACAAATGATCCTGCAGGACTTCGATGACTGCATAATGTCATAAATACCAATTGGCACCCATACTTACTTAGTGGGAGGAATTACTTAATTGTAGTTTCTTCCTCTTTTTTTGTTTAGTTTTTACCTTTTCCAGCTCTTTATTTCCATTAATATATGTCCTAGATCATTGGTTTTTATTTCTAGTACATTTTGCATGAGCTCGCCCAATCTTCCATTAGGGAAAGCTGCTTTTTGCTTACACCAAACTAGATAATGGACAGGAATATCAGAGACCAACCAATCTTTATATTTACCATAAGGCATGCGAGTGCTGACTATTTCGAGGAGGACTCTTTTGTCTGGTTGTAGTTCCATTTTGGAGATTTCGATTTATGGATTTTGAAGGGCTAAATTAGACAAAAATACTGAAATAATTGACTGCTATTTAATATCTAAATCAGGAAAATGTCTCTCCGTCAAAACTGATATCATTTAAAAGCCCATTACTTAATATCTTAGCATCAAAAGGTGCAGATTCTGGAAATATATCTGTGGGGTACCAATTTTCTTTTACTTCATTATTTACAAGAAGAAACATCCCTTCTTGATCACCATTTACAGCAAATCGTTCTAAATCACCTTTCCATATGGTAGTTTCTAGCTTGGTTTCTAAACACTTGTTTAATGTTTTTGGGTTATTTGAAGGTGCTCCTATTTCATTGATACAGAGGATGTCATTAAAAGAGAAGTCAGTTTCCATGTCATTTTCAAGATCATACCTTACAATGAATTCACCAATATTGCCAGCACCATCATAGAAGTATATTGCCTTTGCATTCCAATGTATATGATCGTGTATGACACTACCGTTTGTAACTATAAGGTGTACTTTTCCTCTAAGCCATTGAATTGCACTTTCTAACTTATTACTTGGGATGAGATAGCAATAATGATAAATGTGAGGGTTGATACTTTTCTTAAAGGTAAGTTTTGTCCAACCTATTTGAAGTGAGAAATGGATATTACTTTCCTCTGAGAATTCTACACAAAAAACTGACTTGTAAAACTGTTTTTGGGCTTGTAACTTATCTGTGTATAATGTAAGTTCTTTTATCCGCATATATTTTAAAATGGTGTATTAAAGTAACAATAATGATACGTAAGAGTTGAGATCAGAATTAATCAAGCTATTCTTTTTTTGAGATTCTCTTTGATGTTGTTTTTCCATTCATCTTTGAGTATACTGAGCACAATACTATCTCTTCTTATTCCACTTCCACCAGCGCAATTACTTCTCAGGACACCTTTCTTTTGTACATCCGAGTTTTTTCATTGCAGCAATGCTCCGTTTATTATTATTATTATTATTATTATCTGCCCGAAATTCAACTCTATGAATACCCAGAGTGTTAAAAGCGTAAGAAAGCATCAAATGTTTGCAATTTTGATTGAGGCCTGTTCCCCAAAATTCTGAACCATACCAAGTGTAACCTAACTGGATTGTATTGTGGGTTTTCTGATAGTCATAGAATCGTGTGCTACCTTCATGTTTTTGAGTCATTTTATCCTAAACAATGAATGGATAAGAATCCTCACTATTTTGTTTTGCAAGCGCAAAATTAATGTAATTATTAAGATTATCACGGCCATTCGCTGGCGTGAGTGAATACTGCCAGAGTGTAGGTTCATTGATAGAATAGGGGAGAAGAAGGTCAAAGTATTCTGCATCCAAAGTACGTAGGATTACTCGATCATTTTCTAAAATAATGTTTTGATGGAAGTCAAGTGGTCGCATATCTATTTTATTTCCTGTTCTTTCATATAGACAGCTTGCAATATCTGGTTTACTTTTTCAGAATCACATTCTGAATTCGCAATCGTCAAAGAAAGACAATTTTTCTTTTTGAATCTATTTTGAATTGGTGTCACATAAATCGCAGGCTCAGATTCACTATCAGAATAATATTTATATCGTAGTCTTCCTCTGTCCTTAAAATTAATCTCTAACTCTCTTTTATAAAGTTGTTTTTTACTCATTGTAAATGGATAAAAAGATACATCGTTTTTAAATTCTATTTCTGCAATAGCATTACAAGGATCACATTCAAAAAGTAATTGGTCAGCATCCAATTTAGGCCGAACATCAATCACATACACACTATCTAGAAATAGCTTAAACACTTTAGGATCCACCATCCTGTTTTTAAAATACTTAATATGGTGATATGCATCAAATGAGTTCCGAAATTCCTCTTTTCGTGTCAATGGACCAGGATTACTATACTTCCCATAATCATAATAAAATGTAACACAACCACACTCTAAAGTACCTACATAACTGTCAATCGCATCAGGATTTGCCTTTTCTACACAGTCGGCCCCTTTGATGCCAAAGTATTTGTTCTCGAATCCATTTGAGCTATCATCTTTAGTCGTACGACATGAACTCAATAGACCTACAATCATTAACAATAGCCCGCATTTTATTATTAAATAGTTCATATTATAATGGCATTTAGATTTTTAGTGAATAATTATTAGAAATACGTTTAGAAGTCTGAACTGTTTGAACGTAGTGAGTTTTCAGGGTTTAGTATTTATCTTGATTATTTGCGTTAAGAAAATATACAAGCCTAGACTTTTTGATTCGTTTTGTGGCAATGACAAAATGAATGCCTAGCCGGCGAGGCGAACATAATAAAACTTTCAAAACATTATACATTAAATCTAAATGTACTTATTCAATCAAAAAATGATTATTAATACAATGCAATTATTCAACAGCACCACAAACCCCACTCAACAAGCCATTAAAATCAAACCCACTATTCAGCCCCATTCTTACAATAAGCAAATCTTTAGATGGGATAATCGCAACCAACTGTCCCTCATACCCATTACAAGAAAACATAGTATGAGGAGCATCCGGATACATCGACCCACCACCATTGGTCCAGAATTGAGCACCATACTTACCGCCACTATCAGGTACAATTGTTTTAGAATATTCGACCCAACCTTCTGGTAATAATCGTTCTCCATTCCATACGCCATCTCTCAAATATAGAGTGCCGAATCTAGCCCAATCTCTTGGCGTAGCATAACAATAGCTAGATCCGATATAGGTTCCAGATTCATCGCATTCCATAGTTGTGTTATCCATGTTGAGTTTTGAGAATATACGATCATATGGAAATCTGAGATAATCCGCATGATCTTTGAATTTATCCCTCATATATCCTGAAATAATGTTGGTCGTTCCAGACGAGTATTCCCAATGTTCACCCACTTTGGCTTCTAAACCTTGTTGACGTGCTACTTTAGCATTGTCTTCTGAGTCATATAACATCTTGGTTGCTGGGGATATTTCACTATAAATTTCAGACCAGTCCAGTCCAGAACTCATATGCATTAGATTATTAAGAGTGATGTCCTTACGATCATCGTTAGCCCATTCTGGATATAGATTATTATCGTCAAGATTTACGATACTATCCTTCACCATCATTCCAACCCAAGTGTTCATGATACTCTTAGTCATTGACCAACCAAGAATTTCAGTATCGGCATCATAGCCATCAGCATACTGTTCATAAATCAAAGAATCTTTATGAAGCACAACCACAGCTCTTGTCCTTTTTGAGGTCATAGCACCATTTTCATCGAAGGCATTGTTAACGAACTTTTGCACTAAATCATGATTAATTCCCTTTGTTTTGTGGATTTCTACCTTGTCACCATATGGATAATTTATTTCTGCGAGATCTGGAGCAGTCATTTCACTGTTAGAAAAGGAAACTTTATAATCATCTTCTCCTTGGATCAGGACGCATCCAAGTTTTCCTCTATACTCTGCAGTTTTGGCATTCAATCCAAATACAGATGAAGTCACTCTTTTATTTTCCCTATCTATAGTAGTTGATGAATAAGCCAAAGGTCCCATACCTAAATCTTGAGTTTGAATCGACTCCTGAGAACGCTCGGCGATGAACGTACATGAGCACATTTTTTTAGCGGCATAGGAAGATATTATACTCAGTTTTGGGTAATTGATATATAAGGCTGTGCTGATTACTATGGTGAGTAGTAGCAGTATGGAGAGGAGTATTTTTTTTAGCATAGTATTTTGATTGCTTAAAAGTAGTTTTGCGAAAATTGAATGTTTCAAAAATAGCGGGGTAAATCTCTTGACCCATGCAGAATACGAATAATTATAATCTTGTTATCTCTTATTCTGTAAAATACGATATGACTTTGATGATTAACGCTTCTTAATTCTGCTCTAAGTTCACCTCTTAATCTACCAATATTAGGATTAAGGCATAAGTCGTTAAAAAGTACATCAAATGAATCTAAATATTTTGTTGCTTGGTCGTTACCAAATTGATAGAATGTATATTCAAAAATATTTTCAAGATCATCAACAGCTTCAAAACTAAGTTCATATAGCATTGCTAGATTTTGCTTTTATTTCTTTGAATTTCCTTCTTGCTATTTCTGATGGCTTTATACTGGTTGTAGGTCCATCCCATGCTTTAGATATTTCTGAACGTAAGTCGTCAATTATTTTCTGTCTATAGATTTGATGAAGTCGGATTGCATCTCTTACTACTTCACTAGCGTTTTTGAAGTCACCAGACTCCAACTGTGACTCAATGTATTTGGCTTGCTTTTCTGTGAAACTGACATTCATTGCTATTATGTTTTTGCATTACAATAATAAGCCCTTTTGTCCATATTTGCCATTATTGGACATGTTTTATTTTTGTCCCTGACTCTACAATTGAAAATTGATTTGATTTTATAATGATTTGAAATCTTACTTTGATACATTCTGGTTATACAATATACTAATTATACAGTATCTTTCTTCTTTTTTATAGTAACCGCCGATATAGATGAAAATATCAATTAAACTTTATACCTACCGATTATTTTTCCTATTGCTATTTATAATTTTTATTATAAGTAATGTAAGTGCCCAAGACCCCACAGTCCTACGTGTATCTCGGATATTTGAGGATGGTAGAATGACAGAAACATTACAAAGAAATGGAGATCACTTTTATGCGATAATAGAGAACCGTGACAATTCTGAATCTTCAAGATACCTTACGGATGATCTGGAGATTGATAGCTTTGTACATATAGCTATTCCCAATTCAAATGGCTTTGTGCAAACAAATGATCAAAGTAAAGTTATTCTAGATTATAAAATAGGAGAAGGCTTTGTAAACTACGATTACATTAGCAATCCTGGCAATCTCTCTGGAGGCTACCAACATACTGGAGGATTTTATAAAAATGATTCTATAATTGCCATGGAATCGGTGTCAACTCATTGTACTCTAAATGGTAAGACGTATGTTCCTGAAGTATTGCCAGAGACCGCCGAATATGAATGTTACATTGCCGTGATTAATTATGTGACCGATTCACTGATGTTTTGGACTAAAGCTTCTGAAGCTTCACGCATAGAAACAGATATGATGACAGTTGATGGAGACTACTTATACGTGGTGACTAGGACAAATGAAGACACATTTGAATTTATGGGAGAATTTTTTCCCGAAGTTATTGATCCTAATTGGAATGTTAAACACATTCACAAAATCAATTGGAAGACAGGTGTAAAAGAATGGTCTAGACAATTTAGCACTGATATTGATAAAGACCACCTATTTGATATAAAAGTTATTGAAGATGGCAATCTTGTCATTGCTACGAAAATGTCTGGGCGTACCTATTGGGATGGCACACCTATACCAGAGAATACGGTATATGGTACAGGGTATGCTTTTTTTAAAATAACTCCAGACGGTGATCTGATCGATTATATACAATCTACATGCAACTGTAAGGGATTTCATAAGATACAAATAGAGGAGGATGGTTCATTGATGTTGCATGGAGCACAAAGAAATATGCCTAACCTCACTCTAGGAGATGTAGAAATAGAAAAATATTCAGAAGACGGGATTGCGATTTTTGGGTACGTACCACCTAGCTGGGACGATCCATGGATAAAGCTCTATCAAAGCGGTTACTCTGCCGTAGTAATAGGAGGGGGACTCACATTGGACAACCTCGTAGTACCTTTTATTTTATTCAGAGAAAGTATTGAAGTAGAAGGGCATAGTTTTGAAACAGAGGATATAGGTTTATTTGAAAACCCGGTTGATGCGAGAGCGGAGAATGTCCTTATAACATACAATCCTGATGGGACATTGCATGATGATCCTATATCCATACCCTTAGATGCTCGAATTTATGAAATAATAGAGGTTTCAGAAGATCACTTTTTGTTTTATGTGAAAGAAGAATCGAACTCTACATCCACGATATATGGTACAAAATTAGATGATTTTAATAACTCCAATTTTATGATTTTAGAGGTAGAAGGCGATTTATTTGATATCATAAATAATTTAGATGATTTATTGAAGCCTTACCTTTTTAAGCCTAATGTGTATCCTAACCCTGCAATGTCAGGAAGGGAAATTACAGTTGAGTATAAAGCGGAAAATACGGGACCAGTCTCACTGCATTTAGTTGATAATTCAGGAAGAATGATCCCAGTCGAGTATTATCACAATAGCAAAGAGGATATACAAATAACGCTTCCAGAGATTCCGTCAGGAGTATACACTTTACACTTTACAATTGGAGTCAACAATACACAAACAAAAATTTACATTAAATAAAGCTCTTAGCCTTTACAATTCACTTTCCACAACATTTCATACCTTCGCACTACCTAACACAAAATGAACAAGTATGATTGATAACACGGCAGCTTGGATCGATAAAAAACGATCTGCCACAGCTCTCAATTTCTATATTGGAGAGTTGATGTATAAAAAAGGAATCGAACTTATCCTTTTTAGAAATTCTCTTAATGAAGTAAATATATCAGAGCTATTAAGCTTGCATGCTTATGCTAGAGAATTTGTTGGCGAACCTATCACTGTAAAGGTGTCTGCTGAGATAGCAAAAGCGATGCTAGAAATGAATCTAGAACTATCGAAAGTTGATATAGGTAAGCTAAGCAGTGAATGGCTCAAAAGTGGGGATAAATATTCAAGTATGGCAGCTTTTCTAGATGAAGAATTGTCTTCTCTGAAAGCGGGCACTGATATAGATTGGGAAAAGCCTGTGGATGTTGTGTTATATGGTTTTGGGCGTATAGGCCGTTTGTGTGCTAGAGCTATCATTGATATGACAGGCATTGGTGCACAGCTCAGATTGAAAGCTATCGTCACTCGAAATAATGATGTAGACCAAATTATCAAAAGAGCTGATTTGCTAAGAATGGATTCTGTACATGGTCCCTTCAAAGGTGTGATCGAAATTGATAAAGAAAATAGAAAGATGATCATCAACGGTGAAGAAGTTCAGATGATCGCTGCCCGAAATCCAGATCAGATCGATTATACAGAATACGGAATTGATAATGCACTTGTAATTGACAATACGGGTGTGTGGAGAGATAAAGAAGCACTATCGTTGCATATCAAGTCAAAAGGTATCAAAAAGGTCTTACTTACGGCACCAGGAAAAGGAGTACCGAACATAGTCTACGGTGTCAATAACTTAGAATACAAAACGGATGACTGCGATGTATGGTCAGCAGCGTCATGCACAACAAATGCCATAGTACCAATACTGAAAGTAATAGATGACCAATTTGGAGTCGTCAGTGGACATGTCGAAACAATACATGCATATACGAATGATCAGAACCTACTGGATAATATGCACAAAAAGCACAGAAGAGGTAGATCTGCAGCTGTCAATATGGTGATCACAGAGACGGGAGCAGCAAAAGCTGTAGCTAAAGTGCTTCCTCATCTAGATGGAAAACTAACAGGTAGTGCAGTAAGAGTTCCAACACCAAATGGTTCACTTGCAATTATGAATCTTGCATTAACTAAAGGTACTGATGTAGATTCGATAAATATGATTATGAAAAGTTCGGCTTTAGAAGGGCCACTTCGCAATCAAATCAAGTTTTCTTTCGAAAAAGAGCTAGTATCTAGCGATATTATCGGCAACACATGCTGCAGCGTATTCGACAGCCCATCAACTAAAATATCAGCCGATGGTAAAAATATTGTGTTATACGTCTGGTATGACAATGAATACGGATATACGCAACAAGTAATCAGACTGGCTAAGTATGTAATGAATGCTCAACGGAAGATATATGATTAAAGCGCGGCTTGCGCAGCAAACGCGCGACGGAGTAAATTTTTGTAGCGGACATTTCACAGAAATTCTGCAGAAAAATTAGCTGTAGATGTCGGAGGTCTTCAAGACCTCCGATATCTTTGTTTTATATAAGAACTACTTTTTAATAAATCCATCCAAATCGATGTTTTCAAATACTTCTTCATAGTGGCTTCCTTCATGAAATGAAATAAATTCCTGAATTTCAGAATACCAAAGGAATATTTTTGAAATATTGATCAAAGAATCATTTTCATTTATGATTTCATGGTAGCTACTATGTTTGTAATCTTTGAAATTGTTGACTATTCCATGTTTTCTTGCATTATGATGTATGTAATATTGTAGGTACTGGAATTTTAATTCAGGATCATATGCTGAACGTTTAAATTTTTGACGAAATAGATTACCTAAGCGATTGTGAGCTTTATTAAATGACTTTGTATAACTGAGGAAGAATCTTTGCCATTGATGAATGATTAAACGGTTAAGGACATCGGAGGTCTCCGAGACCTCCGATGTCCTCTTTTCGTTAGTCAAAATACTGTTTGTAACCAAAAGAAACTCATTCATCACTTTTGTTCGTTCCCCAACTTTGATTTTAGAGATTTGCTCAAGTATCTGTTCTTCATTTTTTACTTGAACAGAAAAATGAAAATGATTTGACATTAAGGCATAAGAATGAACGAAATGGAAAGGTTTTAGGTAGTTGCGAAATCGCTGCAGAAAATATCTTCTATTTTCATCTGACTTAAAAAGTAACTCTTTACCATTTGTTTGATTGTAAACATGGTAGTATCCTTCAGGGATGAAAGAAGCAAAAGTGTTCATGGTTGTATCTTAGCTTTAATTCGAAGTAAGATAATGAAATAATTGATGGGATGAAGACTACGGAGGTCTCTAAGACCTCCGTAGTCTATGCCTAATCTTTAGCCAGTGCCTTTTCTAACTTCTCAGTCAATACTTTCGGATTCGCTTTTCCTTTACTTTTCCCCATTACTTGACCCATAAAAAAGCCAAGCAGTCCTTTTTTACCACTTCGGTAAGCCTTTACTTTTCCTTCATTCTGAGCGAGGACTTCTGCGATAATTGTTTCTAAGAAGTCTTGATCGTCAGATTGGATAAGGTTGTGTTTTTGGGCTAATTTTTCGATGTCTAGATCGATTACAGTTGATCTAAGAACTTCGTCAGATAGAGATTTTAGAGCAGCGGATCTTGATACTGTACCGCTATCAATAAGTGTGATGAATTTTGTGATGTTAGCCACATTAAGATCAATGAGATCGATCTGACCTTCATTGATATAAGGGAATATTTGATTGGCTATGTAGCTCGCTAGAGTTGAGAAGGACTTAGTTGGAAGATCAAACAGTTGGAAAAAATCAACAGTTGATTTTTCCCTACTTATGATTTCAGAATCATAATCTGAAAGACCATATTTGTCTTTGAGTATTGATTTGGCAGTCCAAGGAAGTAGTGTAACAGAAGCTATACATTCATCTATAAAAGAATCAGAAAGTACAATTGGTGGTAGATCAGGATCAGGAAAATATCTGTAATCATTTGCTTCTTCTTTACTTCTCATTGGAGCAGTAGTGCCTTTCGCAGGATCGAAAAGTAGGGTATTCATAGATATTGTGCCACCAGCTTCTAGAATCTTGATTTGTCTTTGAGATTCATATTCAACCGCTGTTTTGGCGAATTTTTTGGAGTTTACATTTTTAACTTCGTTTCGTTCTCCATATATGTCGCTGTCGCTAGGCATGACGGATACATTTACATCACATCGGAGTGAGCCTTCTTCCATATTCCCATCTGAAATATCGAGGTATCTTACCAATTGCTGAAGAGCCGCAATGAAGTCATGCACTTCTTGAGCACTTCTTAAGTCGGGTTCAGTTACTATTTCTACAAGAGGTGTTCCTGCTCGATTGATATCTACCATACTATATAGATCATGCAGATCATGAGAACTCTTACCAGCATCTTCTTCCATATGTACATGATGGATACGTATAGTCTTTTCTATTCCTTCAGACATGTAAACCATTTCTCCACCAACGCAGATGGGTAGTTTTTCTTGGGTTATTTGATATCCTTTAGGCAGATCTGGGTAGAAGTAATTTTTTCTATCGAATCGGTTTTCTTTATTGATGGTAGAACCCAAAGCATGAGCCAGTTTTACAGAAGAAGCTACTTGTTCTTCATTAAGTACAGGTAATGTACCCGGTAAAGCCAATGAGACGGCGCTGATATTAGTATTTGGTTCTTGTCCAAACTTGTTGGGATCTGCACAAAATGCTTTGCTGATGGTATTCAGTTGTACATGGACTTCTAATCCTATGACTGTTGTGTAATCTTTCAAAATTGTAACTTTTGTATCTCTTCTAATCTCTTTTCAATACAAGCTGTCTCTTATACACATCTGACGCTGCCGAC
>OJIO01000358.1_pt1 | contig 31864 bp, 25 predicted proteins | sample 1595621 | NCBI WGS metagenome assembly OJIO01 (sample SAMN05416776, study PRJEB24817) | seawater metagenome | isolation source: Sea water | place: Canada:Atlantic | collected 2013-07 | reverse complement strand
AGATTTCTGCCTGTCTCGTGGGCTCGGAGATGTGTATAAGAGACAGGATTAAAGACGATAAGGTTGTTAATAATGGTAAAGACTATGCAATGCCTAAGCATGGTATTATTCGAAACAATGATATGCTTAATTTTGAACAACACGGAGTCTCAAAGTGTGCTTTTACGCTAGTAAGCTCAGCGAAAACATTAAAACAATATCCATTCAGATTTCTTTTCTCGGTAAAGTATGAGCTCATTGATAAGCGTTTAATTATGACTTATGAAGTTGAAAATCGAGATTCAGTTATTATGCATTTCGCCTGTGGTGGACATACGGCATATGCGTGCCCTTTAAGTGAGCATATAAAGTTATCAGACTATGTCATTGAATTTCCTGCTCAATTTGACTTTATGGCCGATACATTAGGAGCATCAGGATTACGATCTCATCACAAACGTAAAATTGAAAGCAATGAAGAGATACTTTTACTTTCGGATACATTATTCAATGAAGATGCTTTAATATTTTCTGACATAGATTTCGAATGGATTCGATTGCGAAGAAAAAACGAGAAAAAAGGAATCATAGTTCGATTTATAGATTATCCTCATCTTGCTTTGTGGTCTAAGCCAGGTGCCGATTATGTGTGTATAGAACCTTGGCTCGGGCTACCCGATCTTGAGAGTGAATCTAATGATATAACGCAAAAGCCAAGCTATGAAACCCTTGAACCTAACACAAATTTTTCGATCGCTATTGAAACGGAAATAGAGTAATACAATTAAAAAACCATTACCCGAGTTTTTTACCAAGATGCATTTGATTTTAGTAATTATGCAATTTTGTTTGAACTGGATTTTTCACAGTTAGAAAGAGGAAGTAAAAGAGCTTATTGAGAAGCATATAGATATCTTTAAAAAAGCACTAAAGCAAAACAATGTGAATAATTAATTGCTAGCCTGTGTTTACTCGGAAAATCCTACAGATTTTCCTCTGGTTCGTTTTCTTAGGTTAACTTAGTTTCTTGTCTATGCAACTAAGCATACACGAACAGGATATTCGGGGACAGAGAGAGAAGCCTGAGGTCATTTATGTAGCTATTGTTAGAATCTCTTAATATCACATGTGTTCCTTTGTAACCTGCTTTTTATTGTTTATATTTAGTATGATGTAGTGTTAATATCAAAAAAGTCAATTGCAACGATAACCGAATACATAACCGATATATGGCGAAGTTGATTATCTTGAATGAACATTTACACTTCTTGTTAGTAATAAAAAGTAAATTTTCAAACGCAATCTAAAGAAAACGAATATTGGATTTTATTATAATAGAATTCACTTCTAACCTTAAATATAGTACAAGGAATAAAATATGAAAATGATAAAAATAAGATTTCTTTTCTTTTTTACGATATTAACTACTAACAACAAGTCAGTATAATTTAAGCTGGGCTATTACCGCAGCCTACATATATCACAGGTCCGATAAATCTTGATATTATTTAGTTTCTTTTACTTCAAAAAATATTAGCGATTATCAAATCTTTGGTTTTATTTGACAGTAGAACTTGTAACTCACTTCATTGTTTGATCACTTTGTCTACCCATAGGAGTTGCCCATTTTGGACGGCTTGCAATAGATATATTCCAGGGGAATAATCATTCCCATCAAAAGAGATTTTAGATGCTTTATGGACCAATTGCTGGCTGCTTAATAATTCACCATTTAAGTTGAACAAATGAAGATTTAACTCCTTATCAATATTTAGATCAAAAAACACCTCAATATTGCCTTGCGTCGGATTCGGAGAAACACGATGGCTTAGATCATGCAACTTTATATAAACATGAACAATTTTGGAGTATTCAAATTTTTCATCTTCATCTATTTGCTTTAAGCGGTAATAGTTATTATTTGTATGGGGTTTTTGATGTACAAATATGTAAGATTCCCCTTTATTGATAGATCCTGATGCTTCAATAGTCCCTATAGTCTGAAATGATTTTCCGTCGAAGGAATTTTCAATTTCAAAATGAGAAGCACCTATTTCAGAAGCTGTTTCAAAATTCAATTCAACAGCAGAACCATTTTTAATCACTTTAGCATCAAATGAGGAAAGTTCAATCGGAAGTGGACTTAATGGCTCATCTATTGAAACACGAAACCACCAATCCAATCCATAACTAGCGCAACCATCCGTCCTGTCTGCCCCAGTGGGATAAGGATCAACCCAGGAAAGATTTAGTTGAAGGTTTGTTCCCGCAGGACCTATCAGTTGAAAACATATGAAGTCCCTGATACCACTGTCCTGCTTGTCCCAGACCCTGTTGCCAAATCTACAACTACTTGAATGCCATCAGCCAAATTTATATTGTTAACCGTCCACATCGTCACACAATTAATATCCGTTAAAATCAAGGTGTGAAGGCCAGTTGTAGTCCATTGTGGACAAAACGCAATCTCCCAAACATCTCCATCTTGGCAAGCATCAAAACTTTGTCCCCAGGTCGGTGCCGCTGTAGGCCAGTTTACACCATTGTTGGTTTCTGCAACTAATTGATTAATAATACAGGCTGATACTGTGCTTGAAAGTAACAGACAAAAAAGAATATTCATTAATTGTCTCATAATTTTAACTTTTATTATGTAATATGCAGTTAAAATAAACACACGCTATAAGTTACAATAATTTTATAACTTACTCAAATTCAAAGGATTTACCATCTTTAGTAGTTTTTTAAAGCTCATTTATAGATCATAATATTGAGGTGTAAAGGAAATTTTTATACACTATCCTTTGCATTCTATTCGATCATGTTCAACTTCAACTTATAATAATCTTAAATAACCTTAAACAACCAAAAAAATGAAAAAATCAAACCCCAAATGGCCAAAGACCACACAATCCTACCAAGATTTAAAAAAACAAATTAAGAAAGACGAAGACTTTAATCTTGCTTTGTATACGTCTTTAATGATAGCACAGAATAGAGGCATGGCTGAACTTCACCCTGATCTCTATCATGCCATTGATAATGTATTTGATGGTGAAGGCTGGCCAACTTCTCCAGAGGCATACCTTGACTATGTGGAGAAGTATCTGGTTTTAATTCCTAATGAAATCGATGATCCAATGTATCCCAATGCGTGGACCAGTGATAATACCCAAAATGGTTATAATCAGAAGGTTTATGATTTGTTGTGCCAGTTCTATTTTTTGGTAGATCAGATTTTGCCATTGACTAACACTACGTTGCAGTCCTATAAAAAAGGGAAATTTGATTTTTCTAAATGGTTGACTGAATTTGCAGTTGATTGGGGGGCTTTTCTGGATACGGATGAATCTCTTCCTTTATCAGCGATGGCCTCTTTTATGGCAGATTCAATGTACAATTTCCCGCTATACAGCGATAACGCAAAGAAGTGGAAAACCTTTAATAATTTTTTCTACCGCGAGTTTAATGGGGCAGACAAAAAAGGTCACTCTCCCTTAAGACCCGTTGCCGAACCTGGAAACAATAATGCCATCACTTCTCCAGCGGATTGCACTTACAAAGAGATGTATCCTATCGATGAAAAAGGGAATGTACTTGGTATCAATGGAAAACCTACTAGCGTAAGATTAAAAGGGACACACTCAGTAAACACTGTCAGTGAGTTGCTAGATGATAAAGAGCTTGCCAAAGCATTCCATGGAGGCACATTTGTTCATTATTTTCTGAGTCCATTCGATTATCACAGGTTTCATTCACCTGTCGACGGAACAGTGAAAGCGTGCAAAATTGTTGAGGGAAAAGTCTTTCTCGATGTTCAACTTACTGGTGATGGCGAGTTTCATGCTCCTGATAGTGCAGGCGGAGGATATGAATTTAATCAATCCAGAGGGGTTTTTGTTGTTGATACTGGCGAGGAAATTGGTCTTGTCGCAGCGGTGCCGATTGGGATGGCACAAGTTTCTGGCGTAGACATGTATAAAAAACTCTTAGGTAAGAAAGTGGAAAAAGGAGATGAGTTCGGCAAGTTTAGGTTTGGCGGTTCTGATACGATTCTGCTGTTTCAAAAGAATCCTAATTTGTATTTATGGAAAAATGATCCTGCACATCAACCTATCCACTTTCAGTTTGGCCAAGTATCGGCCTATTGGGATGTGAGGAAATAGTTTAGAAGAAGAATCTGTGAAAGGTGTCCTAGCTATCCGGTAGGGTAGGTTGGACATCTTTCACAGACATTTATATTTAGTCTAGTATAAGACTGGATTTTTCCATTTATCATCGGCCAATCAAATGACAGACCTATAGCATTGGATCACAGTATTTTTTTATTATTTGTATTTGAAATTTTATCTGTTGTACTGTCTTTTCCATGAGATTTAAAGGATGCTGTTAATCATTTGCATCCTTTTTAATTTTTCTATCCCTCTTCCTTTTCATTAAACTTCGATTACATTTGCGCTTCATAAATGATCAGAATGAAAAAATACACTATTGCTATTCATGGAGGAGCTGGTACATTGGTAAAAGGCAACATGACATTAGAGAAAGAGACAGCTTATAGAGCTTGTCTAGATCTAGCAATCACATCAGCATATAAGAAGCTTGAAGATGGATGTTCGGCGATGGAAGCTGTAGAGGAAGCGGTTATAAATTTAGAAAATAGCCCTCTTTTTAATGCTGGAAAAGGAAGTGTGTTTACATCAGAAGGAACACATGAGATGGATGCATCCATCATGGATGGGAGCAATTTGAAAGCTGGTGCGGTCACTACGATAACAGGAATAAAAAACCCTATCTCGCTTGCTAAAGATGTAATGTTGCACACAGAGCATGTCTTTCTTGCTGGTGATGGAGCAATGAAGTTTGCAAAGTCTTTGGATTATAAAATATTAGACCCTTCCTATTTTCATGATGATCTCAGGCATAAACAATGGCTTAATATAAGAGATACCGATAGTTTTCAACTCGACCATTCGGTTAAGAAAGATTCGAAATTTGGAACAGTCGGTGCTGTGGCATTAGATCAAGATGGAAATATAGCCGCTGCCACTTCAACTGGAGGAATGACCAACAAGCGATTCGGTAGAGTAGGAGATAGCCCAATGATAGGTGCAGGAACTTATGCCAATAATTTGACTTGTGCCGTATCTTGCACAGGAAGTGGAGAATATTTTATTAGAGGAGTAGTAGCCTATGAAGTATCCGCCTTAATGGAATTTAAAGGACTCAGTTTAGAAGACGCAGCTTCTGAAGTGATCAACAAAAGACTTTTGCAAATAGGCGGAGATGGTGGCCTCATTGCAGTAGATGTGCATGGAAATATTACAATGCCTTTTAACACAGAAGGAATGTATAGAGCTAAGATGACTTCAGAAGGAGAAAAAACAATTTCTATTTACAAAGACTAGGCAAGTGCTAAATGCGAACGCATAGATTGTGCCTCTACTTTACGATCTTTTAGATAAAACTTATCTGAATTTGAAAGAACGTGGACTCTAAGATTTGTAAGTGTCAATGGAGTCTCGTCTTTTAGTAGTTTGTGATTATTATGACCAAGATCATGACCATCAAATACGATTACCATTCCTGATCCTATTACTGTCATTTCATTGCCTTTCTTGATGATCAAGCCAGTATCTTCCGCGAGTCCTATTCCAAGTAAATTAGGATGTTTTGCTACCGCTTCTGATACTCTACCAAACCTACCTCTCATGATGAAGTGAGTATCGAACATTACATTGGGTAATAAACTAAGCCCATGGTACATTCGGACCGCACCTTTGATAAATGATTCTGTGCTGCTTCCGCCTGCTATCATTTCCTTTGACATGGCCATCGCTCCGGCACTTGTTCCAGCAATGACAAACCCTTCTTCATTTTGATATCGAGTTGATAATATTTCATGAAGTTGAGTGCCTTCTATTTTATCAGTGATCTTGCTTTGGTCTCCACCAGAAAACATGACACAATTTGCCTCTTGCATCGCTTTTAGATTGTGTGGTAAGTCTGTTTTACTTTTATCATCAATGTCTAAAACGATGACATTCTTACAACCCAATTTAGCAAAAGCAGAAAGATAATTTTCACCTACTTCTACGGGGATGCTTGAAGCAGTGGGAATGACAACAAATAACCCATCAGGTCCACCACTTTCCTGAACAACTTGATAGAGGATGCCTTCACTTATAAATTCTAAGCTATATTGTTCTGTAAGTACTGCTCCTTTGTCCTCATTTCCTCCTATTGGGATCAATGTACCTTTAGGTTCTGTCATATTTCTTCTCTTTTCTCTTCCCTCGATTAAGCCGCAAAAGTAGGTTTATTAAAGCTATAAACGATATCTATTATATGTTAATCTCCTATTTGTCAATTGTTTAATGTAATAATCGATTATTCTTGACTTATAATGAACTTCTAAAAGTGAGAAAAATCAAAATCTTCCAAATAAAAGCACGATATGTTCATCAATTCCCAAAATAAATAGATACATTTCGAATTGATCTTGAAATAATACTAATTAAAAAATATACATATGGAAATAGTCTCTATCAATGCAATGAAAGGGCCAAATTATTGGTCAGTGCGTAGACATAAGTTAATTGTGATGGTCTTAGACTTACAGGAGATGGAAGAATACCCTTCAAATAAGGTGGATGGGTTCTATGAACGAATTACTGAAATGTTTCCAACAATGTATGAACATCGATGTTCGGTGGGGACTCCAGGTGGATTTTTTGAGAGAATGAAAGAAGGTACATGGATGGGACATATTATCGAACATATTGCCTTAGAGTTACAAACTTTGGCTGGGATGGATGTTGGCTTTGGAAGGACAAGAGGATATGGAGAAGAAGGCGTTTATAATGTAGTGTTCGCTTATATAGAAGAAAGTGTTGGAAGATATACGGCAAAAAAATCAGTAGCCATATGTGAAGCGCTTATCAAAGGAGAACCTTATGATATGACGGATGATATCCAGACCATGCGTGAGATGCGAGAAGATTCTAGATTAGGTCCAAGTACTGGATCAATAGTGGCAGAGGCGCAAAGCAGAGGCATACCATGGATTAGGCTTAATAAGTATTCACTTTGTCAGCTAGGGTATGGTGCCAATCAAAAGAGAATCCAAGCAACAGTCACAAGTGAAACAAGTAACATCGGTGTAGAGATTGCATGCGACAAAGAAGATACGAAGTACTTATTAGAGCAAGCAGAAGTGCCAGTTCCAAGAGGTGAGATTATTCGTCGAGAAAGTAGTCTAGAAGAGGCCTGTGATTATGTGAAGTTTCCTTTGGTGATCAAACCGATTGATGGTAATCATGGAAGAGGGATAACAGTGAATATCAATTCCTACGAAGAAGCATTGCCAGCTTTCCATGAAGCACAAAAGGTTTCTCGGTCTGTCATCGTGGAACGATTTATTACAGGCGAGGATTATCGTCTTTTGGTTGTAAATAACGTATTGGTGGCTGGAGCTAAAAGGACACCAGCCCATGTTGTTGGAAACGGAACTGATACAATCAAAGAACTAGTCGATACTGTCAATAGTGACTCAAGAAGGGGCTATGGACATGAAAAGGTACTGACAGCGATAAAAATCAATGAACTAACAGAAAATTTAATCTCTGCTGCGGGTTATACTTTGGATTCTGTATTGCCCAATGGAGAAAAATTAATACTAAAAGATACTGCCAATCTTAGTACTGGTGGAACGGCAGAAGATGTCACAGATATTATTCATCCTGCAAATGTGTTTATGGCGGAGCGGATTTCCAAGATTATAGATTTGGATATTTGTGGTATTGATATCATGACGGATGATATTAGTCAGCCTATTCAAGATGTAGGTGGAGCCGTGTTAGAAGTAAATGCAGGTCCTGGATTCAGAATGCACCTAGCGCCAACAACAGGTCTGCCTAGAAATGTAGCTGCACCAGTAATTGACAAACTTTTCCCTCCTGGATCGACATCAAGAATTCCAATCATAGCGGTGACAGGAACAAATGGTAAGACAACCACCACTAGATTGATTGCTCATATGGCCAAGATGAAGGGCTACAAAGTTGGATATACAACCTCTGATGGGGTATATATCCAAAATAGACTTCTGATGACAGGTGATTGTACTGGACCGGTAAGTGCCGAGTTTGTTCTTCGTGACCCTACGGTCAATTTTGCTGTGCTTGAGTGTGCCCGAGGTGGATTGCTAAGAGCTGGTCTTGCTTTTAAAAACTGTGATATAGGAATAGTAACGAATGTCGCTGAAGACCATTTAGGTCTAAAAGGAATTCAAACCATAGAACAATTGGCAAAAGTTAAGGGTGTTATTCCTGAAACAGTATTACCTGATGGATATGCCATTTTGAATGCGGATGATGAATTGGTTTATGAGATGCGTAAAAAAGTCGAATGTAATGTGGCATTATTTTCATTAGATGAGAACAACATTCACATTAGAGCCATTCAGAAGCGAGGTGGACTATGTGCTATATATGAAGATGGATTTATCACCATTTGCAAAGGACAATGGAAAATGCGGATAATGAAAGCTGCAAATGTTCCATTAACATTTGGTGGCAAGGCTGTTTTTATGATTCAGAACGTGCTACCAGCTGTATTGACGGCTTATATCAAGGGCTTCTCTATGGAAGATATAAAAGTATCCCTAGAGACATTTATGCCTTCTCCGTCTCAGACACCAGGACGACTTAATCTATTTAAGTTTAAAGAGTTTAGTATTATTTTAGACTATGCTCATAATCCTGCAGGAATGCGAGCTTTAAAACAATTTACCGATAATCTCGAAGCAAGTCATCGTGTATGTATCATCGCTGGAATAGGGGATAGAAGAACCGAAGACAACAATGAAATGGGCAGTATAGCTGCAGAAATAGCGGACGAGATTATCATACGTCAAGACAAGCGTTTAAGAGGGAAGACTGAAGAGGAATTAATAAACATGCTTGATGATGGAATCAAAATGACGGACCCAAATAAAAAGATAACCATCATTCCATCAGAAAAAGATGCAATTCTGTATGCTGTGAAAAATGCAAGAAAAGGTTCATTGATCATTTTGTGTAGTGATGTTGTGCCTGATGCTCTTGAATTGGTGAAAAAGCTGAAAGAAAAGGAAGAGGGTGAAACGTATCAATTTTCTAAAGAAGATATTCCTAATATGGCGTAGATACAGTATTAGTAATGAGTAATAGGCTAGAAATATAAGGCAATGACAGCAACATGACACCTAAATGTCGTGTAAAAAGCAGACACTATTGGGTACATTTGCTTCATCACTAAATATTGAAATTCATGGACAACCCATCGCTTGCTGAAAGCTTAAAATATCACAGAAAGATCATGGGATTCTCTCAGGAGGAATTATCCAATAAAACGAATGTCACCGTTCGTACGATTCAGCGTATAGAAAAATCAGAAGTTAATCCTCACCTGAAAACCATTAAATTACTAGCGGTTGCTCTAGAAATAGAGGTAAATGATCTACTGCCTTTAGATAATCCCAAAGAAGAATCTATCAAGAAGAAATGGTTGTTATTGCTGCATGCAACACCTCTTTTAGGGGTTTTTTTACCACCGAGTAATGTGCTGATTCCTCTTTTCCTTTGGATCCATAAAAGAGATGACAACCCAATCTACTATAAACATGGCGTAAAGGTCATCAACTTTCAAATTACAGCATTTATCCTTGTTCTTTTATCATTTGTTAGCTTGGTTACAATAGAAAAATGGGGCTTTTTCATTTTCATTTTTACCATGCCGATTTGTGTTGGAATCGTGATTTTTAATATCGTTTATGTACTTCAAAAAGAAAAGTGCTACTACCCTTTATCAATACCATTCTTAAAGATCAAACCTGCCAAAGTATTAAATTTAAGCTTATTGTTCCTGCTACTTTGTACCTTTTTTAATTGTACCATGAATAAAGAGCAAGACATAGGGCGCTTAGATGGAAGTAAGATTTCTAAAGATTCGATCACACAGAAAATTAATGAATTAGTTACCGATGCTAACGTGCAAGGAATGGCCATTGCCATATTCAATGATAACCGAAATGTCTATCAGAATGTTGTTGGATATAAGGATTTCCCTAAAAAGTTAGTGCTTACTGATTCTACCAACATTTATGGAGCGTCTCTTAGCAAAGCGGTGTTTAGTGTGATAGTTATGAAACTAGTAGAGGATCAAGTCATCGACCTAGACACCCCACTTGAATCTTACTTACCTAAAAAGATATATGAATATGAACCACAAACACGCTGGCATGATGATTATTCTGACCTGAGGCAAGACACACTTTATCATCATATTACAGCAAGAATGTGTTTGGCTCATACCACTGGGTTTGCAAATTGGCGATTTTTTGAAACGGACCAAAAATTGAGAGTCCACGGTATGCCTGGGGCTAAATATGGCTACAGTGGTGAAGGTTTAGTTTATCTGCAAGTAGTATTGGAGAAAATAACAGGAAAGGGACTAGAGCAACTAGCACAGGAGATTATATTCAGTCCTCTTGGAATGAAGCATTCGTCATACGAGTGGCAACCACAATTTGAAAAGGACTTTGCATATGGGCATATGAAGAATGGAGATATCTATGACAAAGACACAGATAATGAACCGAGAGGTGCGAGCACTTTAGAGACCACATCAAGTGATTACATTAAGTTTTTAACAGCTTGTCTCAATCAAGAAATCCTTACCAAGGCTTCGTATAACGAAATCTTCCATCCACAAATCAGAATCCACTCCTTGACACATTTTGGACCTGGAGCAGATCAAGTCACTACCAAATACGATTATATTAATCTGAGCTGTGGATTAGGCTGGCTCACTATTGATACACCTTTTGGAATTGGAGTATCAAAGGCAGGCCATGGAAATGGATTTCAACATTATTCCATTCTATTTCCAGAATCCGGTAAAGGAATCTTGATAATGACCAATTCCGATAATGGAGAAAGTATTTATAAAGAGTTGTTAGAATATGCAATTGCAGACACATATACACCTTGGGAATGGGCGAATTTTTTGCCGTATTAAAAATGATACCTAAACTAATTAGCTTTTTATTTTAGTGCCTAACTTTATACCTCCAACATAATCATCATCTTGGCTTTGGTTTTTTATCAAGAAGTATATTCTAACTCCTATCAATACAATAAAATATACTGCAAATACACAATAGTCAATTACAGTCATATCAAAGAATTGTACAATGTGAAACCTTTTGCCAATAAGAAATTGTGGAATAATCAATAGATTTCCTTCTACCCCATAAATCTTTCATTCTATTAGGCTGTATTTGAACATCGGTTTTATTAGTACTTCTTGTTGTTCTTGCTTTGGGGTGGTCTTCACCTACAATCTCACCACCCATATCTCCTGTTTGTAAATACATATATTATTTTTATAATTAAAATGCCATCCTTCTAATGACCTAAAGACAATAAGAAATAACTATTTGTAATAGTTAACCCTTAGAGCCACTGTATCTCATTTCGAAATACTTATGTGAAAAGCCTGATTTTTCATAAAGAGATTTGGCTGGGTTACCACCCTCCACATGTAATGCAATGTCACCTTTGGAATATTTAATTGCATTTTGCATTAAAGCTTTACCAACACCTTGTCCACGGTATTTTTTATGCGTTGCGATGTAGACCAAAATATTTTCTGGAATGTATCCACTCATGCCTGTTTCATTTACTGCAACTACACCAATAACACTTGTGTTATCCGAGCACGTGATTACAAATCCACCCTGCATGGAAACCTCTTTCATCGCATAATCAAGGCAATGTTTAATGTCTTTCAGTTTATCCCCATATTTTCCCAGATGCTCGAACAAAAAATTGGCAACTCCAATTCTTTCTACAGACGATAATTTATCTACTGGTGTATAAATCTTATAATTATAGTTTTTCATGCCGCAAAGGTATAAATAGTTTCTATAGAAACTATTTATACTAAAAAATTCATCAGCTATATAATTTATAGGCTTAAAAGGCAGTACTTTTCATACGACTTGAATACTAAGAAAACTTTTTTTGGGAAAATTATGGCATTGTTTTATCTCTGTGAGATTTTAAGTGTAAATACTTTGTATCCCATAATTAAATCAAGAGAAATTTATAAACCTATACTTTGCATTCAATATTACTTCTCTTCTGGCAACCGACTTTTTCGTAAAATGCTTTCTCTTTCTTAATTCCTTAATCAATCGTACATTTCGATGTTTTCGTTTATATCGTTTTAACATCCGATCTATTCTCTCCTCTTCTTTCCTAGCTATTATAATCAAATGCCTTATGCTTTTAAAGTGAATAAATTGTAGCGTTTATGTTATAGGTGTCAACTAATTTTTGAGTGAACGATATATGACCTTTAGGCGCTAATAAAAACAATTTCCCTTGTTTCAAGGAAGCCATGAGACTCAATAATTTCCAACGTGTAACAAGTTTTTGAGGTGAGTCCGATTTAAGGGCTATCTCCGTATATGATTTAGTGCCACTCTGATTCTGAAATGAAAAATCAGCTTGTACTTCTTCACCAGTATTTTTATTCTTAAATACCTTTGGAGCTTCATGACCATTTAATTTAGCCTTGAAAGTGTTGTTAGATTTTTTAGAAACCCAATCTATAGACTTCTCGAAATAACTCTGCTGTGACATAAGAATCCTTTTATAGTGAAATAATGTGTTTACACTAAATAGAACGCAAGAACAACGCAAATAGTTTCTATAGAAACTATTTAATCCGATGTGAGAATTTCATTCATAGTTATCAATGGAGCCGCATCTAAATCTTCAGCATCCATTAACTGGGTTAATATTTCAATACTAGAGTTGAGGTCTTCAATTTGTTTTTGAGATAATGACTTCAATCTTTTAGACATCTTCTCTTGTAGCGTAGTTGGAGATTCTTTAAGTAAATCAGCACCTTTAGCAGTTAATGTGATAAACATGCCCCTCTTGTCCTTTGAATTTGGTAAACGGGCTACTAAACCCTTTTCTTCAAGACGATGCACAATACCAGAAACTGTACTGGCATTTAGATTGATGTAGTTTTTTATGTCTTTGCCAGAGGCTTTATAATCTGCTTGCTCTGATAAATACTGGAGCACAAGAAGTTGAGGAATACTAATGCCGAATTCTTTTTGAATCTTTTTACTTTCAAGATTTATGGATCGTATGATCTTTCTGATTTTAACAAGTATTTCTAAGTATTGCATAATAAATTTCTGTGGCCTTTATCCAAATGGTCAAGGGTTATTTGGCTTCAAGATATGAACAATTGATTAGTGAGCTATACACTCAATCTTACTAACCAGAATTGTATTAGCTGGACGGAACCAGTAATATAGTAGAAACTTTGTCCAAGCTTCATTTCAGGGTATCCAACATCTTGATTTTTTTAGTAAAAACTAAAAAAATAAATCAGGAAAAGGATTTTTTATTTGGCTAAAATACTCATCGCCACAAATTTGACAAACACATTGTACCTTGAACCGACCTATCAGAAACACAAAGTTGGATGAGGTTTATTATGCGAAGATACAGTACAACTAAAGTTAGTTAACCAGGTGAATATTTACTTTTTTCATTAAAGTGTCAACTACAACGAGGACGATACATCGAATAATAAATATGTAATAAACAGAATTACATTTTCACTAAGCCTTGCTCCTTATCTACAGGATACAACTTAGAAAAGACCCATCCTAGAATCATTGAGATTAAAAAAGAAGGGGCCAGTACGTCCAGCTTCTCAAAATACGGGCCTATACCATCCATGTTTATTACTACAAATTTGAAGAAAGGCACACAGAGAAATCCTGCAATCATAGAAGCAATAGCACCTGCCTCGGAATAGCCTTTCCAAAACAAAGACAAGATAATAACAGGACAGAAAGAGGCAGCAATCCCCGACCAGCCAAATATGACCATCCAGAAAACGGTTCGGTCAGGAGAGTTCATCGCAATGACCATGGCTATCGCTAAGGCCATTAATGCCATCACCAACGTGACTATTCGAGACATTTTCGTTAAGTCTTTATCTGGAATATTAGGATGAAATACTTTTTGGTAAAAATCTCGCGTGATAGCACTAGATGCTATGACCAGCAATGAATCTATGGTAGACATAATCGCTGAAAGCACCACTGCAACATAGATAGCAACCAGCACATAAGGCAAGAAGTTTTCTGTCATAAGTGAAAGTACATTTTCACCCGCATTTCCCAATATGGCTTCAGGGTCTTGGCCATTTTCTGTAAATATTACACGAGCCAAAATACCTATCGTAACGGCCGCAGCATCAGTAAATAAGGTGAAAATAATCGCAACCCACTTTCCTTTATCGATTTCCATTTCGTTTTTGATAGACATAAAACGAACATACACTTGAGGAGACCCTAGGAATCCTAACCCAATCATTGCAAAGCCTAACATCGTTGCTACATTCATCCATACATCGTCACTTGTCCCCCATGGATTAATTAAGGCAGGGTCTATTAGACTTAAACTTTCTATAACACCTGTCGTCCCATCCATTGAAGAATAGACGACAATAGGTAAAAGTGCCAAGCCAAGAAACATCAAGATTCCTTGAAACAAATCAGACCATACTGCCGCTACAAAACCTCCGATAAAAATATAGGTCAATACTATACAGAAACCAATGATAGCACCAGTATAGTAATTGATGCCCATCATAGATTCAAAGGCTTTGCCTGTCACATCTATTTGGGAACTTACATATATGATGACGAATACGGATAGAATCGTAGAAGCTATAATCCGTAGAGTTTTGGTCTTGGACTTGAAATGACTTTCTAGATAATCTGGAATCGTAATGGCTTTATAGCTGTCTGATTGATGTTTGAAGCGCTTGGCCATATATTGCCATGAGATCGCCACACCTATTACCTCTCCAACCACGACCCAGTAAGTAGATAGGCCTGAAATAGCACCCATCCCAGTCAGTCCTATGAGCAACCAGCCGGACTCTCCTGTCGCTCTCGCTGAAAAGGCTACCGCCCAAAAACCCATATTCTTTCCGCCCACATAAAAATCACTCATGCTTTTCACTCGCCGTGAAGCAACTATTCCTATGAGGAATAATATGAGAACATAGAGTCCTAGAGCAATAATTTTTGAGGCTTCCATTTGGTTGATTTAGAGAAGAAGTAAGTTTTTAGAATTAGTCTATAATTACTATACGGCAAGTTCTTGTTCGGCAAGTTGCTGTTCGAATAGATATGCATGCTCTTCTACAAATTGCTCAAGTGTACTGAAGAAATTCAAAATATCTTGATGTTCATTTTGTCCATTAATCGTTGTTAGACGAATAAATTCATCGCCCTTAAATGAGCCATAACCAACCATCAATTCCGAATGCTCATATAACAAGGTACAAATATCCCGTGCTGGGATGCCTTTGTAGTTGAAACAGACTGCTATGGTTTCATCATAGCTATATAGGGTATAATCTTCATTGTTTCTAACATATTCAGTTGCCGTATCTGCCAATGCAAATAGATGATCTACAATTTTTTCCAATCCATCCGTACCTACACTTTTCCAGAGTGTCCAAAATTTCAAGGCGTCATTTCTTCTTCCACATTGCAGAGAGGTCTGTCCTAAATTGAACCCATCGCTATCGGTCTGATATAAATAGGAAGCATCATTAGAGAAAGATTCGAGTAAATGTTTTTTATTCTTGACAACTATAATCGAACAAGAGAGTGGTGTCCCAAGCATCTTATGCGCATTGAAACTAAATGAATCGACAAGCTCTATACCATCTATTAGGTGCTTGTGCTTTTTACTAAATAAAACAGAGCCACAATAAGCACCATCGACATGCATCCATATCTTGTATTTTTTACAAATTTCATTTACAGCTCTAACAGGGTCAAAAGCACCTAAAACTGTCGTACCTGCAGTCAGGTTGATCATCATTGGCAGTCCACCTTCTGCAATATCTTGCTTTATCATATTTTCTAAGCCTGACAGTTCTATCTTTCCTTCTAGATCTGTAGGAATGTATCGCACATTATCTCTACCAATTCCACAAAAGGCGGCATTCTTAGGAATACTATAATGTGACTCCTTAGAGGTATAAACGATCATTTTATCTTGCATGCCTTGGTGTCTGGCTTTTTGCCCGGCAGCATCACGTGCCATAAGCATAGACATGAAATTTGTCATAGATCCACCAGCCGCAAAAGTTCCACCAGAATTATTCAACCATCCGATGGTATCACAAACTTCCTTTAGGATTACTTTTTCAACACCGACTTGGGCACCTGCCGCTTTATAGGTGTACATGCTATTATTCAGAATCACAGATAGCAATTCTCCTAAGACAGCTTTTTCATTTCGTCCTCCATACAACTGATTGAAAAAACCAGGTGTAGCCGTTCTTGTAGAAGCAAAAGCCAATTCCCTTACGACTTTTTCAAAGGCCACTTCATCGAGTGGGCCTGACTTAAGTGAAAGGTCAAGAGTATTATATAGTTCTGTTGAAGGAATATGGGGTGCAACTGGATGTTCCTTCTCGTCTGTCAAAAGCTCATTGGAAATTCTATGGAATAGGTCTAGTATACTTTTCATAATTAAAAGTTTAAATCACTAAATTATAGATATTTTAAAGTGTTTTTCAATTTAAAATAGCCTAAAAGAGGGCAAATGTAGTTAAATATTCTGTAAAGTGTGTCATTATTAGAGAAGTGTTACTTTAACACATCAATAGCTTTTCTATATACATTGCATGAATCTTATTACTTTAATGGAACAGTTAACTGAAAATCTAGACGACATAGACCCACTTGAACATACCAGTACCATGAAGAGAATGAAGATTTCTGTCAGGTCTACAACTACAAAAAAGCTTGCTTCGAAGTAAATGAACTATCATACCCTATCTACAAAGGAAATGAGGTCGAAAATCTTGTTTCTTAAGAATTATTATTTCTTGTGCTTTCTAGTATATATTCTGTTATTTTATCGATTTTAAAGTAATTAATACTTAAATTTATGTATTTAAGTAGAATATATAACTGCAAATGAATCCCATAGATGTAAAGATTCTGGACATGCTTCAGACCAATTCGGGTCGTACTGCCAAGGAAATGGCCACTGAATTATCACTGACTACAACACCAGTTTATGAACGCATCAAGAAATTAGAAAAAGCAGGTTATATTAAACAGTATGTTGCCTTGCTCAACACCGACTTACTGAATAAGAATATCATTGTTTTTATGAACATGACCATCAAGGACCATTACAAAGAAGCACGTGATGAATTTGTGAAAAGTATGGAATCATTAGATGAGGTTTCTGAATTCTATCACACCTCAGGTAGTTTTGATTTTGTGGCAAAGGTAAGATTCGGAAATATTAAAGAATACAGAGATTTTCTAGTTAATAAAGTTGCCGCTATACGGAACATAAATGATATAGATAGCCAAATAGTTTTGGAAGAAATAAAGTATACCACCAAAGTAGTCTTGACTTAATAAGACTTACTCAAAGAACCTTAAGCCGCATCCTCACAATGTGTTTTCTTTGAAGCAAAGCGAGCGATCAAGCAGTTCTTTTAGTTTAGTAGAACCCGGTCAAGTGAAAAGAATTGGTGAAATATTTGATTTGAAATTCAAAAGTGATTATTAAATACGCCATATTACACATGGTGATCATGACATGCCCTTCGGGATACACCAGATACCATCATTCCGAAATTCTCGGTAATTTCCCTTATTAGACCTACCAAAATTGATAACAAAACATATCCGTTTTTCCACGGCAAAGTAATTCCCCATGCTAAAGTTCGCTTTGGGAATTAGAAATGCTGATATAGAAAAAGTAAATTTGAACAAGAAATATGACTGTTGATAATCAACAACTTAGCGAGCGTTAGTCAGAAGTAAGAAAAAGAAAGCGAGTGCGAATTACTTTTACACACTACTTAAGTTATTAGCACTTGCTTAATCAATCTAAAGTTTGGTCTGGGAGTCACCATCTTCTTTTCTTTCGTTTTCTTTTTCCAACTTGAGATGAAGCTGGTTTAGAACATCTCTGAATGCTTGAGCTTCTAGTTCTTTTCGTTCGCTAAAAAGTTTTTTAATATTGCGGCCACTCATAAATCCTCCGCTTCGATTTATTCCTCGTAAAAAGGATTCAAAGCCTTTTCCATTATGATAATATCCCATAGTTGAGATGACATAACTTGCCACAAATTCATTACAATAATGGCACTGGACGAAAACCCTATCAGGTTCTCCAGATTCTCGAAATAAAATATTTTTCAAGTTTTGGGACTCGCAAATTTGGCATTTTTGAACAGTGACTTCCATGTTTTTATATTTTATTTGGCATTTATCAGTTAAGCATCTTAAAAGTTGGTAGAAGTAAGTTATTACAAATTAAACAATCAAAGGCAAATAAAAAACACAAGACAGAAGGATTCCTATCAATGCTAAAATTGTCATCAACATACCTGAGCTCAACATCTCTTTTGATTCCAAATATCCCGATCCGAAAGCAATAGCATTGGGTGGTGTACTAATAGGCAAAGCCATGGATGAAGAACACATTAACGAAATGGCAATAGCCAAAATTACTTCACCTTGTGGAAGAGCTACTGCAACAGGAATAAGTAGATTGGCAGTTGCAGTATTACTCATAAATGTTGTCATCACAGCTGCCAATAGTAAAAACAAAACAAGAATTATGATAAAACTTTCATTCATCGGAATCATAGATGCAACAATCTCCGTGATTCCACTTTTCTTTATTCCAACACCTAAACACAATCCCCCTCCTAACATAAATAAAATGTCCCAGGATAGGTTTTTGAAATCACGAGTGCTCAACAGCCCACTCCCAAATGCAACCAATACTACAAAAAGTCCAACAATTCCTGTCGAAAACCCGGTGATGCCAGTAGTCAACCATCCTAGAATCGTTACAATAAAAATCGCAAGTACTATATATTGACGTTTTCCAAAAGAATGTAAAGCTTCTATTTCTAATTCTATTTTCACATCACCCTGGGGGTATAATTTTAGCAATAGTTTCCAAAGTAAGAAAAGTAGAATAATCATTAGAGGTACTGCAAGCAACATCCACTTTGCAAATGAAACATCAATATTCATTTGCTGTAAATATTCCATAGCAATGGCATTGGGCGGCGTGCCAATGGGCGTTCCGATTCCTCCCAAGTTACAGGAAAATGGTATTGCCAATGCTATAGCTTTTTTAAATGGAGAAGTGTCAGGCAGGCTTATTATTACCGGTGCAATTATGGCAAACATCATGGCCGCAGTAGCCGTATTGCTTAACCACATGGAAAGTATGGAGGAAACTATTATGATAGAAAGTAAAATGCTTGAAGGGCTATTACCCGTTCTTTCGAATATTCTTCTTGCGATTATTCTTGAAATACCATATTTATTCAACAGCGCAGCCAATACAAACCCTCCCATAAAGAGCAAGGTGAGATCTCCAAAAAATGCAATTAAAAAATCTTCCTTGCTAGCTTCTATATCCGTTTCATGCAAAGCGGGAAGTAACCATATTATTTGAAAAAATAAAACGGCAAGACTTGTGATATATAATGGCAAGGCTTCTGAAACCCATAAGATGGCAGTAGCAACTAATATGATTGTTGAAATTTCTTCTTGCTTTTCCAGTCCAAATAGAAGATGTAACACATGAAATTGATAACTAACAATGAGTAGCCCCATTAATATTAATACTATAAAATTTGGTGTAAAAGTCTTTCGTATTGACATCTGTAATATATTGCTTCAAGTGATTATCTAAGCTGCAAAGGTAGGTAGTGTCAATTGGATATAGCTCACCATGAGTAACTATTTCTTTAAAAAAGCTGGTCTCTTGATTTGAAAAAGATTTAAAGACCTTCCTAAATAATTGCAATCACTTCGGGTAGTAATGTGTTGAATTTTCAATATTCCCGAGCTAGCTTTAGATAGAAGCAGGCCATGGAAATGGATTTCAACATTATTCAATTCTATTCCCAGAATCTGGTAAAGGAATCTTAATTATGACCAATTCCGATAATGGAGAAAGTATTTATAAGGCGTTATTAGAATATGCAATTGCAGATAAGTATACACCTTGGGAGTGGGCGAATTTTTTGCCTTATGAAAAATGTTACAACTTAACTTTATATCAAAACACCCAATTTTGATAGTACGATAGGTATCTTTTCCGAATTTGTCAAGTATTCTATTTGCTAAAAAAGGTGCATTCAGAAGTAACGTTGTTTAAAATCTATTTGATTCTGAATTATTTTATTGCAGAGTATTATTCGACATTAGTCAGCATAGTTTTTCAAAGACCAATTTCCGTTAAAAACATAACCTTGTCTGAGCCTTAGCTTGCGCAGGTGAGTTTGGGGATGTTTAGGAAATTTGTGTTTGAAAAGTGCATAGGGAGGCTTACGAAGCAATTACCCAGCTTCACACAGCATTATAAAATTAGCATTATAAAATATATTTCTGAAAGGAATTATTTGGGATACTATGTGAGTGGTACAATGCTGGGTAGGGTCTTGAATTCTTTGTTAAAGAGATGGCTTGCGATGCAAACACTCGTCAGTTTCTTTTTCAAGAAAGAAATGAAAGCCCTAGCGGCGAGCGGAAGAATAAATTGAAAAAAATTACCTCGTTTTTACGTAGAAAGAAGTAAAAACGGGGTATTTCTTCAGTAGTAAAACAACAAATATCATTGTTTGCAATGGATATTCAGTTATTCTGAATATCCCTATAAACACCAGATTATTAGAAGCAAAAGAAGCCGACTAATAACAGTAGTATCATACTATAGACGCAATTGGGCTTTTTCGTGTGTGTTTAAATATAAAATAGGCATAATCAATAAGAGAATACATTGTTAATATTACCGCTATTAGAAACATCGGGTAGCTTATAATTATTAAACTATCAACTAGTTGGGCCACAATAGCCCCAAAAATAAACAGGCTTTTAAGTTTGCCAGATTTTCTTGCAGGTAATAGTATGCCTTCATGCATGGCGAACATTCTCATTCCCATCACCCAGAATTCTCGATTAACGATAACTAGGGTAATCCAGATTGGAACCTGATTAGTAATGCTCAGTAATATAAGCACTGTGCATATAAACATTTTATCTGCGGTAAAATCCAGAAGTGTCCCAAAAGGAGAAACAGTATTAAATTTTCTGGCTAAGAACCCATCGAGGATATCCGAAACTATTGCTATTATAACAATGATCAATAGTGCTTCTTTTTTATATGGATAGTCTGTAACATAAATAAATGTAAGAGGGGTTAGCAGAACCCTAGTGAAACTCGCTGAGTCCGCAGCATTTAGTTTTAAAGCCATTTGTGTTGATATTTTTTAAAGATTTGCCTTTGACAAGAATCATATAGAAGGATAAACTTCTCGTAAAAGTACTCTTATTGGGAACAATATAGCATTTAATAGTATTTAAGTCAGAAATTGTAAATATTCATTGATGGATAAATTAAATAATAGAGCAGCCACAAAACAGTAGCGATACTCAAAGGAATAGCAATATTGTCATTTATTTTGTCACCAGCTAGGATTTCAGCAATTGCACCAACGACCGCAGCAATGATGCAAATCACATATTCACCAAATTGATATTCAATTTTTGGAGTCAATAATATAACCAATATTGCCACTATTACAAATGCAGCTCCTCCTTCCAAACTTCTACCTCTGAATTTTGTACGGCCATACCGTCGGCCTACCAAAGACGAAGCTGTATCGGAAAAAGCTAGAATGGTAAAACTTATAACAGCAATGTACTTAGGGAAAAATATCACACAAAATGTTGCTGTAAGCAAACCCCAAGTAGCACCATTAAGATTCTTTTTCTGTGTGCTGCGTTCATGTGGCCTCAGAACATACGAAAAGAGACGATTGAACATACTTGCGGATGGCTTGTGTAAATTCCTGACAATATCGACGAATAGAAATACTACAGTTATCGGAATGAGAATTTGTAGCATTAGTTTCTTACTCATATAAAAGTACATGAGTGGAAAAATCACAGTACTTACATGAAATAATTTCCTAACAATTTCCGCTCTATAGTTGTGCTCTATGTAAGATTTCTGCGGTTCCATTTTTTTAAGAGATTTATGATATTTAGAATTTCGTTTTTTAACGAATGGTGTGGCGCATGCCAAGGAAGTAACCAATAGTGGTGATGACTTGATGTATAACAAAAACCAAAACTATCGAAATTATTACTTGTTTAATAGTAACTGGCATGACCAGTGATAAAACCAACCATATTCCTACAAGTATATCAATTTGGTCGAAAATATAAAAAACCGGCAACCAAAAACCTTTACCGCTGGTTCCTGAAGAAATATCTAATTGTCTTTTAAGAAAACTATTTGGTAGTTCACTTACTATGGCCGCAAGACCAAACAAAAGTCCAAACAAGAGCGGGTTCACAGTACTATAATCGAACAATTCTAATGCTTTTAAAGAAGGAGTATTATGAAAAACCATGGCTTGTAGCATAAACATCAAAGCAGTTCCAATAGGCAAAAAGACCAATCCTCGGATTGTCTTGTTTTTGCCAAATAACCTTCGTTTTCGAAATGTCAAATTGAAATCGAGAGGGTATAGTAGATTAGACAGCAAATCGAATTTGATGCAAAGCCCCGTTGTTATAGCTCCTCCTAACAATGGTAATAACAAATAAAATGTTTGTTGAACTTCAAATAGCATTAAAAACGGTTTTGTTTTAATTTATATATAGACCTAGAATAACGTGGAATCTGCTGAGGTACTATAAAGGTAATAAAATTACTCCTTTATTCTTCCAAGTTTACTTTTATGAACCCTGCATTTATTAGTTCTTGAATTTAAGAGGTGAAAAAGTAATTCAACAAAACATCACAGATAATATTGATATTAGCTACTTAGAAACTGGAGTCTACTTCATACAACATTCTGACGGTCTACATATATCTTCTCATAAAATCATTAAAAACAAAGATTTATTTTATACTAGTATTTATATTCATCGCTTCTATTTGCCAAAACACGAAGCTCTTTTATATCCAAAATCCTTTAAACCAAGAGTAGGAGAGTATTATTAAGATTTTGGATATGTATTTAGGTGAAGGAAGTTATTCTATTTGATGGAATAAGCCCATCTTCATACGTTTTGATTTAATACCTGATATTAACCGTTTCTCATTATCTCTATGAGCAACTTTCTTTCAAGTGTTGACATATTTGCCATTGAAGTAAAGTTATGTGTTCTGAGTAGATTACCTTAGGGGTATTTCCATGAATAATATACCTTATGTAGGTGAGAAATAACAACTTGAGTAAGTTGTTGCAGATAATTGAGTTTTGGGTTTCCCATTGATCCGATTTATAACCCTATGGTAGAATCTATTCATGTTTCTTTTATTATACCTACTAGATTTCGATTTGCTTTAAAAATCATTTATATTGTAATCAAATTAAACCCTATGAAAAAATTACTCCTATTACTAGTATTTTTAATTTCTACTACAACTTATTCTCAGACACCATTAACAGATGCAAACTTTAAAACTGCAATTGCAACATGTTTGTCTACAAACCCAGTAGATGGGATGTGTAGTAGTAGTGAGTATGGTGCTATGCCAGATTGGGACGTGAGTGATGTAACAGATATGCATGAGGCATTTGAGGATGCAGAAACTTTCAATGCCGATCTTAGTGGTTGGGCTGTTAGTAATGTAGGGGATATGTCTGGGATGTTTAGTGGAGCAAGTTCTTTCAATGCTGATCTAAGCAGTTGGGATGCCAGAAAGTAAGGTAATGAGACAGCTCATTGACTATGTAGATAGTCACGATGAAATAATACGACAAAAGGTGTCCATAATGCTGAATCACTTTGTATCTGTTACATCTAAAAAGATTAGTGGTCGCGGACGTGCAATGGTGGCAACCAGATCAAGCAAGCACTGTTTGCTATTTTAGCAAGAGTTGAAGCGACAGATGTCAATGAAAGGGCTACAATATTCTTGTTTGGTTGCATTCAGTGGATCGGTTAGTCTGAATGGAATTGAATATACAGAGAGTGGTTTAAATAAAGAAAATGGGATGGAGGGTTCGAGTATACCAGAGGGATTAAAAGACTCTCGGTTTCGTATCCTGATCGTAGCGAGTAAATTCCAAACATGATTCGATGAACCCATGCTGCATACCATGTATGTTGATAAGAAATTGAGTGGAGTGCAATGTGTCCAAACGCTATCAAGACTTAACCGAACCAAGTCTGGGAAGACAGATACATTTGTATTGGACTTTGTCAATGATCCAGAAGATATAGTCAACTCATTCCAACCTTACTATACGTCCACAGTTCTCACTGGAGAAACTAAACCAGATAAGTTATATGATCTACAACATGAGATCGAGGCAAGAGTCATGAATGAGTGACACCCAGTAGCACCAATCAATCTGAAAGGGCTACCAAAATAAAAGTAGAACGATCACAGCCTGTCTAACATCTACCAGCATCTGCACCATCATAATGTATAGACACTCTTCCTTCTCAGTAATACACTGGATGTGTAAACACTAAGAAGAATGGTCAGACATATGCAGCTTGTGAGCTAAGATTATATAGGAGGAGGGGATCACATCTGGTAATGGAGCCCCCCCCGTCGAATTAAGTTGAATCTCCAAAAAGGCATGGGACATGGGTTTCTGGTTCCCTTTGGATGGCTATATAGTTCGATCAAACTGGAAATACTCTAAGGAAACTCCTTATCACAATCTCGTAATGAACTTAGACATCAATCGAAAAGGGCTTTCAAAATATAAAATTTAAATAGAAATTCTCTCTAGTGAGATTCCAATATCTCCTCCCACACTTCAGGCATCGTCCTCAACTCATCAAAGTCTGGAAGCTGATCAACAACCCCCTTCAACGCAATCATACTTTCGATCTCAGCTACTTTAAGCTGCAATGCGGACCGAGCAATACCTCTTATAATTCCTGCTGATAGGGAGGCGTTTACCCGCCCCAGAATTTCTTTCTGACTATTCAGTTCATCCAGTAAATCTTCTACCGAGTGCTCATTCAATCGAAGTCTGATATTATTAAACTGACGTCGTAGGGTCGCAAGCTGGATGCGGTGATTGTCAACAGCCCACCTAAAATATTCTGTTTGATTCTCTGGTCTGGACAACTTCAACTCCAGCTCCAGCTCCAGAAGCTGAGTGATTATATGTACTAAACGGGAAGGGGGAGAGGATGGAAATGCATCTTGGACGTCCATGGTATTAAATTTTTGATTATTGATAATCCTCATCATTTTCGCACCGTAGGATATCCTCGGTTGCGGCACTCTTGTGCTCTGGATGATAATGCAAAGATAACGTATTTGAGGGGTGGGTTGAAAGTGTCAGGAAATGGCAGTAACTTTATCATGATATCCATCCCGAGAGAGGGGTGGAACCTGAGTTGAAATAACTAATCCAGTGGAAGGAAACCATATGAAATTGACCACTATGTGGCCCCTCCAATGTAAAAAGCCCGTAAACATTAAGTCTACGGGCTTGAAACGGCGGTCCTTCAAGGACTCGAACCTTGGACCCTCTGATTAACAGTCAGATGCTCTAACCAGCTGAGCTAAAGGACCGTTTCCATATAGGAAGCTTAAAAATATTTTCTAAGCGACGGCAAATTTAGAATTCATTTTGATATTATGCAATACCATTTATACTTTTTATTTAGATAATTTTGCCCTTTTTACTTACCGCTTTGATTATCAGTCTTTCACGGTCAAAAATAATTTTAAATTATTTTAAGGAGTGATAATCATAAGCCTCTTAGTGGTTACTTTTCGGCCATTTCCATCAACGATGCTGTATAAGTATGTTCCTTTCTGTAAGTGACTAAGGTCTGCATTTAGTCTTCCAGAATTATTATCAAACTTATCAGACCATAATTTCTTACCGATAATATTATATAATACCACAGTATAATCTCCTTTTGGTAGATTAGTTAGCTCAAAAGTCACATCACCATATGTTGGATTAGGGTATGTTTTTACACCTACATCTTTAAAGTATATTTCGTTTACTGCGGTAGTTAGTTCACCTTTATAAACGGCAGTAAGTAAAGTGCCTTCATCATCATATGTTAGATTCGCAAGGATTTCTTTATTGTCATTTCCATAGAACTGGTAACTATTTGTAATGCTTAATCCTAATAGGTCTGCAAGATCACCTAATGCAGCTGTTAGTGGATTGTTTTCATCTAATACTGACCAGCCAAGAATCGGAACTTTCACGGATAGGATCGCATTTGTACTTGTCGTTCTTTTTACTCTTAATACTTCATAGTCCGCACCAGGGAGTCTCAATGTACCCCAAGAATCAACAAAATCATCATTTTCTGTTTCAACTGTTAGTCTCATAGAATCTATCAAGTTTGATAATCCAGGAAATAATGTGTCAGGTATAACAGATGAAGGTGCAGCAATCATAAAATTAGATTCGTCATCATAAGCATCACCAAACGACATAGGGGCTCTTCTAAGCACGGACTCTCCTTCATTGTTAAATGTTAGGTTGATTATATTTAAAACTGGATCTAGTCCACTTCTACCTATTTCTACTATTTTATTGTTGAATGATTTGTAGTATATCTCTTGGTCACTATTCTTATCAAGAAGATCTGCATCTGGAAACATTGCTTCTGCATCTCCTTCAGATGCTTCAGAATATATAGTTTCAATTGCTTGATCTTTTGAAATACTTCTTAGGTCCCATTCCAAATTCTCTCCTACCATATTGGAGTCAAATCCTCCTGCGTCGGTAGCTGCAACTGTCTTTAAAGTGTCGCCTGGTACAGGAAAAATAGAATTAGTTATGGTTACTTGCCCAACCAGTGCAGCTGGTAATATGATAGCTAAAAATGCAATTATTGATTGTAGATTTTTCTTCATAATTTTCTTTTTTAAAGTATATATTACCAAAACGATTCAAAGCATGGATTGGTAACTTTTATCAAAGATAATTATTAAAAGAATTAAGTTTAAGATTTTGGAATTTAACTTGAAGATTAACAAGTCATTATAGAATCAGATCAATTCCTTTTAATCACTTTATCAGCCTATTCCCTGCATGTCGACATACTTCTTGTACAAAGGAGAAGTTTTGTACAGCTCATCGTGCGTACCAATAGATATAATTCTACCTTGATCCATAACGACTATTTTGTCTGCATTTTTGATCGTAGACAATCTGTGTGCAATTACGACCGAAGTACGATCATGAAGAATTTTATCAAGTGCATCTTGCACAAGTTTTTCTGATTCAGAATCAAGTGCTGATGTAGCTTCATCGAGGACAAGTATTTGAGGATCATGAAGCACGGCCCTTGCTATTGTTAATCTTTGGCGTTGTCCACCAGATAGTTTCATTCCTTTATCACCTATAATTGTATCATATCCATCTTGCAATTCCATTATGAACTCGTGGGCGTTGCTTATTTTAGCGGATTGGATGATTTGCTCTTCAGAATTTCCTTTCTTACCAAAAGTGATATTGTTTTTTATTGTGTCATGAAATAGTATCGCATTTTGACTTACGAGACCATATAAAGATCTCACGCTTCCAAGGTCATGGTTTTTTAATGCTTTACCATCTATCAAAATTTGGCCAGACTGGATAGGATAGAATCCCATGATTAGATCTACTAATGTCGTTTTTCCAGATCCTGATGGACCGACTAGAGCAACAACTTCGCCTTTATTAATTGTCAGATTAATATCATTGAGTATTACCTTTTCATCACCTTGGTATTGGTAGTTGACATTTTTTATTTCTATATTTTTTGAAAATTTGATTGGAATTGATTCTGATGTAGAATTTTCTTGGTTGCTGACCATTAAATCATCAATACGCTCCACTGCGGCCATTCCTTTTTGGATATTATAGTATGCACTACTAAAGCTTTTTGCTGGCTCGATTACTTGATAGAAAGCGAATATGAAAGCAAAGAATGTCTCTGGTTGAAGACTTTCTGCAAATACTAATTTTGATCCGTACCACAACAATGCAGTAACAACTGATATGCCTAAAAATTCTGATAGTGGAGATGATAGATTCTGTCTATTCATCAATGAGATAAGTGTATTTCTATAACCATCATTTTCTTTAGAGAATCTATTCATTTGATTCTCTTCTCCATTAAATGCTTTTATAACCTTGATTCCACCAATACTTTCTTCTACTGCACTCGTAATATTTGCAAGCCGCATTTGAGCCTTTTGAGATTGTTTTTTGAGCGTTTTGCTAATGCCGCCAATCACAAATACAGTAAAAACTAACAGTACCAATACAAATAGACTGAGCTGAGGGCTAACATAAACCATAAAGAGAATACTACCGATTATGATCAGCGGAGCCTTGAAAACGACTTCAATCACTTTCAGAATGCTCATTTCAACTTCTTGTACATCAAGTGTGATCCTGGATATTAAATCCCCTGTTCGCTGCTCGCTATAGTAAGAAAGAGGAAGTCTAAGGTATTTTTCAAATAATTCAGATCTGATATCACGTACAATTCCCGTACGCATAGGCACAATAAAATACATGGCGAGGTACCTGAATACATTTTTAAAGAAAAAGATTATTAAAATTAATCCACAAGCGATCAAGAGTGCATCTTCTTTTCCTTGAGAATAGATTAAATTTTGGAAATATGCATTTACACCTTGAAGGGACTCAGTTGAAGAAGTGGAAGGTATTCGATCAAATAAGATTTGAAAAAATGGGATAATAACGGGAATGCTTACAACAGTGAATATTGAAAGTAGAATATTGAACAATATACTTAATGCAAAATATCCTTTGTACTTTCTTACACGATAAATCAATTTCCAGAAAGCACTCATATAAAATATGTAAATCTATTACTATCGGGCGATCTGCTCCAATGTTGTTCTCAATCTATTTATTAAGATAATTTTTCTCAAACCATACTCTATATCTAGCATCCGTACGTTCGATTATCATCTTACGGTAGTTACGCTGAGTAATAGGGTAGACTGTATATCCAGCAATCTCTCCAGAAATAAATTCTTCTTTAGATTTTATCACTTCGTTGTAGTACTCCATAGCCTTTTCTCTGTTTTCGAATCTTCTTACAAGTACGATTTCAGAATTCTTTTTTCGATCAAGTGGAGATTCTCCAAGTTGGAGTTTTTTCAGTTTATGGTACTTTTTGTTGTAGTTACTTACCTGTATTTTGGCTTCTAAAACTTTACCTGGTGTGACATCATATAAGACTACAGCCACATAATGTAGCTTTTGATCTTCTAATGAGAATATATCATCTACTTCCTCAATATCTATTCCAGTAAAAGCATCTTTATCACCCTGCAAAAATCTAAGGATTTCATCGGCTCTTGCTTTTTCAGGAGTGTTAGGATATCGAGTTATTACATCTTTTAGAGCTGTAATATATGGTCCTTTCCCTTCGATGCTACCCGTTGACATTGCCTTAACAAGAGCAAATTTCGGTCTCAATTCATTCTTTTTACCGAATATTTGTTCAGATTGCTCTGCTTTTGTATACGCACTTTGGTAATCACCTTTTTCGAATAACTCATATGTTTCTTCGTAGTACTTATTCAATTTTTGTTCTGCGGTAAGTCTTCCAGCACCATAATTAGGATCTGATATTGCTTTTGCAAATTCTGTATCAGGAAATTCTGAAAGGATTTTTTCCTTGTAATAGTTTGCTTTGGTATTATTACCGAGATCGAGATAAGATAGATATAAGTAATAATATACATCAATTTTATTATCAAAATTAGGGAACCTGCTTATCAACTCCTCAAGCGTATTAGTCGCTTTCTCATATTTTTGAATCTTATCTCTATATGCTTTTCCTAATTCGAATAAGGCTTTTTCTAATCTAGTGTTAATAGCCAATTTAGCTTCATCACTATACGGAATTTTACTCTTGATCGTATTGATCATTTGAGTGATTTCATCTTCTTTGAATCCATCTTCAGCTACTTTTTCTTCTTCCACATCTTCCACATCTTCATCTGTACCGAATACTCCAGATTTATCACTTCTCCTCCAATTGTCTGATAATTCTATATCACCCCATTTACTTTTGAAGTCTTTCTGACCTCTCTGTTTGGCCAATGGATCATATGCAAAAAAGTTTGAAGGCTTTAGACTACGACCTAACCCATTGAGAAGAGCTGTACTTTTACGTCCAGGTGCAGTTTCGGTTTTGCCCGCTTTTTCACGAGCTAATAGGTTTTCTTCTACTAGCTTTTCAGCCACCTCTTCTATTTTTTCATCAGACCAAGCTACCATATTAAGTAAGCTATCCTGTATTTTTATCAATTGGATGTTTTGAGCTACTTCTGATAGATTCTCAGCGTAATTCTTAACCTCTCTATACCGTAGATCTTCTTTTTCTAAGACCTGTAATGTTGAATCGAAATAGGATTTGGAATTTACGTATTTCTCCTTGTCATAGAATAAGTAGGCTAGTTTATAATAAGTCTCTTGTTTGAGAGCTATATTATTTGTGTTATTTGCTATTGATCTTGAAAAATTTTTAAGCGCTTCATCAAAATTTCCTTTTTCTAAATAGATCTCTCCTTTTGTATAATACAACTGGTCAAGGTAATCAAAGTACTTATCTTCTTTCACCATTTTGTCCAATTTAGCGATCACGGCTTCATCAGATTTATTGCCTCCTAGCATATTGGTTTTCTCAGCATTAAGTTCTGCCATGAATTCCATTTCAAAAGATTTAGCCCATTTTTTAGCGTTGCCAAATGCTTGAGATGCATTGCTGTAATCTTTTGATTTTATGTAAAGTTGCCCTTGAACAAATGCGTATCTAGCTTTAAGTCCTTTATCGCTAGCTAAGTCTATAGCCTCATCAAGATATGTAATTGCGGTACTATAGTTTTTTTCTTTTATGTTAATATCAGCCAAGATTACAGGCACTTCTCTTCTTGCTTCATCCGGCATTTCGCCATCTTCTTTCATTCGTTTCACCATGTATGAAGCATTGGATAATTTATCTCTCTGTACCAATGTCTTAGCATACCACATCATGCCTTTTGAGTATGCAGTATTATCTTTTTTCTTCTCTTTATCTTTTCTCTTTTTTGCTTCCTCGTCTTCCTCGCTTTCCTCTTCTTTTTCTTCTCTGCTTTCCTCTGTCGTTGGTTTAGGCTCCTTTTTTTTGTCAGCAACTATTGGTGCAGTTGTAGTTTTCTTTTGAGAAATAACTTCTTCAGTTTTTACTTCATCCTCTTTTTTCTCTACTTTTTCCTCTACTTTTTTAGTTCTTTGCTTTTTACCACCTCTTTTTTTGTTCTTTTTATTCTTCTTTTTGGCATCTGCTCTCGCCTTCTTTTTAGCTTCCCTTTCTTTCTTTTTTGCTTTATCTGCTTCTTCTCTTGCCTTTTTCTTTGCTTTTTTCTCGTCTTCTCTAACTTCTTTCTCTTCTTCCTTTTTATCTGCTTTGGCCTTTTTTACTTCCTTTCTTTCTTTTTCTATTTCTTTTTTTATCTGTTTTTTGTTCTTCTTTTTCTTTTTATAATTTCTACCAAAAGGATTGTTTGGGTTGAATTCATCTTTGAAATAAGCGAATGTCTCTTCTGCTGTTTCGAATTCTTGTTTTAGATATTGTGCTTCTCCCATGAGCACATAACAGTCGTCTACCCATTTACTAGGTTCATGAAGTGCAGCTACAGTAGTTACTCTGTCTCTTATACACATCTCCGAGCCCACGAGACAGGCAGAAATCTCG
>OJIO01000357.1_pt1 | contig 31871 bp, 26 predicted proteins | sample 1595621 | NCBI WGS metagenome assembly OJIO01 (sample SAMN05416776, study PRJEB24817) | seawater metagenome | isolation source: Sea water | place: Canada:Atlantic | collected 2013-07 | reverse complement strand
GAATGAATAAATATCAGCACATAAAAACGTACTTTATTAATGCATCATTCCTAAGAGAAAAGTTACAAACAATTGAGCAATACATTACAAGATTTAGTTAAAGACAAGATTCTTATTCTCGATGGTGCCATGGGTACTATGATACAGCGTTACAAACTGTCAGAAGAGGATTATAGAGGGAATAGATTCAAGGATTTTCACCTCGACGTAAAAGGGAACAATGACCTCCTATCTATTACTCAACCTCACATCATTGAAGAGATTCATAAAGCATACCTTGAGGCGGGGAGTGATATTATAGAGACCAATACTTTTAGTAGTAATTCAGTTTCTATGGATGACTATGAGATGGGACATCTAGTATATGAACTCAATGTGGAATCTGCAAAAATAGCAAAGAAGGCAGCGGCATATTATACAAAGCTCAATCCTGCGAAGCCAAGATTTGTAGCGGGAGCTATTGGGCCTACTACGAAGACAGCCTCACTTAGTCCTGATGTAAACGATCCAGGATTCAGAGCGATATCATTTGATCAATTGGTTGAAAATTACTATGAGCAAACAAGAGGATTAGTCGACGGTGGAGTAGATATCATTTTGATAGAGACTGTTTTCGATACACTGAATTGTAAAGCTGCATTATTTGCTGTTGATAAATTGTTCGATGAACGAGGAAGCAGGCTTCCAATAATGGTTTCGGGAACGATAACGGATGCAAGTGGGAGAACGCTGAGTGGTCAGACGGTAGAAGCATTCTGGATCTCGATTAGCCATATTGATTTGTTCTCGGTTGGATTGAACTGTGCGCTAGGGGCCAAAGAATTAAGACCTCACCTTGAGGATCTAGCCAATATAGCAGATGTAAATGTAAGTGCGTATCCGAATGCTGGTCTGCCAAACGAATTTGGTGAATATGATCAGACTCCAGAGGAGATGCAAGAATTCATTCGGGATTTTGTACATAGTGGTTTTGTAAATATTATTGGTGGTTGTTGTGGAACTACTCCTTCACATATAAAAGCCATGGCGGAGGCGGTGGACGGAATGAAGCCCCGATCGAAACCTGAGTTAGAAAAGTTGACAATGTATTCTGGGCTAGAACCAGTTATCGTTAGGAAAAATCTAAACTTTATCAATGTAGGTGAACGAACGAATGTGACAGGCTCGCGAAAATTCGCACGATTAATTAAAGAAAAAAACTATACCGAAGCACTCGAAGTAGCTGTGCATCAGGTAGAAGGTGGGGCGCAGATTATCGATATCAATATGGATGAAGGTTTGCTTGATTCTAAGGTTGAGATGAAGGCATTTCTAAATATGATCATGTCAGAACCTGATATAGCAAAGCTGCCGATAATGATCGATTCGTCTAAGTGGGAAGTTATAGAAGAAGGTCTTAAGTGTGTGCAAGGTAAATGCATTGTTAATTCTATCTCGATGAAAGAAGGCGAAGAAGAATTTATCCGGCAAGCAAAGTTGGTAAGAAGATATGGAGCTGCAGCTGTAGTGATGGCATTTGATGAAGAAGGACAAGCGGATACCACTGAGCGAAAAGTAGAAATTTGCCAACGTGCATATAAGATATTGACAGAGCAGGTAGGAATGAACCCATATGATATCATTTTTGATCCTAATATATTTGCAGTAGCTACTGGACTAAAAGAGCATAATGAATATGCGATTAATTTTATAGATGCAACGAGCCAGATCAAAGCCACCTGCCCAGGGGTAAAGATTAGTGGTGGTGTGAGTAATATTTCTTTTTCATTTAGAGGAAATAATGAAGTAAGAGAGGCCATGCATACAGCGTTTCTATATCACGCCATCAAGGCAGGAATGGATATGGGCATTGTCAATGCAGGTATGATGGAGGTATATGAAGAAATCCCCAAAGAATTACTGAGACTTGTTGAGGATGTATTATTCAACAAAACAGAAAATGCAACTGACGCACTCACAGAATATGCTGAAACGTTAACTGGAGGGGGAAAAGTAAGGGTCAAAGATTTGACTTGGAGAGAAGGCACTGTTGAGGAACGATTATCTCATGCGTTGGTAAAAGGAATTACTGAATTTATCGATGAAGATACTGAGGAAGCAAGACTAAAATATCCAGCACCATTATATGTAATTGAAGGTCCACTTATGGATGGAATGAACATCGTTGGTGATTTATTCGGAGATGGGAAAATGTTTCTTCCCCAGGTAGTCAAGTCTGCTAGGGTGATGAAAAAATCTGTAGCACACCTTACACCGTTTATTGATGCGGAAAAGAAAGGTTCAGGTTCTTATGCTAAAGGGAAAATTCTCATGGCTACAGTTAAAGGGGATGTTCATGATATTGGTAAAAACATAGTTGGCGTAGTGTTAGCATGTAATAACTATGAGATAATTGACCTCGGTGTTATGGTACCTGCAACTAAGATTTTAGAAGAAGCGGTTAAGCACAATGTCGATATCATAGGACTGAGTGGGTTAATAACACCTTCACTAGATGAGATGGTCAATATGGCTAAAGAAATGCAGCGTCAAGGATATACGCTACCTCTTCTGATTGGTGGAGCTACTACATCAAAAACACATACTGCGGTAAAAATCGATCCAGAATATAAAGGACCAGTTGTTCATGTTTTAGATGCATCGAGGGCAGTGGCAGTAGCAAGCTCATTATTGAGTAAAGAAGGAGACACTGCCAATAATTACGTTATTGATGTAAAGCAGAGCTACGATAAACTAAGAGAACAAAGGAAAAATAGAACATCCAATAAACAATACTTATCACTAAAAAAGGCAAGAGAAAATAAATATCAATTAGATTGGTCAAATTATACACCACCTATTCCTAAAGTAGCTGGGATGCATACGTTTGAAGACATAGATCTTGCTGATTTAAGGCCATTTATTGATTGGACTCCATTTTTTACATCGTGGCAGCTAAAAGGTAAGTATCCAGCTATATTTAGGGATGAGTATGTTGGTGAAGAGGCGAAGAAAATCTATGATGATGCCAATAAAATGATAGATTTGATCATAGCGGAGAAATGGATTGAAGCTAGGGCAGTATTTGGATTATTTAGAGCGGAAGCAATTGGTGATGATATCGTTGTAGACTTTAGTGGCGGTGATCTTACTTTGCGTAATCTTAGACAACAAGTGAAAAAATCAGCTGGAATTCCTTCTATGTGTTTGGCAGATTTTATAGCCCCTAAAGAAACAGAATTAGAAGATTATATAGGTGCGTTTGCAGTTACAGCGGGTGTTGGCATTGAAGAACATGTAAAACGATTTGAAGCGGATCATGACGATTATTCTGCGATACTTTTGAAAGCTATTGCAGATAGATTTGCGGAGGCTGCGGCCGAGTATATACATAAATTAGTCAGAACGGATTATTGGGCATACTCTAATGGAGAGTCACTAATAAATGAAGAACTAATTTCTGAAAAATATCAAGGAATACGTCCAGCACCTGGATATCCTTCTTGTCCTGAACATACAGAAAAAGAAACCTTATGGGAGCTTCTTTCAGTAGAAGAACAAATTGGAATTAAGTTGACAGAAAGTATGGCTATGTATCCTGCAGCAAGCGTAAGCGGGTGGTACTTTAGTCATCCAGAAAGTAAATATTTTGGCCTTGGACAAATTGGGAAAGATCAGGTTGAGGATTATGCTAGGAGGAAGGAGATGAGCGTTAGTGATATGGAACGGTGGTTAGCACCAAGTTTGAATTATGATGTGTAGGATGACATTTGTGCATCAATATCATATCTTTGGACTGTTTTTTGAAGTTAAATTAGAAATAGAATCTAAGTAGATGAAAATAAGATACTTATTCATAATATTTATTTGTTGTATCGTTAGTTTTGGTGCAAGTGCACAACAAATAGACGAAGAAGCGATTAAAAGCGAGTTGGAAAAGCAGGGAGTAAGCGAAGAAGAAGTGACTAAGCGCTTACTAGAGAGAGGGTATGATCCTAATAATATTGATTTAAATAATCCTTCTGAGTTGATTGAACTTCAAACAGCTGCAGATGAGATAATAAAAGAAATAAAAGCGGAAAAACTAGCTTTATCTAAAAGTCAAGGAGCTGATGCACCAGAGCCAGAAACAGAAAAGGTGCCTATAGAAGAAGATCTTGGTAATGCTGAAAAAGTATTAGATCAAGAATCAATAGAAAAAATAGATAGTGCTGAGCAAATTTTAGATATATACGGACACCATTTATTTAGGAGTAATTCGATTAATTTCTATTCCAAAATTCAGTATGTTAAACCACCGCCAAACTATATACTTGGTCCTGGTGATAATGTGGCAGTGGCAATTTGGGGTGATTCAGAGGCAAATTTCAATCAAGAAGTTACATCAGATGGATATTTGAAATACCCGAAGATGGGAAGGGTTTATGTAGCTGGTTTATCACTAAAAGATGTTAAAAAAGCGCTTAAATCGAAATTTGCAAGGAACTATAATTTTTTTAACGGTTCAGACTTTGAAGCTACTGTTTCAGGAACAAGAAGTATTAGCGCATTTTTAACTGGGGAGTTGGCCAATGTGGGGAACTATAACATATCAGCGCTTAATACAGCCATTAATGCTCTTGCTGCAGCTGGTGGACCAACAGATATTGGTAGTGTCAGAAATATCCAATTAATAAAAGCAGGTGGCACAAGAGTACAAATAGATCTATATCAGTTCATAAATGATCCTATTGTTAGTCAAAATTTTTATTTAGAAGACAATGATTATATAGTTGTTCCAGTAGCAAATAAAGTAGTTTCTATTACCGGTGCTGTCAATAGGGCGTACAAATATGAGCTATTGGCCAATGAAACTTTAAAGGATCTATTAGATTTTGCAGGAGGACTTAAGACGAATGCCTTGAAGAAAAATGTAAAGATCAAAAGATTCGAAAATGATCAACAGGTTATACTTAATGTTGATATGACGGATAGTAATACATTAGAAAATTTTAAGCTTAGAAACGGTGATAATATTGAAGTTTCTACTATAAATGAAAGGCTCAGAAATGTGGTTACTGTATCAGGTGCATTGGATAATGGTGGAGAATTCTCTATTGGTAAAGGGATGAGACTTTCTGGATTGTTAGATAAAATAGTACTGAGAGATGATGCTATATTGGATTTAGCATATTTGATTAGATTAAATGAAGATAGAAAGACAGCAAGATATGTGATAATTAATATTGAAAGTGCACTTGATAATAGAGGCTCAGATGAAGACCTTCTCTTAAATGAAGGGGATAAAATAATTTTACGAGGACAAGCTGATTATACATCAAAATACACATTTGAAGTCACTGGGTCTGTTAGAACTCCAGGTACGTTTGACTTAGATGGGGGGTCAGAAATTAAGATTTCTGATGCCATCAATTTGGCAGGTGGCATTTTACCTTCAGCTACTGATTTTGGATATATTATTAGAAAAAAACCTGGCAGCATTGCTCCAGAGTATATTCCAATAGAAGTAAAAGAAGCAATTGGAAATCCTGTTAGCGATAAAAACATCTTGCTTAGTCCTGGAGATAAATTAGAAATATATGAACGTTCAATATATAGTGACGATACTTATGTATCAATAGAAGGTGAAGTTCGTGAGCCGAAAAGGTTCGAGTACTCGGAATCATTGACATTGAAAGATGTAATATTACAAGCTGGGGGACTTACATTGAAAGCGTCAATTAATAATATAGATATATTCAGAATTGAATTCTTAAATAATAATAAGACAAGAGTATTAGTTGCAAATGCCTCTGTCGATAAAGATTTAAATATTACAAGTGGTGGAGATCTAAAACTTAAGCCTTTTGATCAAATAATTGTAAGAACTGCTGCCGAATTCGAATTACAAAGATCAATTAGGATAAATGGTGAAATAAAATATCCAGGGAAATATGTTTTGGTAGATGATAACTCTACACTATCAAGCATGATTAAGGAAGCCGGAGGATTGACTGAAGAGTCGTTTCCAGCTGGAGCAACACTCTATAGACCATTAAATGATATTGGTTATATAGTTGTTGATCTTGAAGAAGCTCTTAAAAAGGAATATTCAACAATCAATATGATTATGCAGGAAGGTGATATACTCACCATCCCAAAACAAAATAATTTAGTTACTGTTATTGGTGCTGTCAACAGGCAGTTTGCGTTTGTTGATGAGGTTGCAAATTCAGGAAAGGCTAATTTCGTGTACAAGAGCGGGAAATCAGCTAAAGACTATATTCAAGAGTCTGGCGGATTTGCAGATAATGCTGATAAGGGTTCTACATCTGTTACTCATCCCAACGGAGAAGTTCACAAGACAAAAAAGTTTTTATTCTTTAAAAATTATCCAAAAGTAGTACCTGGAGCTACAATTACGGTCGCCGCTAAAAAAGTAAATGTGATAAAAGAAGGGGAAGAAAAAGAAGATGTTGATTGGGGAAAAGTGCTGGCCAATTCAATAGCTCAAGCCACAGGAATACTTTCATTAATATTATTAATCCAAAATATTGATTAATTATTAGGTATTTTTTATATTTGAGTAGAATTTTTACTCAATATTAATGATTGGTACTTTAATTTCATCAAAAACACGTATAAAACTACTTTTAAAGTTCTTTTTGAACTCTGAGACTACTAGCTACTTGCGAGGATTAGAATCGGAGTTCGGTGAATCATCCAACAGCATCAGATTAGAATTAAATAGGCTCGAAGAAGCGGGAATGCTTACTTCTAACATACAAGGGAATAAAAAATTCTTTAAATCAAATACTCAGCACCCCCTTTATAGAGAGGTTCACAACATTCTTTTGAAATATATTGGATTTGATCAGATTATTGAAGGTGTAATAGAGCGTCTTGGTGATGTCCAAAAAGTATATGTTACTGGGGAGTTCGCCAAAGGGCTAGATAGCCAAATTATTGATCTTGTATTTATAGGTGATATTGATAAAGAATATCTAGTTAGATTAATAGGAAGAACAGAACCTCTTATCAAAAGAAAGATAAGATATATTGCATATTCTACAGAAGAAGAAACCATTATTGATTGGTCAAAACTAGATTTCAAACCTTTATTACTATGGTCCCATGAGGCATAAGGAAACGCCCATATCGACTGTAATTAATCACCTTTCTCAGAAAGAAGAAAGGTGGTTTGCTGTATATACTAAGTATAAATGTGAGAAGTATATAGTAGACCAGTTGGCTAGAAAGGGTATTTCTGCTTATGTCCCACTTGTAACAAAAACGAAAAGATATGCATCGAGAGTCAAGACACATTTAGTGCCATTGATTAACTCACATGTTTTTGTTTGTATAAAGAAGGGAAATTATGTTGATGTTCTACAATCAGAGTATGTTATCACATTTGTCAAACAGAGAAAAAATATAATAAGTATTCCAGAAGTAGAAATCAACTTACTTAAGATGATAGTAGGGGAGATGGAAAATGTTGAGGCGGTAGAAATGACGTATAAAAATGGTGATGAAGTCGAAATCATAGGAGGGAATCTTACCGGGATTAGAGGCCAATTGGTGAAAAAAGAAGGAAAAAATAGTTTTATAGTTCAGCTTGTTTCTATTGGAATGCAGTTGGCAATGACTATAGATAAAAGTAATTTAAGATTGATTAAAAAGCGAGCTTAGATTTCATAAGAAATACGTTTTATCGGAGATTAAGTTTAGACTTATCAAAGCCGAAGGCATTTTAAAAAGCGAAAATAAGATACATGAAAATAGCTGTTGTAGGAACTGGATATGTAGGGTTAGTAAGTGGAACATGCTTTGCTGAGACTGGAAATCAGGTGACCTGTGTAGATATAGATACTGCTAAAGTAGAAAAGATGAAAAATGGGGAAGTCCCTATTTATGAACCTGGATTGGAAGTATTATTCGAGAGAAACACTAAGCAAGGGAGATTACATTTTACAACAGATCTAAAAGAAGGGATAAAAGATGCAGAAGTAATATTTTTGGCACTTCCTACGCCTCCTGGAGCGGATGGATCGGCAGATCTTTCCTTTGTATTGAAAGTAGCTGCGGATCTTTCAAAAATTATAACAAGCTATAAAGTTATTGTAGACAAAAGTACAGTGCCAGTAGGAACTGCAGAAAAAGTGCATGCAGCATTAGTCGAGAATCTAGATGAATCTTTATTTGATGTTGTATCAAATCCGGAATTTCTACGAGAAGGAGTGGCGGTTGATGACTTCATGAAACCAGATAGAGTAGTGATTGGAACTTCTTCTGAAAGAGCAGAAGAAGTTATGATGCGTCTCTACGAGCCATTTGTCAGACAAGGCAATCCTATTATAATGATGGATGAACGAAGTGCCGAGATGACTAAATATGCAGCTAATTCTTACTTGGCGGCAAGGATCACCTTTATGAATGAAATAGCAAATCTTTGTGATAGATTAGGTGCCAATGTAGATATGGTCCGTAAAGGAATGGGTAGTGATTCTAGAATAGGAAAAAGGTTTTTATTCCCTGGTGTAGGGTATGGTGGAAGTTGCTTCCCAAAGGATGTCCAAGCATTGGCGAAAACCGCGGCTGAATTTGATTATGAGTTTAGAATATTAAATTCAGTAATGGCAGTGAATGAAGATCAGAAAAAGATTTTGTCTCAAAGAATTATCAACTATTTTGGGGGTGATGTAAAAGGAAAAACTATTGCAATTTGGGGGCTAGCCTTTAAGCCAAATACGGATGACATTAGAGAGGCACCGGCATTAACTATTATTGATGACCTTTTAGCGGCGGGCGCACATATAAAAGCATTCGACCCTGAAGCTGTTGAGAATGTAGAACGCATTTACAAGGACAAAATCAGTTTTTGTGACACGCAGTATGAAGCTATTTATCAAGCGGATGCATTGGCTATAGTTACTGAGTGGCAAGTATTCCGAACACCTGATTTTGATAAAGTCAAAGAGTTTTTAGTGAACCCAGCAATCTTCGATGGAAGGAATGTATATGATACAGATCGAATGAGAAAAATGGGATTTTATTATGAGAGTATCGGAAGACCCTAGTTTTAATTTTTGAATATGAATATTCATCCAATATTTGATCGATTAGTAACTCGTCAGGAGCAAGAGCGCCTTTTAAATCAGAAAGGTAATGTCCTTTGGTTTACAGGGTTGTCTGGTTCTGGAAAAAGTACTATTGCAGAAGCTCTAGAGAGACAATTGTTTAATCAGGGTTATTTTGTAAAAGTCCTTGATGGTGATAACATAAGATCTGGAATAAACAAAAATCTTGGTTTTTCACTGGGGGATAGAAAAGAAAATATTAGGAGAATAGCAGAAGTGGCAAAGCTCTTTTTAGATTCAGGAGCTATTGTTCTGTGTTCATTTGTTAGCCCTACGATTGAGATCAGGGATATGGCTAGAGAAATTATTGGTTCAGATGATTTTAAAGAAATATTCGTAGATACACCGCTTTCAATCTGTGAATTGAGAGATGTCAAAGGACTTTATAAAAAAGCAAGAGCAGGAGAAATAAAAGAATTTACTGGAATAGATAGTCCGTTTGAGGCACCAGAAAATCCAACATTAATATTAAAAACAGAAAATAGAAGTGTAGCGGAGTGTGTATCAGAAGCTATACAGTTGATATAAATAGAATTATGAATTACCAAATTGATCACATAAGAGAGTTAGAATCTGAATCTATCTTCATCATGCGCGAAGTGGCTGCACAATTTGAAAATCCAGTACTGATGTTTTCAGGCGGAAAGGATTCAATATTGATGGTATACCTTGCCTATAAGGCATTCTATCCAGCAAAAATTCCATTTTCATTGTTACATGTGGATACTGGACATAATTTTCCAGAGACATTAAAATACAGAGATGAATTGGTGGCAAAGTTCGGCGCGAAATTAGTAATCGGTTCTGTACAAGATGCTATAGATAAAGGAATGGTGACCGAAGAAAAGGGATTCAACGCCAGTAGGAACGGACTACAAACGACTGCTCTTTTAGAAGCGTTAGAAAAAGGAAAATATGACGCTGCTCTTGGAGGAGCAAGAAGAGATGAAGAAAAGGCAAGAGCAAAAGAAAGATTCTTTTCTCATCGTGATGAATTCGGTCAGTGGGATCCTAAAAATCAAAGACCAGAACTCTGGAATCTTTTCAATGGACGCAAGCACATGGGTGAACACTTTAGAGTGTTTCCTATATCTAATTGGACAGAACTTGATGTTTGGCAATATCTAGCATTAGAGGACATTCCGCTTCCATCATTATATTTTGCTCATGAGAGAGAAGTATTCAAAAGAGATGGAACACTACTAGCGGATTGTGAATATATACAAAAGCGACCTGATGAAGAAGTCTTTACTCAAATGGTAAGATGTAGGACGATAGGTGATATGACATGCACAGGGGTGTGGGAATCCAATGCCACAACAGTTGAGGATATCATCCAAGAAATAGCCACTACTAGAATGACGGAAAGAGGAGGAAGGACGGATGATAAACGATCGGAAACGAGTATGGAAGATCGAAAGAAATTGGGATACTTTTAGTTGTTTAGGCTGCGCTGTTTAAGTTGACCTTTGGTCTAAAGTTTAAATTGTTTAGGTTTAATTCTTTCATGCGATTTAGAATACGTAATGGAATCTGAGTTAGAAGAAACGAGATTAAAAATTGATGAAGTATATAATAAGCTAAATAGACTAAAATTATCCTACCAATCAAAACAATAAACAGAATAAACGGTAGTTCTTCAAGAACTCTTTTAAACTGAAATCTAAACAACTATGAACACAGAATTATTACGTTTCACTACAGCGGGTTCAGTAGATGATGGGAAATCAACGCTAATTGGTCGTCTTTTATATGATAGTAAATCTATCTATCAAGATCAATATGAACAGATCGAACGCGTAAGTGCAAAACGAGGCGAGGAAGGAGTTAATCTAGCTTTATTGACAGATGGATTAAAGTCTGAGCGAGAGCAAGGTATTACTATCGATGTAGCATATAGATATTTTAGCACACCTAAGAGAAAATTTATTATTGCGGACACACCTGGGCATATTCAGTATACAAGGAATATGGTTACTGGTGCAAGTACGGCTAATGTTGCCTTAGTATTAATTGATGCTAGGCATGGTGTTGTTGAACAGACTAAACGTCATGCGATTATTGCCTCATTGCTTCAGATACCTCACCTTTTGGTATGTATTAATAAGATGGATCTTGTAGATTACAGTCAAGCGAAATATGATAAAATTCAAGATGATTTTGAACAATTCGCTGCTAAACTGGATGTGAAGGATGTAAGTTTTATTCCTATCTCAGCACTCAATGGTGATAATGTAGTCAATCGATCTGAGAAGATGGATTGGTACGAAGGATCTACACTTATGTATTATCTAGAAAATGTCCATATTGCTAGTGATCATAATTTTATAGATACTCGACTTCCGATACAAACAGTGATACGTCCGTACAGTGATGAGTTTCATGATTATCGTGGATATGCAGGTCGTATTGCAGGAGGATCATTTAAGGTAGGTGACAAAGTAGTGGCTCTACCTTCTGGGTTTTCTTCTGAAGTAACCAGAATTGTGGGAGCTTCAGGTGACCAAGAATTAGCCTACCCTCCACAATCTGTAACACTTCTTCTCAAAGATGATATAGATATCAGCAGAGGCGATATGATAGTAAGAGAAAATAATCAGCCTGAAGTTGGTCAAGATATTGACCTGATGATCTGTTGGTTTGATGATAAAAAGCCATTGATGCCTCGTGGTAAATATGCATTAAAGCATACGACTCAGGACGTGAGGTGTATCATCAAAGAAGTCAGATATAAACTGGATATCAATACACTTAGTCGGGATCAAGAAGATAAAGAGATCAAGATGAATGATATAGGTAGAATTCAAATCAGAACCACAAAGCCTTTATTTACGGATGCATACCGAACAAATAGAGTTACAGGAAGTGTAATTATTATTGATGAAGGGACGAATAATACGGTTGCTGCAGGGATGGTAATATGATCTTTTTGTTAATCATTTGAAAATCGAACTAGTATTAATGGACTATTGCATATAATTGGCGTATTTTATAGAATACTGTTTTGTATCAAAGATTAAAATTGAAAATTTATGTCAAAAAATATTTTAGTTACAGGCGGCGCAGGATTCATAGGATCCCATGTAGTGCGCAGATTAGTCAATCAATATCCTAATTATACAATTGTCAATCTAGATAAATTGACCTACGCAGGGAATCTGGAGAATCTAAGAGATATAGAAGATAAACCTAACTATAACTTCGAGAAAGGATGTATTACAGATGAGACTTTTGTAACTGGTCTATTTAAAAAATATAAAATAAACCATGTGATTCATCTGGCTGCGGAGTCACATGTTGATAGATCAATAACGGATCCATTAATTTTTGTGAGAACCAATCTAATTGGAACAGCCAATCTGTTGAACTGTGCAAGGCAAGCATGGAATGGAGACTATGACGGAAAGCTTTTCTATCACATAAGTACAGACGAAGTATATGGTTCTTTAGAAATGGGAACAGAAATGTTCACTGAAACAACTGCTTATGATCCAAGAAGCCCATATTCTGCCTCAAAAGCAGGAAGTGATCATTTGGTGAGATCATTTTGGCACACATATCATATGCCCACAGTTATTAGTAACTGTAGTAATAATTATGGACCAAATCATTTTCCGGAAAAACTGATTCCTCTTTTCATCAATAACATTGTGAATAATAAACCTTTGCCAGTATATGGCAAAGGAGAAAACGTAAGAGATTGGCTCCATGTCAAAGATCACGCAAGAGCTATAGATACAATTTTACATAATGGTCAAGCTGGAGAAACATACAACATAGGAGGACACAACGAATGGACCAATATTGATCTCATTAGATTCATGTGTGATACAGTAGATGAAAAGTTAGGAAGAGAGGTAGGTAGTTCTCAAAAGCTTATCACATATGTAACCGATCGAGCTGGGCATGATTTAAGATATGCTATTGATGCCAGTAAAATTGAGAATGAGTTGGGTTGGACTCCAGATTACACTTTCGAACAGGGATTGGCTGAGACGGTAGATTGGTACTTGGAGAATAAGGAGTGGCTTGACAATGTGACGAGTGGGGAGTATCAGGAGTATTATGATAAGATGTATAATAAATAACTCAGAAATATGAAAACTTCTTTTTTTGTTAAAGTAAGAAACTATATTGATGGAATATTAAAGTTTCCTTATTTGAAAAAGGACGGCACATCTGTCCAGGTTGGGTTCGATCTGAGTTCACAGAGATTAACTTCCGACTTGATCGTTATGGCCAAAAAAGTTGGAAAAGGAGGCAATATAATAGCTATTGATCCTACTCCAGCTAATCACAAAAAGATAAAACAAGTAATAGATGACACCTTCCCAACTATTAAACTAATACAATGCGGAACATACGATAAAAAGAATGTTTCACAGCTATTAATTACGGAGCGGGATTCACACAATATTGTTGATAATTTAGACAATGGAGTTTATAAAAAGAGATCTAATCAGCAATTAGAGATTGAATTGGACACACTAGACAATATTCTAGAAGAAAATGACATAGATATTCAATCTATTAATCATATCAATATAACCAATAACGGAGCGGAATATAAAACGATAGCTGGAATGAAAAATATTCTTAGTTCAGCCCAAAACCTTACAATCACAGTTATAGCAGGGAGATCTGATAATTTAGGCGTCGAAGATGATAAGGTTGACCATATAGAAATAAAAAACCTTATGGAGGAATATGGCTTCAATGCTAAGTTTTATAGACAAGGTAAATTGTTTTGGTGGGCAATAATTCATCAACTCATATTGAAAAGAAAATGGGTTGTAGGAAATGAAAAGTATTTTGGTGTTGTTATAGCCGCTAAGGGCAAAAATAAGATCAAATGGTATCAAAGTTATTCATAAAATAGCTTCTATGAAGATTCAAATGGTGGACGTCAAGTCCCAATACCAAAAAATAAAAATGGAAGTCGATCAGGGCATCCAAGAAGTAATAGATAGCGCTGCATTCATCAATGGACCAGCGGTAAAGAAATTCAAAGAATCATTAGAGCAGTATCTCAATGCTGAAGTAGTGATCCCTTGTGCTAATGGTACAGATGCATTGCAAATTGCGATGATGGCACTTGATCTCAAACCAGGTGATGAAGTCATAGTTCCTGCATTTACATATGTAGCAACAGCTGAAGTGATTGCACTTTTAGGGTTAACTCCAGTAATGGTAGATGTAGATCCTGATAGTTTTAATATTACACCTGAGATAGTCTTGGCAGCTCTAACGCCAAAAACAAAATGTGTAGTGCCGGTTAATCTATATGGACAAAATGCAGAACTAGAAGGCATAATGAATCTTGCGGACCAACATGAATTTTATGTTATAGAGGATAATGCACAGGCAATTGGTAGTGACTACATATTCAAAGATGGGACGAGAATGAAATCAGGAACAATAGCACATATCGGATCAACATCTTTTTACCCATCTAAAAATCTTGGAGCATATGGAGATGGAGGAGCACTCTATACAAATGATCTTGCACTTGGTGAAAAAATGAGAAGGGTAGCCAATCACGGACAAGGAAAAAAATATGTCCACGATATTATCGGGTGCAATTCTAGACTGGATAGTATTCAAGCAGCTATATTGGATGTGAAATTGAAACATCTTGATGATTACTGTAGTGCTAGACAAGAAGTTGCTGATAGGTATGACCTAGCATTTATTAATGTTGATCAACTACAAATCCCAAAGAGAATGTCTTATTCTACTCATGTTTTTCACCAATATACACTAAGAGTAAAAGACGGAAGACGTGATGAATTGAAATCTTATCTATCTGAAAAAGGAATTCCTTCGATGATATATTATCCAATTCCATTGTACAAACAAGAAGCATTTAGATCATATACTGAAGTAGACTTTTTACCTGTAACAGAACAATTGTGTAAAGAGGTAATCAGTTTGCCAATACATACTGAAATGAGTGTTGAGGAGGTGAGATATGTAAGTGAAACTATAACAGCATTTTTTAATTAATTTTTTAACAATAAACCAAAATACTTGTCGTGAGAAACCTATTAACCCTACTATGTATAATGTTCATAGCAGAACTAGCTTTAGCACAAACTACTATTATTTTGAAACCAAATGGAGAAGTTGGAAAGGATGCATTTATTGGCGGACTAAACCCTACAATGAATTTATCTGAGCATCCAGATTTTGTAGCAATGAGTGGTACTAATGGTGGTATACAGGTTACTAATAGGGGTATTATTGATTTCGACCTTTCTGAAATTCCAGAAAATGCAAATATAATTAGTGCTTCTTTGTCTCTATTCTCTTATGATTCTCCATGGGTTGGAACACACAGATTGACAGATGGAAAGAATGATTGTTTTCTTTACAGGGTAACAGAAGAATGGCTAGAAACTCAGGTTAATTGGACAAATCAGCCAAGTATTACCAATTTAAATAGAGTATATTATCCAAGTAGTACAGCGGATATTCAAGACTACTTAGATGTTGATGTATCTGCCTTGGTTCAAGATATGGTCAACGATCCTAATGGTAGCCATGGATTTCTTCTACAGCAGATTATGGAGAATCCTTATAGAACTATGTGTTTTGCATCAAGTGATAATGATAACGCTGAATTATGGCCAGAACTTAAAGTTGTTTATTTGGAAAACCCAAAATCTGATGAATGTGTAAGATTTACACCAAATGCAGAAGATGGTAAAGACACATTTCTTAGAAGTTTAGACCCAGATGTAAACCGTTCTTTACACCCAGACTTTAATGCACAGACAGGTACAAATAATAGTCAACTAGTTTCAGCAAGAGGAATTATTGATTTTGAATTAAATAGTCTCCCTGAAAATATAGAAATAGTTACAGCAAAACTGAATCTATTCTCATATAATTCTATGTCTAATGGGACTCATGCGGCTTATGATGGAGGAAATAATCAAGCAGAATTAAGACGAGTCACAGAATTTTGGGAAGAAGATGAAGTGACTTGGAACAATCAACCAAGCGTAACTAACCAAAACATGATAATCCTTGAAGAGACTGAACTGGAAATTCTAGATTATACTCTGGATATGAAAAATATGGTAATTGATTATCTGAATGACAAGAACAATAGTTTTGGGTTTATGATTAAGCAAACAGATGAGGCTCCATATGGTAGGCTGATTTTTGGATCTAGTGATAATATTGATCCTGAGTTGCGACCAAGTATGGAAGTATGCTATAATATTATTTCAAGTACAGAATTCGATAGGATCATAAATTTTAATGTCTATCCAGTTCCAGCTGCAAACACGATAAATGTCGAATTAGACAAGGTATACGAAGGAGATATAAAGATCTACACTATAGGTGGAATTTTGATAAAAGAATTATCTACGAGTGGAGGAATAAATCAAATAGATATTAAAGAGCTGGTTGCTGGAGAATATATAATAAAAGTTACGTCTAAGATTAGCAAAAGGGTGACTGGTTCAAAACAATTTATAAAACTATAATTTGAAATATTTTGCACACGAAACAGCTGTTATTGACAATGGCTGTCAAATAGGAGAAGGGACAAAAATATGGCACTTCTCTCACATTATGCCTAACTGTACGATAGGAAAGAAATGCAATATTGGTCAAAATGTTGTTGTCTCGCCCGATGTAATTATTGGAAATAATGTCAAAGTTCAAAACAATGTGTCAATATATACTGGAGTAATATGCGAAGATGATGTATTCCTTGGACCTAGTATGGTTTTTACAAATGTTATCAACCCTAGATCTGCAGTGATAAGAAGAGGCCAATACTTAAAAACAGTAGTAAAAAAAGGAGCTTCTATAGGAGCAAATGCAACCATTGTCTGTGGTAATGATATTGGAGAATATGCATTCATAGGTGCAGGAGCAGTAGTGACTAAAGAAATAAAACCATATGCACTTGTTGTAGGTAACCCATCAAAACAAATAGGATGGGTAAGTGAATATGGGCACAGATTAAATTTTGATTCCAATGGAATAGCAATTTGCCCAGAAACAAAAGACGAGTATCTATTTATAGATAATAAAGTATCAAAGAAAAATACTTAATAAAATGAAACTACCATTTAAAAAAGCTCTTATTCTTGCTCCACATACGGATGATGGAGAATTTGGTTGTGGGGGAACGATTAGTAGATTGATACGTGAAGGCTGTGAAGTCAAATATATAGCTTTTTCGGACTGTAAAGAGTCCGTTCCTTCAGGGTATGACTTTGATGTTCTCGGTCGAGAAATGATGAATGCAACAGCTGTTCTGGGAATAAAATCTAAAAACGTAGAATTGCTAGATTATAAAGTAAGGTATTTTGGAAAAGAACGTCAGCGGATACTTGAAGATTTGGTCCGAATAGGCCAAGAATACAACCCAGATGTTGTTTTTACTCCTTCAACAATGGATATACACCAAGATCACAGTACCTTAACGAATGAAGCAATAAGAGCATTTAAATCTAAAACCATACTAGGTTATGAATTGCCATGGAATAATCTCCAGTTGCCGTCAGATGGTATAATAACAATAGACTCGGACGACTTGCGAAATAAAATAAAGGCAATTGGAAAGTATGAATCTCAGAAAGGAAGAGCATACTCTAACCCAGAATTTATAAAATCAATGGCAATAACTAGAGGTACTAGGATTAGAGAAGAATTCGCGGAGGCATTTGAGGTGATAAGATTAATATTAAGATAAGAAAAAGATGAAAAATTTTGCATTAATAGGAGCGGCAGGATACATAGCTCCTCGGCACATGAGAGCGATCAAGGATACTGATAATAACTTGATAGCTGCAATGGATAAAAATGATTCGGTTGGGATAATAGATAGTTATTTTCCTGAGGCTGCATTTTTTACTGAATTCGAAAGATTCGATAGACACCTAGAGAAGATAAAAAGAAGTTCAGAACAAAATCTAGACTATGTTAGTATCTGTAGTCCAAATTATCTTCATGATGCTCACATCAGGTTTGGCCTTAGATATGGCACTGATGTGATTTGTGAGAAACCAATAGTTCTTAACCCATGGAATATTGATGCACTTCAAGAAATAGAAAAAGAGACTGGAAATAATGTATACAATATACTTCAACTAAGACTTCATGACGCTATAAAAAAAGTGAAGAAAATGGTTGATGAAGGACCAAAAGACAAGATCTATGATTTTGATCTCACATATCAGACATCTAGAGGTTCTTGGTATTATACTTCTTGGAAAGGGGATAGTGAGAAATCAGGAGGAATTGCTACAAATATTGGGGTCCACTTCTTTGATATGTTGGGTTGGATATTTGGAGATGTAAAGAAGAATGTTGTCAATGTGCATACGCATGATAGAGCGGCTGGATATTTAGAATTTGACAGAGCGAGAGTAAGATGGTTTTTGAGTATAAATTATGATACGTTGCCACAAGAAGTAAAGGAAAGAGGGCTTAGAACATACAGATCCATGACCATTGATGGAGAAGAAATTGAATTCAGCGGTGGGTTCACCGAACTCCATACTGATAGTTATAAAGATATATTAAGTGGTGGTGGATTCCGTATAGAAGAATCACGAAAAGCAATTCAAACTGTATTCGATATTCGTCATGCTGAACCTATTGGTTTGAAAGGAGATTATCATCCTTTTTGTAAGTTGGAACAAAGTAAACATCCATTTAAAAGGTAATGACAAAAGTTCTTATAATTTCGAAGACGGATTTGCGAAAAGATCCCAGACCTAACAGACAAATAGAAAATTTGAATACACTTGGTTGTGAGATTTATACATATTCTCTTGAGCCATCTAAGCAGAAAGTTGCAGGTCATTTTAATCTCAACCATAGCAGAATAAAAGGACTCGGGAATAAGTTGAGTGCGGCCTTCTTGACCATTACGAGGCAATGGGAAAAAATATATTGGCAGGCATTTCAATTAGATAACGAGGTGTTGAATGAGGATTATGATATAGTTATTGCCCATGATATTATTACAACTCCTCTTGCACTAAAAATAATAGAAAAACAAAGTGGACATGCAAAGTTATTTATAGACTTACATGAGTACTTACCTCGTCAATTTGAAGACCAAGTTATTTGGAATTTAGTACATCGTCCTTATGCTATGTATTTGTGTCAGAAATATTTGCCAAAAGCTGATAAGACAACTACCGTTTGTGAATCTATTGCTGATGAATACCATAAAATATTCAAGATAGAACGCCCTACTGTAATAACCAATGCGGCAAAATACCATGATTTAGAGCCACAAAAAATTGGGGGTAAGATTAAGATAATAACCCATGGTGTAGCGTTTAGGAGTAGGAATATTGAAAAGATGATAGATGTCATGGAGTTCCTTCCTCAAGATAAGTATGAGCTTACTTTAATGCTTGTGCATGGAAACGATGATATTTATTGGGAAGAGTTGAAAACAAGAGCTAGTAAGTTTGAGAACATCTCATTTGTGCCTGCGGTTCCATTTGATGAGATAATACCTTTTTGTAACAATTTTGATATCGGATTATTTCTTTTAATGCCAGTGAATTTTAACTATGAGCATGCTTTGCCAAACAAATTCTTTGAATTTGTTCAGTCTAGACTTTGCATAGCAATAGGACCTTCTGTAGAAATGAAAAATGTGCTCGAAAAGAATAATTTAGGAATAGTATCGGATACGTTTGAACCTAGAGACCTGGCAGAAAGAATACTTTCAAAATCAAAAGCCGAAATTTTTGAGTATAAATCAAATAGTAATATTAAAGCGACAACTCTTTCAAAAGAGGTTAACGATGAGAAATTTCAAGGATTGATCAAAACAATGACGCATTAACAGAATGAAGGTTGGAGTTCTAGATTATGGGGTAGGCAATCTTTTGTCTGTTCAAAACATGCTCAATAAAATAGGTGTTCGCAATGAGTTGGTTAGTACTATTGATGATAATTTCGATTGTACTCATTTAATATTACCAGGTGTAGGTCATTTCGAACATTGTATGTCAGAGTTTGAGAAAAGTGGACTTAGATCTCCAATGGAATCTTTAGTGTTTGAAAAAAAGCTACCTCTACTTGGTATTTGCGTAGGACATCAAATGCTTTATGAAGGAAGTGAGGAAGGAGATATTCGAGGATTAGGTTACATACCAGGAAAAGTAGTGAAATTTGATTTTGAACTAGAAGAAAATCTTAGAGTTCCTCATATGAATTGGTCATATGTGAACATTGAAAAAGAAAACCCATTGTATCCGGAAAAGGTAACTGAATACGATCGATTCTATTTTGTCCACTCTTATCATTCTCAAATAAATCAATATAGTATTTTATCAGCTGAATATGGCTATAACTTTTGTGCGGCTGTACAAAAAGAAAATATTTTTGGAGTTCAGTTTCACCCTGAAAAAAGTCATAATTATGGTATGCAACTTTTGAAAAACTTTAGTAACATATAATGTTTAGACCAAGAGTAATTCCTACACTATTATTGGAGGATAACCAATTGGTAAAGACGGAGAAGTTTAAGTCCCCAACTTATGTTGGAGACCCAGTCAATGCAATCAAGGTATTCAATGATAAAGGAGTAGATGAGATCGTGGTATTAGATATCACGGCATCTATAGAGGGTAGAAAACCTGATATTGAGTTTATAAGCCATATGTGTGGTGAGGCATTTATGCCTTTCTCTTATGGCGGAGGTATTACAACAGTAAAAGAAATAAAACAGTTAATAAAGGGAGGAGTCGAAAAGGTTGTACTGAATGCTTCTATCCAAAATGATCTAAACCTTGTAAAGGACGCAGCAAAAGAAATAGGAAGTCAGAGCATCGTAGCATGCGTTGATATTAAGTCCAATTGGTTAGGAAAGCAAATGGTCTATAGTCATCAATCAGGTAAATCGCTAAAAATTGATATAGTTCGTCACATAGAAGCTTTGCAAAACGCTGGATGTGGAGAAATTATACTTCAGTCAGTTGATCTTGATGGTACGATGAAAGGGTATGATCTCAATTTAATAGAGAAAGTCTCTAAGGTATGTACCGTTCCTCTTGTTGTGCTCGGAGGAGTTGGTAATTTTAGCCACCTAGAAGAAGGTATAGAAGCAGGGGCATCGGCTGCATCAGCTGGGAGCTTTTTTGTATTTCATGGGAAACACAAAGCTGTATTAATCACGTATCCTACCCAAGAAGAACTGGCCAAATTAAATTCTTAAGAATGGCAAAACGAGAATATCAAGTTTGTACTAAAACGATAATGGATACGAGCGATCCAGAAATAACATTTGATGAAAACGGTGTTTGTAATCATGTAGACTTATTTAACAAAGAAGTCGGGGAGACTTGGTTTCCTGGTCCAGAGGGTAAACCAAAATTGGATTCGTTAATCAATAAAATAAAATCAGAAAGTAAGCATTTAGAATATGATGTAATCATAGGCCTGAGCGGAGGAGTAGATAGTAGTTATCTTGCCTATTTTCTTAAGAAGGAATACAATTTGAGAATGCTAGCGGTGCATGTTGATGCTGGATGGAATTCAGAACTTGCGGTTATGAATATTGAAAACATTGTAAAGATTTTGGATATCGATCTATTTACCTACGTCGTAAATTGGAAAGAGATTCAAGACTTACAGCTAGCCTATTTGAAATCTGGAGTGATTAATCAAGATGTACCTCAAGATCATGTCTTTAAAGCGTCATTACAATACACTGCAAAAAAGCACGGTATTAAGTACTTCCTATCAGGAGGAAACCATGCTACAGAAGGCATTTTACCTACATCATGGGTTTATAGAGCTGCCGACTCAAGAAATTTAAAGGCGATCCATAAGAAGTATGGAAAAGTAAAACTTAAAACATACCCTATTGCTGGTTTTTGGAAAACATTCGTTTATTTTCCATTTATATATGGATTAAAATCTCGACGTCCACTCAATTTCATAGACTTCAAAAAAGAAGCTGCAAAAGAATTAATAATTAAAGAGTTGAATTGGAGAGACTATGGTGGTAAACACTGTGAATCCAATTGGACTAAATTTTATCAAAATTTTTGGTTGCCAAAAAAATATGGTTTCGATAAACGCAGAGCCCATCTTTCATCAATGATAATGTCTGGTGAGATAACGCGTGACGAAGCATTGGCTGAAATAGATATACCATTATATGATCCACATGAATTAGAAATGGATAAGGCCTATGTTGCTAGAAAGTTGGGTGTTTCAAAAGAAGAATTTAACGCTATTTTAGATATGCCGATACAAAGTCATTTTGATTTTAAGAATGAAAGATTTTTGTACAAGAATGCCCTTGGAATTATTAGGAAGTTAGGAGTAGTGAAAATTATAAAGGGTAGGTTAAGATAGAGTATATATCTTAATATCAGAATGAAGAATGCAAAGCTTAGAAAATCCATATATCCAATTATATATTATAGATAAAATCAATGCTTGATATCCTAAAAAACTTGACAGGCAAGTCGGGTTCTTTTAGGAGAAATTCCTTGATCATGTCTGGGGGAGCTGTGGTGAATGTTGTTATCGGTCTAGGACTCGCTCCAATTGTTTCTAGAATGTATACAAAGGAGGAGTTTGGTATATATTATATTTATCTTAGTGTGATTTCAATTGGAGGATTAATAATAAACGGGATGTATAATATGGCATTTGTTGTGCCTAAACGAGAAGAAGATTTTCTTGCACTCCTTAAATTTTGTTTAATATCTTCTTTCTTTGGAAGTTTGATATTTTTTTTCTTTTTATTAATTGCTAGAAGCACATTTCTAAATTGGATTAGTGCTGAGGAACTAGGTCATTTTGCGTATTTATTACCACTCGGATTATTCTTGTCATCGTTGGTGGTCTCTTTTCAGAATTGGAATGTGAGAAGAAAGGAATTTAAGACAAATTCATTTTCATCTGTTGTTACAGGAGTGGCCGATCGAGGTAGTCAAATTGGGTTTGGGTTGAGTTATGGAGCAATATTCCCAAGTCTTATATTTTCGAAAATACTTTCGGATATATTGACACTCATATCACTTAGTAAAAGGTCAATGTTGCCCGTAATGGTGCAGGCTTTTGGTATACCAAATTCACTAATGAAGAAGAAGCTTGGTGAATATGTGAAGTATCCAAAATTCATTCTATCGGGAAACTTTATCAATAGGCTTTCAGGAGATCTCCCACTTTATCTTTTTGCAGCTACTTTTGACTTGAAAGCTGCAGGAGCATTTGGATTTGCAACGGCTATTCTTAATGTCCCATATAAAGTGATTGGTGGAAGTATATCTACAGTATATTTTCAGAAAGCAACTGAGTTATATAACAAGGATAAAAAAATGCTCCAGGAGTTCAGTAAATCATCTTTTATGAAGATGACCTTTTTAGGAAGCTTGGCATTTGGATTTATTTTTGGATTTGGAGATATAATATTTAATGTAGTTTTTGGTTCCGAATGGAATTTGGCTGGTCGAATCGCGAGAGTCTTGTCAATGTTTTATATTTTTAAGATAGTAAGCAGCCCATTTAGCACCGTAATAAGATCAGTTAGAAAAGAGGAGTATGGCATTTACCTAAATATTGTTCTTGCTCTATGTAGATTGCTAGGGATATTTACAGGCATTATGACAGGGAACCTTATATATGCTGTTGTATTTTTTGCTTTTGGTAATATAATAGGATATTTAGTGAGTAATGTTTTAATTTTCAAAGCTCAGGAAATTCCATGCTTTAAAAGCATGTTGAATTCAACACTGGTTATTGGACTAGTTTTTGGGTTATTTTATGTAGCAAGGTTGTTGACTCTGCCTTTTATTGAATCCTTTATTTAATTAAAAAAATTATTATGATTTCAAAAGATGCTAAAATTGGAAGTAATGTTGAGATAGGAGCCTATGTGGTAATTGAAGAAGGTGTGGAGATAGGAGATAATACTATCATAAAAAATTATGTAGAACTACGGAAAAATACAAAAATTGGTAAATCTTGTTACATCGATTCACGAGTATCTACTTCAGGTGAATGTATTATTGAGGATAATGTAACCTTGAGATATGATACAATAATTGCAAGAGGTTGCAAAATAGGTGCGGGGTCGTATTTAAGCCCTAGAGTAATGACTAATAATCTAGATTCAGGAAAAAATCAAATTGGTGGAGCTCATATTGGAACTAACTGCTTCATAGGTACGAATGCAGTTCTACATCATGGGATTGTCGTGGGAAATGATAGTGTAGTGGGGTCTATGTCGTTTGTAACAAAGAATATTCCGGATAATGAAATATGGATAGGGACTCCAGCTAAGTTTTATAAAATTAATAAAAAATAGGTGAATAATTTTTACTCGAGAAAATTTAAAAATGAAGATTCAAGTCAAATTAATAACTTGTATCGCCTAATAAAAGGAGTTAATAGAACAGATGCCCAATACTCCTGGGAATGGTTAAAGACGTGGGATGGTATTGGATCTTCTTGGTTAATGTTTGATTCTACTAGACCACCTGAAGATCAATTGGTTTGTCAGTACTCGCTAATTCCGATACCACTTAGTTACTACGGTAAGAGTTGTATAGCTGGTAAAACAGAGAACTGTATGAGCCATCCTGATTTACGTGGAAAGAGGGTTTATTTTCCTCATGAAAAAAAGTATTTTGAAGAGGCTAAAAGTAGATTTCAAGCCTTCTTCACAACAACAGGAAAAGGAGCTCCAGGAAGAGTTCGTAGGAAATTGGGGTATTATCCGTTAGATTTATGGACACGATATTACTATTTTCATAATCTAAAAGACTGTATTGCTTATCATAGAAGTAATGCTAAAAAAGATACCACAAATTCGAGCCCCCTAAAGAAATTCGCATTAACGACTATTAAATCATTAGTTGGAGTTTTTGAATTTGTAAGGATGAGTAATATGCCAACTGCACATGCAAATGGATACAGCTATAAGATTGTCGATAGTGGAGATTCTACACTAGAGCAAATTGAAAAATTGTGGAATTCTAATAAAGAGAATTTTGGAATAACGATTGCCCGGACTCAAAATTATATGAGATGGAGAATTGATGAAAATCCGTATCATGATTATAAATATCTTTTTTTGTATAAAGATAAAGAGGTTATTGGATACATCGTTTTCAATAAGAACAAAGAGGATTTATTGTCTATTCTGGATGTAATCGTGGATAAGAATGATAATTTTCATTTAATCCAAATCTTTAGATCTCTTATTACTGAATCAAAGAGAATGAGCAACAAAGGGATCATATGCAGAACAGTTTTTGGGAATGAATTACTAGAGAAAGCGTTTGCAGGTTTTGGAAGCAAAAGAAAAGTTTCTAAACAGTGGATTGAAAATCAACAGAATAAAGGCAAGGAGGCACATGACTTTTATGGAGTTGTTTTGGACAGTCTTGATATTACTAAAAAAAGTATTAACCCTAAGAACTGGTACATCACTGCACTATTCTTAGAGAGTTAATAGAAAAATAATTACGGTGGAAAAAAAGAAACCATATTTTGATGCTTCGTGGATAAATAAGCTTGAGTCACGAATGCTTTGGAATTTTTATTGGATGCAGCAAAAGATAATGGAGTCTCATATCAAAAAGGATGATTTTTTAGTTGAGCTAGGCGTAGGAAGTGGTTTTTGTTCAAATTACCTTAAATCTAGGGGGTATAATATCCAAACAATTGATATTGATGCTGACAAAAATCCAGATGTTGTTTGTGATGCTACTAATTGGAAGCCAGAGAAATCATTTAATGGATTTTTAGCTTTTCAGGTCTTTGAGCATATGCCTTTTGAAACGTTTGAAAAGACGATCCAAAATGTTTCTAGGTCTAATATTGAATACTTATATGTTTCAGTACCTTATAATAAAATGAGTAAAAAAATAGTTTTTCGAGGAAATGTGTATTTAGCTAAGCTTGGAAATTTTGACTTGGATATTAGATGGCCATTCTGGGGTAAAGCGAAGATTAAAAATAAATCTCATTTATGGGAACTAGGAGATGGGAGAATATCAACTCAAAAATATTATGATGTCTACTTAAATGCTGGCTATAAATTGCTTGATTCCCAGATAGTTTCATATGCCCAATTCAATGTTTTTCAGCTTAAATAAATGGTAGGAATTGAAGAAAAAATTGATGTTGAAATATCCTTGATTGAATCTTGCATCCAGGACTTCAAACAAAATGGAAAATCTATTTTTTTAAGCTCTTCTTTTCAATCACATAGTATTCCTATGTTGCATATCTTTTCTAAGATAGATCGTAGCATTCCAGTTTATTTTGTTGATACAGGCTTTCATTTTCCAGAGACAATTGTATTTTGTGAAAAAATTTCTAACGCCTTAGATATTGAGCTGAACGTAGTTTCGTCGAATATTCCTAAGATTGATTTGATTACCAAAGAGAATAGATTTTTGTTTACTTCAGATCCCGATCTTTGTTGCCAGCTTAATAAAGTTGACCCAATTGAAAGGGTTTGTGAGCAGTATGATGTTTGGGTAACTGGAGTTCGCAAAGATCAATCTAAAGTGAGAGAAAATTTTGATATGATAGCTAAGGGAAAGAAAGGTGTTACAAGGTTTCACGCTATGCTTAATTGGGATTACGAGATGATCAATACTTATATCAAGATGCATAGTTTACCGGCTCACCCTTTGGAGGAAGAAGGGTACCAAAGTGTTGGGTGCAGTCCTTGCACAAGTAAACCTATCTACGATGATAGATCTGGCAGATGGATTGGGATGAATAAAACTGAGTGCGGCTTGCATTTGGGTGTAATCAAAAATTAATTAGTGGCAAGAATTTTAGTTACTGGTGGATTGGGATATATTGGTTATGATCTTATTAAAAACCTATTGAAGGATAATGACAATGAGGTATTGATCTATGACAATATGTATAGGAAAAACCTAGGTATCCTTTTCCATAAAAGATTGAAAGGTAAAAGAGTAAAATTCATTGAAGGAGATATATTAAATGAAAGAAAATTAATAGAGGTTTCAGAAGGAGTAGATATTATTTATCATCTGGCTGCAAAAGCAAATTCTCCCTATGGCTTAGATGATTTCCATATGTATGATTATGTGAATAACTGGGGTACAGCCAATGTTGTAAAAGCAGCATTAAAATGTAAAATTTCCCGATTTATCTATATGTCCTCACTTTCTGTATATGGACACAGCTCTGAAGTTTTGTCATCCTTATCATCTCCAAATCCTTCCTCAGATTATGCTATTTCGAAGCTTGCTGGAGAAAGGCAGTTGAAAATGCTTGATGGAAAAATAGATTATTCAATTGTAAGGTCCAGTAATACTTATGGATATAATCCAAGCATTAGATTAGATACTGTTGTTAATAATTTCGTTTATCGTTCTATATTTGGACAGACACTTATAATCCATGGTGATGGTGAGGAATCTAGAGGATTCATTTCTATTGATAGACTCACAATTCAACTTGCGCAAATCATTAATGAGAATAATAGAGATAAGCTTTATCATCTCTGTGACCATAGTATTTCTATAATGAAATTGGTAGAAATAATAAAAGATATTAATCCTAAAACAGAATACCGACACGTCAACCCACAACGTAAGATGGTTGATCAACGGTTTGAACCTATGGGCTTGCCTGGAATGGAAGTATTATCTAATCAAGTATTACGAGAGAATATTAAATCCTTTTTCAACAAATTTACCGTGTTGGGTCTATAGTGATTGAAGTATTAATTCCAGTTGTTAATTCCTCCGAAATAAGGTACACTGTAGATGTATTATTAGGTACGTTTTTGGGATTGGACTACCATGTAAATATCAACTCAGAAGTAAAGAGTGTAGTTGTTAATTGTAGTGTAGGTGAAATTATATTTAAAAGCTCTTTTTTTGAAAAAGAAAGCATCTTATCAAATGAAAATATACCTACAGAAATAGCTCATAAAGATGTTTTAATTGATAATTGTAAAACAAATTTAATTTCATTATTCGAGGGTTCGATTAATGTGAATGATTCTAAAAGCTACTCAATCGATATTTTAGCTTCAACTTTTTTTATGCTTTCCCGTTGGGAAGAATATGTAAGTCCAGAACGAGATGCCCACAATCGATTTCCTGCAAAATCATCGATTGCTTATAAGTTTGCATTTTTAGACAGACCTATCATAAATGAATATATTGAATTTTTATGGGCCTTATTAGTGGGTATTGGATGTGATCAAAAACGAAAAGAAAGAGCATATCTGCTTATGCCAACCCATGATGTGGACAGACCCTATCTATTTTCTTCCTGGCATCAAAACATTAGACTTTTTGGAGGATATATCAAAAGACTAGATATTCAAGGGTTATTCGATTTCTGTAAATATGCAATTTCAGGAATTGATCCATGGGATACACATGATCTTTTTATGGACTTATCAGAAAAAGCAAACGTGAAATCCTATTTTTTCTTTTTGCCAAAAGGAAAGAATAAACACGATGGACGATATGATGTTGCTGAGCCTAAAATTAAGGACCTATATCAAAATATAAAAGATCGAGGCCACCATATAGGGTTTCATCCTTCATATAATGCTTATAATGATATTGAGTTATTCAAAAAAGAGAAAAATGAATTAGAAGTGGCAGTAGGTGAGAAAGTAATATTTGGAAGACAGCACTATCTTAGATTTTCTACTCCTAGGACATGGCAGATATGGGATGAATGTAATATGGAATGGGATAGCACAATGAGTTATGCTGATTGTTCAGGGTTTAGATGTGGAGTATGTTACCCCTTTCCAGTATTCGATATAGAGCAAAGAAAACAACTCAAGTTATGGGAAAGACCTTTGATTGTAATGGAAGGTTCGTTGGTTGGATACGAAAAATTATCGTTGGTAGAAGCAAAAAATAAAGTAGATATTTTAAAATCAGAAGTCCGGAAGTATAATGGGGAGTTTGTCTTTTTATATCACAATTCATCGTTTTTTGAAGGAAGATATCGTAGTTTAGGTGAACAATTACTCAATCACTTATACCAATGATCATGAAATACGCTATCACTTTATTTTTATTACTATTGGCTATGATATTATCATATGGTCAGATAGAAAGCAATAAATGGCTACTGTCAAACAATAATGTCATTTATTTTGACTCTGAGATTACGGTTTCAGACTTTGCTGAAAATATTAATCCTCAATTAGAAGGCACTGCAGTTGTAATGGGCTCGGAAGGTGATATACTTTTCACAGCTACAGCTACTGCTATTTATAATAGTGACTGGGACATTATTACAAATGGCGGTAATCTGCACGGAAGTGAAACTGGAAATACAGCTCAAACTCCAATTGTACTTCAGAAGCCCGGTTCGGAAACAGAATATTATATACTGTATACTCAGGATCATATTAACCCTGAAACAGAAGGTGATCTTAAATACTCTATCTTAAATATTTGCGACGAAAATAACGAAATGTCCATTCTTGAGCATGAGAAAAATGTATCAATTGAAGGAGATTTTTCTGAAAGGTTGCACATTGTTGAGATTGATAGAAACAATTATTGGCTATTTGCTACGGAACTATTCAAAAGAAAACTCTTAGCATTTAAGATAGACGAAAATGGTATTTCCAATACTCCTATAATTAGTGAAATAGATAATAGTTTTGATGGTCAAATAGGAAAGATCAAAGTAAATCACAATAAAACTAAATTGGCTTGGAGTTCAACGTTTTCGAGTACATCAAGACTTTCTACCTATGATTTTAATATCAATACTGGAAAAGTATCGAATCAGAGGATAATTTCGAATGGTCAAATCTATGGTATAGAATGGTCAATTTCAGACCAATTTCTTTACTACACGGATATATACGCGGGCAGCGGAGTTTATTCATATTCTATGAATGACGGCACTATTAATACATTGTATGAGCGGTCTGGTCACTATCAAGTTGGAGATTTAAAATTTAGCCCACAAAAAGATAGAGTAATTGTTGCTCAAAGTCATAATAACAAATTGGGGCAGATTACCGATCTAGAAAATGGAGGATTGTATTCTGAGCTAGACCTTGAGTTTTTAGGGTACTTCGACATGAATATAGGCCTACAGGAACAAGTTATAAATTATGGACTAGATATACCATCAATCATTTTCTCGGATGAAAGCCTTACGATTAATCAAGAGGAGAGTTTTACCGAAGTCACTTTAAATGGAATATTTACGGATATAGTGTGGTCAGATGGACAAACTGGTAATTCTGCAATATTCTCTGAAGAGGGAGTATACCAAGTAGAAGCTTATTATAATTGTCATTTGGTTTGTGCAGAATTTGAAATTATAATAGAAGAAGTTTTCACACCTGAGTGTGACCAGATTTTTGATGGTTCAAATATTATGGATGAAATAATATTCTATCATGATTTTGGTGGTGATGGAGTTGATCAATCTACGAATGGATTGAATGCTGTTATTGAAAATTCAGTTAAGACAGTAGACAGGTTTTTAGTAAATGATGAAGCTTTAAGTTTTAATAAGAATAGTAATGTCTACATACCATCAAATGAAAAGTTGAAAATTGATTACCCTTTTTCATTTAGCCTTTGGGCGTTTTTTGAATCTGACGCCCAATTTGACAATGCAATTTTTAGCTCAAATTTTGTTCAGGACGATTATCACGGGGTAGGAGCTTTCAGGAATATTAATGGGGATGTATCTCTATTTGTAGGAAATGGAATTGGAAATACTGGTTCAAATAATAGGATGAATATTGTTTCTCAAAATGCAGAGATTGAGATTAATATGTGGACACATATAGTTTTTATTATGGATGGCCCCGGAAGTGGTTCTATATACGTTAATGGTTGCAAAATGCAAACTGAGTATGTCGGGTCTGGTACGTGGGATATTGCATACAGTGATGACCCAGCAGTTTTTGGAACGATAGACACGAATACTGGACCAGGTATTGAAGATCATGCGTTAATAGGTTCTCTTGATGACTTCTATTTCTGGAGTAGATCAATCACCGAAGAAGAAGTGCTTTATCTATATGACCGATTCGAAGTGCCAGAAATAGAGCTACAAGAAGCGTACACCATACTTAATGGACAAGATGATATAACTATAGACTTACCTATTGATTATACTGATGTTTTGTGGTCAGATGGACAAATTGGGAATACAGGAGTTTTTTCTAGCGAAGGAACATATCAAGTTGAAGCTTATTATAAATGTCATTTGGTATGTGGAGAATTTAATGTAGAAAAAGAAATAGTGGTTCCTCCAATTGATTCTTGTGGCATTGTACAATTTTTTAATAGCCATTGCGGGACTTCAAAGTATCACTGTGTTGTTTCTGATGAATTAGGTAACTCCAAGTATTACTTTGAAGGTCAAATTCAACTTCCTGAAGATTATTCTATTTGTGAAACAGACCTAAATGATGCTATAAGTTCTGTGCAGAATATTTATGTATTTGAATTAATCCAGACTGGCCAAACGGTTGATTTTAGAGCATTCGCTACGATTCTTGATTTTGATGTATTTGTTTCTGAGGGCTTGATTTTGGATATAAATATTTGTAATGGTATGGAACAAGGATGTATATCATATGTTTTACCATACGGTACGTGCTCCAATGATTATGGTTGTACTATTGATTATAAAGGAATTTATTTTAGAGATAATGCTAGCGTTAATATCGACTATTGCATGGTACTACATGACATAAGTAATGATGATCTGTCTCTTATACACATCTCCGAGCCCACGAGACAGGCAGAAATCTCG
>OJIO01000356.1_pt1 | contig 31879 bp, 24 predicted proteins | sample 1595621 | NCBI WGS metagenome assembly OJIO01 (sample SAMN05416776, study PRJEB24817) | seawater metagenome | isolation source: Sea water | place: Canada:Atlantic | collected 2013-07 | reverse complement strand
GATCTACACTATCCTCTTCGTCGGCAGCGTCAGATGTGTATAAGAGACAGGAAACGTCGTATGGATTATTCAATCTGAGAATATATCTTGCAGTATTATGAAAACCTCAGAACTAATTAATTCAATAAAGTCATTTATGAAGCGTCCTTACCCAGACGCCGAAAACATGTCTATTTATACTAGGACAATGTTTATCATAGGTGTTTTTGTTACTCTTTTCCTTGGCATGATTCAGCCATTCAACATGGATCAAATAAATGGAAATGTATGGATGTATTCCTTACTATATGGGGCGATAACATTTGTCTCAGGAATGAGCTATGAGCTTATACTCAGATACATATTCAAGATAAAAAAAGAAGGAAAAAGATATACTTTGATAGTATGGATAATTCAAGTAATCGGCTTGCTACTTTTTATCGCATTCTTCAATTATCTATATCTAGTCTACGAATTTGGCATGCCATGGAAAGGGTTTCTTAATATGATATGGGCTACTTTTTTGGTTGGAATATTCCCTACTGTTTTTATAGGCACTATATCTATGATCAAAAGAGAAAAGAGGAATTCTGAGATTGCAGCTACACTAAACAAGAAAATAATAAATCCTGCAAATAATAACAAGGAATCATCAATATTTAATATTCCAATCTATAATATATGGTTTATAGAATCCCTCCAAAATTACGTCAACATCTATTTTTGGAATGGTGAAACGATGGAAAAGAAAACAGAAAGAGCTACACTCAAATCTTGCGAAAATTTAATTAAGAATACTAATTTACTCAGATGTCATAGATCATTTATTGTCAATACAACCATAGTCGAAAATGTAAGTGGCAATGCTCAAGGTCTAAAGTTAAAATTACGGAACCTTGAGACAACAATACCTGTATCTAGAAGCTACATTCCTCTTTTTAAAGCTTGACAACCGTCCCTGGGCCTTGTTATACATCACTCTTCTCTTTGTCACACATCCCTCTTCATGATATCAGTCACATAGAAAAGAATCTTTCATAAACTTTCAATATGTTTGAATCAATCATCAACATATAAATACGAAATGGAAGTAATACATGACTTTTTTCTTAGGATTCACATACCTGCAGGGACTCTTAGTTTGATCCTATTTTGGATACCTGTAATGGTTAAAAAAGGTAATAACATCCACCGAAAAGTTGGTAAAGCATATTACTGGAGCATGTGGATAGTTCAAATTACTGCGTTCATACTTAGCATAAACAATGTTTTTCTAGGTCAATATATTATGGCAGCATTTTTAGGATTCCTTGCAATACTTACGGGCTATCCGCTTTGGTATAGTTATGAAATCCTACAACAGAAAAAAGTCTGGTCAGAGCGATATTTCAACAACCGAAAAGCATTTGCCTGGGTACTATTCATGGCTAGCCTCTGCATGGTCATAGGTGCTGCACTTTTGAAGTTCCAAAATCAAGGAGTCCTTATGCTTTTCTTTGGTCTTCTTGGAATACCTGCCATGAAAGATGCACTTATGAGCAAAGAAACAGCAATGAAAAAAGAAAATAGAATTAAGATGCATATGCAAGGAACAATCATTTCGGGTATTGCAGCTTACACCGCATTTTTATCTTTTGGAGGCCGTAGTTTGTTTGGAGATTTACTACCAGGCTATTGGCAGGTGTTGCCATGGATAGCGCCAACGATTATTGGCGTAACAGCTATAAGGTTCATGAAGAAAAGGTATAATTGATACCACCATTTCATAAACCTTCCCCTCTCTATTTTTTGATTGTCTTTAAAACCATTTTATTGTCAAGTCAATCAATTTCTGCTTGAAATCATTGTAAGGAGGTACTAAAAGCTCTAAGGCATTAGGTACATTCTGTTTGAGGACACCACGTGCATTAGAGAATGCTTGAAATCCATAATATCCTCCTCCTTTACCGATCCCACTATTATTAGATCCACCAAACGGTAGATTTGTATTATAAAAATGTACTCCGCTATGATTGATACATGAACCACCGGCTCTAGTGTTATTCATAATGTGAGTTGTATTTTTTCGGCTTTTACTATAAATATAGAGCGCTAGAGGTTTTTCTCTTTCATTTATGATGTTGATAACTTCATCTAAGTTATTGAAACTATGAATTGGAAGTATGGGTCCAAAAATTTCTTCCGTCATGACCTTACTATCCATTGGCACATTGGATAGAATAGTTGGTGCGATGTAATTTTCATCAGAATTGGTATTTCCTCCAAATTCAATTTTTGCACCTCTTTCTACCGCATCTTCAACTAGTCCCGCTATACGATCAAAATGTTTTTTATTTACAATCCTTGAGTAGCTTTCTTGCTTCGCAGCATCCTCTGTATAGAACTCTTTTAAATTTTTCGTTACTGCCTTTATAAAAGCTTCTTTTTTACTTTCATGCACAAAAATATAATCAGGTGCAATGCATATTTGTCCATTATTCACAAACTTACCCCAAGCCGTTCGCTTGGCGGCCATTTCCGCATTTGCAGTTTCATCTATAATTGTTGGTGATTTTCCACCTAGTTCTAATGTAACGGAGGTTAGATTTTTTGCCGCTGCACCCATCACTATTTTACCAATCTGAGGTGAACCCGTGAAAAATATATGGTTAAATGGCAAATCAAGAAGAGCTTTTGATGTCTCAACTCCTCCTTGCACAAGCGCTACTTCATTGGAGTCAAATGTCTCATCTATAATCTTCTGCATCACTGCCGAAGCGTTAAGTGTCATCTCAGAAGGCTTTAGCATCACAGTATTTCCAGCGGCTATGGCAGATATCAATGGTGCAAAAGTCAAGTTAATAGGGAAATTCCAAGGAGCTATAATAAGTACTACTCCTTTTGGTTCATGATGCACATATGAGCTTGAACCCATCAATGCCAATGGGGTACCTACCGATTGTTTGTCCATCCATTCTCTCAAATGACTTTTAATATGCTTTATTTCACTAGTGATTGGATATATTTCTGTTAAGTCTACTTCACTTGGATGTTTTCTAAAATCTTTATAAAGTGCTTCTTTGATCTCAGGTCTATATTTCAAAATAGCTTTGTGAAATTTCTTCAACTTAGCAATCCTTTGTTTTGCTGTAGTATTCGCCACTGCATACTGATGCTTTTTCTGTATCTCAAATATTTCATTGATACGAGTAGCTGACGTTTCTTTTACTTCGGTAAGCGTTGTTGTAGACATAGCTAGATATTTTAGGTCGACTAAATATAGTAATGTAAAACTAGAATATTAACTCGGAGTTCAATAAACTGCAAAAATTAGATAAATAGAATTATCTGCATAAAGACTAAATAAGTAACTTACCACTATCAAAAATAAACCATGAAGAATATTTTACGCATTACAGTTTTCATTTTTACTTTATCATCAGCATTTGCACAAATATCTACACCTCCAATTCCGTCGCCACCCCCTGTCTCTCCTCCACTTGCTGAAGAAGAAGTCTTCAAGGTAGTAAAAGAAATGCCTAGATTCCCTGGTTGCGAAAATATAAAAGAAAATAGCAAAAAAGTAGAAATGTGCGCTAAAGAAAAAATGTTAGAATATATCTACGATAATCTTATTTATCCTGAAGAAGCGCTAAAACAAGAAGTGGAAGGTATTGCAGTAATACAATTTACTATCTGGAAAGATCACACGATAAGAAATATAAAAATAGTAAGGAACCCTGGTGCAGGCACAGGTGAGGAAGCTGCAAGAATAGTAGAATCTATGAAAGAGATGGATGAGCATTGGAGGGCTGGTCATCAACGCGGAAAACCAGTAAATGTGCAATACACCCTTCCTGTAAAATTCAAATTGGAAAAACCATCGAAAAAGCGGTTGAGAGATCCATTTAATCCGGCAAATGATATAGTAGATGTCAGAAGTCTTCACGAAGAGCCTCTCTTCCCTGACTGCCCAAAACAAAAAGACTCTGATTGTACAATAGAAAGCCTTCTAGAATTCATAAAAGAGAATCAACTTTATCCTGAAGAAGCACTAGAAAAAGGGATTCAAGGTATTGTGAATGTAAGTTTTATCATTGAATTAGATGGTTCTCTCTCCGATATTAAAGTATCGGGAGGAGTACCAAAGATTCTAAAAGACGATGCTGTAGAGATATTTAAATGGATGAATCATGAAGATATGAATTGGACTCCTGGAAAAAAGAACAATCGAGAGGTAAGGACAAAATATAGGTGTGATGTGGCTTATGATCTTGCGGAATGGGAAGCTAGAAATTGATTACTTATTCTTTTCCCAAAGAACATTAACACTACATTATAACCACATATTCCCGCCACTCAAAAATTCATCTTATATTTGCAAAAGTGAAAATACGCTTAGCATTCATATTGTCCATCATGATTTTGTTTTCCAGTGTTCAGGAAAGCTTATCACAATTTTCGTCGATCATGTTTTCGAATGAAAGTTGCTGTACATCTACTTTGGTTGTAGATGTAGAATGTGAAATTGAGGATACTAAAAAAGCGGATTCTTGTTGCGATGGGACGGTATGTGACTGTACTTGTTGTATTCACGTTTCATTATTCAATACTTCTTTTGGAGAATTATCTTACCAAGGTGAAGCGGAAAAGGACATCTACGAATATGTAGATACTTATGGTTTTTCGATCCCTTTCCCTATTTTCCACCCACCAGTCTATTCAGTTTAGTTAACTCATAGGATACCTGTGCTTAATTAATAATATAACCTGTCCAAAGGCTATATATTATTAATCTCGCACTATTCAAGGAACCGGGAATTCCGAGTTCACCAACTAAACTTAATAAAATGAATTCAATATTAAAATATATAGTGCTTGCCATTGCATTGGTTCCTACAATCAATCTAACTGGGCAATCGGAACTTAAAATAAATGTCTCTGGTATCTGTGGCATGTGTCAAGAGAGAATAGAAACTACAGCAAATAGTGTCATAGGAATTACAAGTGCAAGCTGGGACCTGGCAGAAAATGAGTTAACTGTGGGCTATCAACCTGGACTATTCCTTGAGAGCGACCTTCATAATGCACTTGCTAAGGCAGGTCATGATACTGATAAGATGAAAGCAACAGATGACGTCTATTCTAATCTTCATGGTTGTTGTAAGTATCGAGATCAAAACGTAATAGATGCTCATAAGAGCCCCTCCGATAATAATGACACAAAAATAGAAGAAATAGAAGAAGAAGAAGAAGAAGAAGAAGAAGAAGTTCATACTCTCTCAGGCATGGTATACGAAATGACTATAACAGGAGAACTTCAGCCATTAATTGGTGCAAATATCTATCTTGCAAACACTGAATCTGGCACTTCCACTGATATAGATGGATACTTCACGTTTCAAAAGTCGCAAGATAAGTTAGATGAAGATCTTCTTGTGGTAAGCTACCTGGGATATGAGAATGACACCATCAATATGCAAGGCAACAATACAGTATCTATCACAATGAAATCAAGCCTCATCATGGACGCTATAGAAGTAGTTCACAAGCGAAAAAGTATGCAAGTATCATTCATAGACCCTATCAAGTCTCAGAAAATCACTGAAAAGGAGCTGTGCAAAGCCGCTTGTTGTAATCTTAGTGAAAGCTTCGAAACGACACCCTCTGTAGATGCTGTAGCCACCGATGCTATAACTGGAACACGTAAGATTGAGATGTTAGGGCTAGCTGGTCCGTATGTACAGGTCACAAGAGAGAACATGCCGTTTATCAGAGGTCTAGCTGCATCAAATGGATTTTCATATACCCCTGGCACATGGGTCGAAAGTATACAACTCAATATGGGAGCTGGATCCGTAGTGAATGGTCCTGAAAGTATGACAGGACAGATCAATGTAGAGATCAAGAAACCAGAATTAAGTGAAAAGCTTTTCGTGAATCTATTTGCTAACATGGCTCAGAGATTAGAAGCGAATCTCGATCAAGCATTCAAAATTAATGATAAATGGTCTACTGGCTATTTACTTCATGGCAACAATCAAAATAGATTCCAAGATCGAAACAAGGATGGATTCCAAGATATGCCAGATAATACACAGCTAATCGCAATGAATCGGTGGAAGTATAACAGTGGCCAAGGTAAATTTGCACAGTTTGGTATAAAAGGAACGTATATTGATAAGTCTTCAGGACAAGGTAAAACTATAAATGATCTACCTAATCCAACTCCATGGAGAGCTGAATTCCTCACCGAAAGGCTAGAGGGATGGGCTAAGATTGGTAAGGTATTTGAAGACAAACCATATGCTAGTTACGGTCTACAATTAAGTGCGAGTTATCATAATCAAGAAGCCTCTTTTGGTGATAGACCGTATAATGCTCAACAGACTTCACTATATGCAAACTACATATATCAGACGATAATAACTGACACAAAACATCAAATAAAATACGGAGCAAGTTATCAATTTGATGACATTGCAGAAGATGTAAAAACGTACCAATTTGATAGGGAAGAACATCTCATAGGAGCATTCTCAGAGTATCAATTTGTACCCAATGATAAGTATACACTTGTCTTAGGATTAAGAGGTGATTATCATAATAACTTCGGCTTCTTCGTCACACCAAGAATTCACATGAAGTACAACCCTAGTGAAACTACTTCTTGGAGAATTGCTGCTGGTAGAGGACAACGAACCGCTACTGTTTTCTCAGAGAACATTGGATTGTTTGCAAGTAATAGATCTATTATCATCGATAATGATAGTAATTCTGATGCTCCATATGGTCTCAATGCAGAGGTAAGTTATAATGCTGGAATTAACTTCACAAAAGAGATAATTATAAATGGACGATCAGCAATTTTTGGTATTGATTATTACTACACTACATTTGATCAACAAGTAGTAATAGACTATGATATGAATCCACAGGAAGTTCACTTTTACAATCTTGATGGAAGATCCTATAGTCACAGTATACAGTCACAGATTGATGTTGAATTACTAGACGGTTTTGATGTGCGATTAGCATATAGATTCAATAATCCAAAGACTGATTTCAAAAGTGGATCAGATGTAAGACCTCTTGTTGCAAAGCAGAGAGCGTTTTTCAATCTTGCTTATGAGACAGAATCGAAATGGTCGTTTGACCTTACAGGTAATTGGATATCTACAAAAAGAATACCTTCTACACAAAGTAATCCAGAAGAATTTAGACTTAATACTGAAAGTCCAGCCTACTATACATTTAATGGGCAAGTAAGTAAAAAGATAGGTAGCAGCTTAGATGTTTATGTGGGTGGTGAAAACCTACTTGATTTCCGACAAGAAGATGCCATTTTACAATTTGATAATCCATGGGGAGAATATTTTGATTCTTCATTGGTTTGGGGACCTGTACAGGGGCGAGTTGTATATATTGGCATGAGGTACAGAATGCCTTAGGTTTCTATGTAACAAATGAAAACTATAGATTATCGTAAAAAACAATATTAGTCAGCTAAAAAAATGCATTATAACATAAACAGAATAAAATTATAGTGCAACGATTCTAATATCCTGACATCTTTAATATTTGTATAACACCATTCTAATTGGATATAAAATAAATATTAACTAACTAGCCTACGTAAACATAAAATCTAACAAACAATATGCGCTACCTACTTACTCTAGTATTAGGATTTCTATTCCTAAGCTCTCAAGCACAAGACAATCCAAACTGGCTTAGACATCAATCAATATCTCCAGACGGATCTACGATTGCATTCACATATAAAGGTGATCTATATACTGTCTCAGTTAACGGAGGAGATGCTACACAACTGACATTCCATGATGCTCATGACTATAAGGCTATATGGAGCCCAGATAGTAAAACAATAGCTTTTGCATCAGATAGATATGGCAACTTCGATATATTCACAATGCCTTCAGATGGAGGACAAGCGACTAGACTAACATTCCACTCAGCTAGTGAGACTCCATTTACATTTTCTGCAGACGGAAAAAATGTAATCTTCGGTGCAGTCAGACAAGATGCAGCACAGCATAGACAGTACCCTTCTGGTTCTCAACCGGAATTATATACTGTAGGAACATCTGCTGGAAGAGTAGATCAAGTATTCACTATTCCCGCTGAATATGCTGAGGTTAGTGCTGACGGTTCAACAATCCTTTACCATGATCAAAAAGGATACGAAAGCGAGTGGAGAAAACATCATACATCAGCGATAACTAGAGATATCTGGACATATGATGTGGCGACTAAACAGCATTCAATGGTTACAAACCACAATGCTGAAGATCGACATCCGACACTGAGCGATGATGGTCAAGTGATCTACTTTTTAAGTGAGCGATCAGGAACATTCAATGTTCATAAGATGGCAACTGCCAATCCTTCTGATGTTAGTCAACTTACATCATTTACATTGCATCCTGTGAGGTTTTTGAGTCAAGGCAATGGAACACTTTGCTTCGGGTTCGATGGTGATATATATACTATGAAAGAAGGGTCAGAACCACAAAAACTGACAATCAATATAAAGACACAAGACAAATCAAATTCTGATAAATTCATCTCAATAGGTAGTGGTATCAACGAAATGGCTATCTCTCCAAACGGAAAAGAAATAGCATTCATCTCAAGAGGCGAGGTATTCGTAACTTCTGTGGACAAATCATTTACAAAAAGAATAACAACCACTCCAGAGAATGAAAGATTTGTAACCTTCTCACATGATGGAAAGTCAGTTATCTATTCTAGAGAAACCGAAGGCAGATGGTCAATATTCCAAAGTAAGAAGGTAAGAAAAGAAGAGCCATTTTTCTATGTATCTACACTTTTGAAAGAAGAAGTATTGATCCAAAATGAACTTGACAATTATCTCCCAGAAGTATCACCTGACGGAGAGAAAATAGCATTCGTCGAAGGCAGAAGAACCTTGAAGGTTATGGATCTAAAAACAAAACAAACAGTAACTCTTCTTACTCCAGACGACCTGTTTCATATGAGAGATGGAGATCAGGATTTCTCATGGTCTCCTGATAGCAAATGGTTGCTTGTAGAATGGGGCAAAACATTAAGCAATAGTGACATTCTCTTAATGGCAGCTGATGGTAGTAAAAGATTTAACCTTAATGAAAGCGGCTATTCCGACTATAGTCCTCAATGGGCAAACAAAGGAAAACAACTTCTTTGGATGAGTAACCGTGATGGCCTAAAATCATATGCCACAAGTGGTCGATCACAAGGGGATGTATATACCATGTTTTTTGATCAAGAAGCATGGGATAAATACAATTTAAGTGAAGAAGACTTCAAACTAATCAAAGAGATTGAAGAAGCTCAAAAAGAAGAAAAAGAAAAAGAAGAGAAAGAGAAAAAAGACGATAAAAAGAAAGACAAGAAAAAAGGAAAGGATAAAGACAAGGATAAAGATAAGAAGGATGAAGATGAAGTGAAGACTTTGAAATTTGCTTGGGATGACATGAAAGATTGGAACTCAAGACTGACTATTCATTCATCAAGACTTGGTGGCGCAGTATTGTCTAAAGATGGTGAGAAGTTATACTACCTAGCTAGATTCGAAGACAAGATGAATCTTTGGTCTACTAATCTAAGAACAAAGGAGACTAAAATGACTATGCCTCTTGGTGTCCGATTCGGTGGACTTGAGTGGGATAAGGAAATGAAAAACCTCTACCTATTGAGTAGCGGTGGAATCAAAAAGATTGATCCAGAGAAAGGAAAAACAAAAGCAGTAAAAATCAATAGTGAAGTAGTATTTGATAGAGATGCTGAGCGCCAAGCGATGTTTGATCATGTATGGATAAGGACTAAGAATATATTCTACCATTCTAACTTCCACGGTATCGATTGGGAACAAATGAAGACAGAATACAGTAAGTATATCCCACATGTAGGTAACTCGTACGAATTCTCAGAATTACTATCAGAGATGTTGGGCGAACTAAATGTTTCACACGCTGGTGCTAGATACCGGTCTAGTATGCCAAATGGAGATCAAACAGCATCGCTTGGTATATTGATGGACTGGAATCATATTGGAAATGGGGTCAAAATCGAAGAGATCATAGAAGGAGGCCCACTTGACAAAGCTGCGTTCAAAATCAAGGCTGGAATGGTCATTGAAAAGATTGATGGTGAACAAGTAGTTCCAACTAAAGACATCGCGCAATACCTGAACAGAAAATCTGGAGATTTCACATTATTAGAGATCAAAGATCCTCTAACTAACAAAACTGAAACGATCACAATGAAGCCTATCTCATTAAGAGATGAGAACAGACTGCTTTATAAAAGATGGATTAAAACCAACAGACTAGAAGTAGAAAAAGCATCAGGTGGAAAGATCGGATATGTCCATATTCCTGGAATGAGTGACGGACCCTACAGAGATATCTACGAAGAAATGATGGGTAAGTACTTCGAAGCAGATGGCGTGATCGTAGATACAAGATTCAATGGGGGTGGTGACTTGGTGGCTGATTTGGCAATGTTCTTTACAGGAACACCATTCATCACTTATGAGACAGAAAGAAAAGTAGTCGGTGGAGAACCAACATCAAGATGGACAAAGCCTACTCTTGCCATGATCAACGAAGCCCAATATTCTGATGGTCATTGTTTCGCCTGTGGATATACAGATCTTAAGATTGGAAAGACAGTAGGAATGCCTACTCCGGGAACTTGTAGTTTCGCTGGGTGGGAAGGTCTTCCTGATGGCACAAGATGGGGCGTTGTGCCAGTAAGTGCAAAGGACAAACAAGGAAAATGGATGGAAAACAGTCAAACGGAACCAGAATTCAAAGTAAAAAATATGCCTGGAAAGATTGATCAAGGAATCGATGAGCAACTGTTGAAGGCTATTGAAGAAATGAAGAAGACGGTGGGAATGGAGTAAAATAGCTTTCTAGAATAAAGAATTCGAGAGACTGAAGTAACAGTCATTATTTAATTTAATAATATAGACGAGACAGATATAATAATCTGCCTCGTCTTTTTATTTATTGGGACCATTGAGTACTTCTGTTTAGTTATGTAGTCACGAAAATGAAAAGCAGAAAAATCAATGAGTAGGTAAGGATTTCGTAGAATAAATTGCTCAATAGTCTCAAATAACTACCGATATCGAATATTCCCTAGGCATCGCTACAATTTGATATGCCCATTACATATATTCGGCCTAGATTTTGAATTACAACTTACTATGAAGATTACAGAACATTTTGAGAAGGCAAAAGGGGACACCCTTGTTTCATTTGAGATATTACCTCCATTGAAAGGAGGAAGTATGAAAACAATATTCGATAGTTTAGACCCATTGATGGAATTTAATCCTCCTTTTATTGATGTAACCTACCATCGAGAAGAGTACATCTATAACATGAGACCGAGTGGGTACTATGAAAAGACATCCATTAGAAAAAGACCTGGTACTGTAGGTATTTGTGCATCAATCATGCATAGATATGGTGTGGATGCTATTCCTCATTTGATCTGTGGTGGATTTTCTGTAGAAGAGACTGAAAATGCTTTGATAGATTTAGCATTTTTAGGTATTGATAATGTGCTAGCATTGAGAGGTGATGCGAGACAGTTCGAAGATAAATTTGTTCCAGAGGTCAATGGTCATAAATACGCAAGTGATCTTATCAAACAGATAGCAAGCATGAATAAAGGTGCATATCTAGATGCAAATATCGAAAACGGTGCCAATACTGACTTCTGTATAGGAATTGCTGGATATCCAGAAAAGCACTTTGAAGCGCCTAACCTAGCACAAGATATAGAGTACACAAAACAGAAGGTAGCAGCTGGAGGTGACTATATAGTTACCCAAATGTTTTTCAATAATCAGAACTTCTTTGACTATGTAAAAGCGTGTAAGACTGCAGGAATAGATGTCCCAATCGTACCTGGACTAAAGCCATTGACTAAAAAATACCAACTGAATTCGATCCCAAGAAAATTCTTTGTTAATATGCCAGAAGAACTAGTCAAAGAAGTTGAAAAAGCAAAAGGAGATCAGATCAAAGAAGTAGGTATAGAATGGTGCATTCATCAATCTCAAGAACTTAAAAAAGCAGGCGTTCCATGTCTTCACTACTATACTATGGGAGACGCTGAGACTACGAAGAGAATAGTTTCAGCATTGTGATAGGATTGATAATTTCGAGATGAAAGATGTCGGAGGTTTTGAAAACCTCCGACATCTCTATTTTAATTAACTAATTCTCAGACAATTAATTTCCATAAACTACCATCTATTGATAATATGACACTAAAAAAAGCTGCAAAATACATTGCCATATTTCTTACAAGTATCATTGTGCTTTTGATAGCTGCTGTATCTTTAGTCAATAAAGAAAATAAGTATGTTGGTGAGCATAAAAACACCACTGGCAATACAGTTTCTATTATTTTGATAGATGGGCTAGATCAAGCAAGGTTTGAAAGAGCTATGCAAAATGAGAGACTCCCTAACCTCCAAAAGCTAATTGATAGCGGTACTTATGCTAAAAACGGAATAGGTTCATTCCCTAGCATGACTGGCTATGCATTCTATCCATTTATAACGGGGCATGACGCGATAGAGAGTGGCATCATAGGACTAAGGTGGTTTGATAGGTCCCTCAACATAGGCAATCTTCGTAATTATGTAGGTCGGACAAATGTTTGGATGAATCAAGATATCACCGATACAATCAAAACCTTTTTCGAACTAAGTGGAGATCAATATACAACAAGCATTAATTCCTATATGAATAAAGGAGTAGCAGATGCTCGAATCACAGGATGGACCCATACAACCGCTAAGTTCGAAGGAAAATCATTCATCGGGCCATTGCGTTCGATTCCATTTGTTGGAAAAGAACTTGCGAAAAATCACTATCAACACGAATCTGAAGTGATGAAAATGGCTGCCGAACAACTAAAGCAAAATCCTAAAGTACAATGGATCACTCTCCCCTCTCCAGATGCAACTTTTCATGTTGATGGAATGACAGATTATTATGATAATTTAGTCCAATACATAGATAGCTTGATCGGTGATTTCCAAGTAACTATTGATGAATTGGGGCAGAGTGACACTCGAATGCTTGCCATTGTATCTGATCATGGGGTAGCAAGTGTGGAGAACAATATCGACTTCATCAAAGAATCCAAAGAAATAATGGGTCTCGATTTTATAAGAGGTAATGCTGTAAATTACAGAAGTATGCAACTCAAAGAACCCCTCTCCGATTTTGTTGATAAAGATGGCTACTTTGTAATTAATGGGAACTTGAGTGCAATGTTGTATTTGAGAGACCCATCACAGTCTGGAACTGAAAGTTGGAGAACAAACCTTACATCTCAACAATTAATAGATTTCTCAAAAAATGGTACGTATGTTGATATAACGGATGGCATCGCAAATATGGAAGGTTTAGAATTTGTCATTTTCCGAAAGGATAAAAACACAATAATAGTTAAAAACAAAAAAGGCCAAGCCTCTATCGAAAATCGAGATCATACATATAAATATACTCCTCTTAGTAATAATCCATTTGGATATAATGAAATTGATTTATTAGACACCTTCTTGACTGCCGACCAATGGATAGAAAAAACGATCAATACAGATTATCCAGATGCCGTTTATCGACTATATTCTTTGATGGATATGCCTAATGTGGGTGATTTTGTGCTCACTAGTAAAGAAGGATATGATTTCGCGAAAGACTATGAAGTAATCGTTGGCAACTACAAAGGCGGACATGGTGGTATTAAGGCAAATCAGCTTAGAGTTCCATATATTCTATCTATTCCTAATCAAAAGTCAAGAAAAATAGACTTCCTCAGGTCTGAAGATGTCGGCAAGATGATTGGTGATTGGCTTGGTTTCTCAAAGAATTACTAACAATTAGAAAATATTATCCCCATTTTCCATTATTGTTGATTTGTATCAATCAATATTTATACTTTTGCACGATCAATATTTTGATCACAAATCAATCTGAGTAAAACCCACTACGTATCAAGTGACACACTTGGATTGAAAGCCTTTTTCGGAAGGCTTACAAAAAACATATTATGCCAGACATTAAATTATTCAGCGGATCTAACTCCAAATATCTTGCTGAAAAAATTGCTGACCATTATGGATATCCATTAGGTGATATCGAACTTAAAAAATTCTCAGACGGTGAGATGCAAATAGTAATCAATGAATCAGTAAGAGGGTCTTATGTCTTTTTTATCTGTTCAACTTTTGCTCCAGCTGAAAACTTACTCGAACTTCTTCTTATGATCGACACCGCAAAGAGAGCTTCTGCAGGATACATCACTTGTGTAATGCCATACTTCGGATATGCAAGACAAGATAGAAAAGACAAGCCTAGAGTACCGATCTCTGCTAGATTGATGGCCAATGTACTCGAAGCTGCAGGAGCGGATAGAGTGATGACTATGGATCTTCACGCTGATCAGATCCAAGGATTCTTCGATATACCAGTGGATCATTTGAAAAGTGAAGCGATATTTATGCCTTACTTAGCAAGCCAAGACTTGAGTAATGTAACTTTCGCTTCTCCTGATGTTGGAGGTGTAAAAAGAGCAAGATCCTATGCCAAGTACTTCGAAAGGGACCTAGTCATCTGTGACAAAGAAAGAATGAAAGCAAACGAGGTAAAAACCATCACTGTAATCGGTGAAGTAAAAGGTGCAGATGTAATCTTGGTTGATGACATCTGTGATACTGCCGGCACACTCTGCAAAGCTGCAGATGCGCTTATAGCAAAAGGCGCTAAGAGTGTAAGAGCAATGTGTACACACCCAGTCCTTTCTGGTAAAGCATATGAAAACATTGAAAATAGTAGCTTGACTGAACTTATTGTTACGGATACTATTCCATTGAAAAATAAAAGCAAGAAAATCAAAGTGCTTCCATGTGCTAAGTTATTTGCTAGAGCAATAAGGAATACACATGAGTATAAATCTATTGCTGCATTGTTCGTGGAGAAGTAAGAGAAATAATTTTGAATTAAGAATTAAGAATATAAAACTTTCTATTGAGGATAATCCTTGATGGAAGGTTTTTTGTTTTTTACTCAGAATGTCAATAAGAATGATTTTACTCAAAAATTGAGTTTTGGTTTTTAACCAGAACATATCGCTCGCCGCGATTGGCTTTCATTTTTTGCATTGCCTACTGAGATTACCATCTCAAAAAAAAACGAAACAAAAAACTAACGTGCGTTTGTTTCACAAGCCAAACTAATCTAGGCTTTAATTGCTTTTTTACGGCAAATGAAATTCCAATTGGCTAAATGCAAAAACTCGTTGCGAGCGTTTGCTGCGCAAGCCGCTCTTAACTCAAACACTTTTGCCTTCTTAACGCTGTATCGTCCTGAAATAGGTTTACACAAAACCTATAAATATGGCAAAGATAGCAAAACGTAAATTTAGACAAAATCGATATGACGAAGGTCTAAAACGGAAAATTGCAAGACAATACTTGGCTGGCGAGGCAAGCTATAGAGTTCTTGCCGAAGACTACAATTTAAAAAATAAGGATGTCGTTAGGTGGTATCGTCGTATTCTTGAGAAAGAAAATGATCTCATGAAGAAAAAGGTTAAGGTTAAGGAAGCAAAGCAATCTTGCAATATTCCTGATTACGATAAAGAAAAGGAAGAACTTCTAAAGCTCTTAGAGTACGAAAGAATACGTAATGAGATATTAGAGACCTTGATTAGTGAAGCAAATAAAGAATTGCAAATAAACATCAAAAAAAAAATGGTTCAAAACGGTAAGTGCACTCAAAGAAATTTATGATAATCTATCTTTAGAATTACTATGCAGTCTAGTTGATAAATCTCGGCAGGCACATTATCAGGCGCAAAAGAGATTGGAAAAACAGGAGTTTGAAGTAGAAATAGTACTGTATCTGGTGTCAAGGGAACGATTTGTAGCTAAGCGTTTAGTCTCTAAGAAATTATATTATATACTACAAGAAGAGCTAATAGATAATGATATCAAGATTAGTAGGGACAAATTCCATGCTATTCTCCGTGATAACAATCTAATAGTTTACAAAATACGTCGCGGTCCACTTACGACTAACAGCAATCATAGGATGAAAAAATATCCTAACCTAGCTGCCAATTTAAAATTAGATAGAGCTGAATTGTTATGGGTTTCTGATATCACCTACATACGGCATACTGGAGGTTTCTTTTACTTGATGCTGCTCACCGATTCCTACTCTCGAATGATAGTAGGTTATAATCTTGGTGAAAAAATGATGGCAGAATTTTGTACTGATGCATTGAATCAAGCTCTAGAAAATAGAGTGTTTCCTGAACGAGAACTAATCCATCACTCTGATAGAGGAACTCAATATTGTTCCTATGTATATACGCAAACATTAAAAGACAATAATATCAAAATCAGCATGACGGAGAATGGCGATCCGTTAGAGAATCCACTCGCAGAAAGAATGAACAGAACTCTAAAAGAAACATTTGCTCTAGATGATACTTTCTCAAGTTTTGAACAAGCTAGTCGAATAGACAGACTTAGCAATAAAATATTACAATCACAGACTTCCTCATAACTCATTAGATATGAACGTACCACAAAAAGCTCATCAAATGACTGGATACATTAATAAAAAATGGAAGTCTTACTGGCATGAATCACCAGGAAATGAAAACCGTCGCGATCACTATACCCCACAAAAACCAAGCTAACGTAGGTTTTCTTAGCTATAGGGCAAATCAGTAATAAGAAAGGCGACACAATGGTGCATCGCCTTAACATTACTGTATGTGCATCGACACTATCGCTATCATGTTGCTCCTCAGCATTGCATGAATCCTCTTTGTGCCAAGTGGTAAATTTAACATTTATTAGTACCTTGCTATTGTTTCAGTGTAAAGTTATTTCAGTGTAGTTTTCTTAGGTGTAAACTTATTTAAGTATTCATTTTTTAACTGTAAACTTTTTTCAGGACGATTCAATACGCAATTAATATCAGTGAGTGCACCCCACCCACCACCAATACCCCTTCCGAAATCACTATCTGCCATGATTTTTCAGATCTTACAAATGGAAATCATACCCTATTAGCTACAGATAGTATGGGCTGTGATATTGAAAAAAAAAATACAATCGAAGACCTTGAATTTACTAATTTAGGAATTGAAATCTTCCCAAATATATGTGGATATCTAGCTGATATTGGAATTTCTGTAAATGGGGGAACAGCACCATATAGTTACTTTCTTGATGACAAGTTGAAAAGATCTAGTTTCATAACAAATCTAATTATAGGCGAATACGAAGTAAAGGTAATAGACGCTAATGGTTGCAGGATAGCAGAAAACATAGTTGTTTCCGGGGAGTCTCAATTATCATATAAAATCACAAGATGTCGTTCAGCAGGTCCAAAAGGCCCTGGTTACATTGTGATTTCAGCGATTGGAGGTACTGCTCCTTATAGGTACCAATTAGGACCTGGGTATAACACGAAAGGTCGTTTCATTAATTTAGAAGAGACAGAATATGAATTGACGATAACAGATGCCTATGGTTGTATTCTTACAGATAATGTGACGTTATGTCCAAGTCAATTCATGGAGATGAAGTCAGAACAAAGAGAGGAAGAAAGAGAATTAGTAGCGCTGAGTGTTTATCCTAATCCTGAAATAAGTGTTTTAAATATTGAATATAAATCAAATAAGGAAGAGCTTATTTATATATATGACATACAAGGAAACATGATCTTATTTCAAAAAATAGCTCCTTATGTAGATATTCATAAAATCGAAATCAGCACTTTGCCAGCTGGGATCTATAATTTAAAAATGGAAGATCATCATAAAAATTATCGATTCATAAAAATTGAATAATTCAAAGTACACAAACCTTACTGATCATAACAACATTGATTATTAAGCCAACGCTGCCAAATTAATAATCTATGAAATTTATACAGACCAAGATCAGCAAGGTTTCATAAAAAAATACTACTTTTGCAGACCTTTTGAGAAAAAGAGTATCAAAAGCATCATAACACATCATTTTTTAACAAATTGATTGGTTGTATATCGGTGTAAAAACGAGATGGCAAATCAAAGGAAAAATTAAACACATGGAAATCGTAAAATTAGAAGGTCAAATAAGGACTGAATTTGGAAAGAAACACACTAAACTTATTAGAAAGCAAGGATTAGTACCTGCAATCATTTATGGAGGAGGAACTACAGCTGCAATCAGCGTAACTCCAAAATCTGTAAAAGCTTTAGTATATACTCCAGATTTTAAACTTGCAGAAATTACTGCAGGTGGAGAAACTTACACATGTATCTTAAAAGATATCGTATTCCACCCATTATCTGATGAAATCGTACACATTGATTTCCTTAGAACAATTGAAGGAGCTCCTATTAAAGTTGAAATTCCAGTAGGATACACAGGAAAATCTCCAGGAGTAAAAGAGGGTGGTAAGTTAATAGTCCAAATGAGAAAAGTAAAAGTTAAAACTACTCCGGACAAATTAACGGATCAATTATATGTAGATATAAGTGAGCTAGATCTAGGCAACTCTGTAAGAGTAAGAGATATTATTATACCTGAAGGTATGGAATTATTGACAACTGGTGCTACTCCAGTTGCAATAGTTGAAGTTCCAAGAGCGCTTAAGAGTGCCGAAGCAGCAGCAGATGGAGAAATAGGTGCCGTTGGCGAGCCAGCAGCAGAAGAAGCTCCAGAAGCTTAATTTCTTTTTGCTTTAAAATATTACAAAGGCTAGTAACACATCGTTGCTAGCCTTTTTTTTTATGTCGATGTGTATCGTTTCTACTCCCTGATTCTATACATATTCATATTTTTCATAATTCGTTGATAGACCTATCGTTATTTTAGTGATATTTGTATTGTTGAATATTTTGGATTCAGTATTAATTATAAATGAACCCGAACCGAAGGAGATAACAATGTTTTTCAAAGATATACCAGGCAAATCCGCAGAAAAAAAATACTTAATCACAACTGTGCAAGAAGACAGACTTGCACATGCTCAGTTATTTCTAGGAAGATCTGGAACTGGCCAATTGGCTTTTGCATTAGCTTTCACAAGCTACTTATTATGTAAAAACAGATCTGACGATGATAGTTGTGGAACTTGCTCCGCCTGTCTAAAAACGAATAAACATATTCATCCTGATGTGCACTTTTCTTATCCTGTAGTAAAGATGGATGGTAAGCAAAGAAAAGATGTAACATCAAATGACTTCTTACCCCAATGGAGAAAAGCTATTTCTTCAAATCCATATCTTGATATGAATACTTGGCTTGACAGCCTTAATGTAGATAATGGTCAAGCAAATATAAATGTTAAGGAGTGCGTAGAAATCGTAAAAAAACTAAGCCTTAAGACATTTGAAGCGGATCATAAAGTCTTAATAATGTGGATGCCTGAATATCTTAGAAACGAAGGTAATCGACTTCTAAAACTCATAGAAGAGCCACCAGATAATACAATTATAATTCTTGTAGCAGAAAAGCAAGAACAAATATTGAATACCATTTTATCAAGAGTTCAGTTGTTAAAAGTATTGCCATTCTCTGATGATGAAATATCAAATTATCTATCTGAAGAACTTAAAATAGATTCTAGTGAGATCAATCAAATTATCGGCTTATCATCTGGTGATTTGAATGCTGCAATCCACTTAGCAAATCACGACAATGTCAACTATTCTGACGCATTATTTCAGTGGTTGAGGATTGCTTATAAAATGGAACCTGTAGAACTAGGACAGTGGGTAACTGAAGTTTCTAGATGGGGAAGAGAAAATCAAAAACACTTTTTAGAATACGGATTGCACTTTTTTAGAGAATATCTCTTTTCTTTGATCACTGGTAAAGATAATATCAGACTAAGTCAAGAGGAAAAAGAGATCGCCTCTAAGATGACTAAAATGCTTGATGTATCTAAAACTGAAAATATAATATCTGTTCTAAATGACTGTATCGGAGCAGTAGAACGAAATGCAAATCCGAAAATATTATTCCTTGCTGATAGCATGACTATAGGTAGAATAATGAGAAACGCCAAAGTAGATCGAGAGATTTTCCAGGTGTAACCAAGGTTTCTTATTTCTTAAAAAGTAGAAATTAGGACCTAAAATAATACTAGATCATTAAAAATGAATCTAGCATACATAACCAGATGAAGGAAGTCTTCTAAAGAAAGAATCATAAACCAAATGGCAATGAATCATTCTTGATTTCCCGAATCGTCTAAATATATATATAAATGGGATGTAGTAGTTGTGGAAGCGGAAGCGGAGGAAATCCAACGGGATGTGGTGATAAAGGTCATTGTTCTACAGGAGGATGTAATAAAAGAAATGCATACGATTGGATTTCAGTATTGGACATACATGATCCAACCGAATTCAAGGTTGTTGAAGTAAGTTTTAAAAAAGGAGCTAGAAAAGATTTTTTTCATAATAATTCTAATTCAAACGCCGTAACTGGAGATGTTGTGATGGTTGATACCGATGGTGGAATGGATTGTGGTCAGATTACTTTGTCTGGAGAACTTGTAAGACTTCAGATGAAAAAGAAAAAGGTCAAACTAGAACGCGTAGTCCATAAAATAATCCGAAAAGCAAACTATAGAGATCTTGAAAAGCTCGATGAGGCAAGAGACTTGGAAAAACCAACTTTGGTAAGAGCTCGCGTAATAGCAAGGACTATAGGCCTCGAAATGAAAATAGGTGATATCGAGTATCAAGCCGATAAAAGAAAAGCAACGTTTTACTATACTGCTGAGGGCAGAGTTGACTTCAGAGAACTGGTAAGAAGTTATGCTAAAGAATTCAAAGTAAAAGTAGAAATGCGTCAAATTGGTGCAAGACAGGAATCTGCTAGAATCGGTGGGATAGGATCTTGTGGCAGAGAATTATGCTGCAGCACTTGGTTATCAGATTTTCAATCGGTAAATACAACCGCTGCACGATATCAGAATATCGCTATTAACCAAACGAAGCTTTCTGGTCAATGTGGTCGACTTAAATGTTGCCTTAATTATGAATTGGATACCTACATGGATGCTCTAAAACATTTTCCAAAAGGTGTAGACTATGTTAAAACCAAGAAAGGGAAAGCAGCGTTAATTAAGACAGATATCTTCAAAGGGTTAATGTTTTATGCTTATGTGGGCGAAAAGACAAGAGGACCTATAATTGCACTTGATAAAGAGCGAGTTAAGGAGATCCAAAAAATGAACAAAGAGGGAGAACTTCCAGATGAACTTGTAGATCGTATTGCTCAAATGGCATTCGAAAGTACTCAGGAAAAAGAAATTGAATATGAGGATGTAACTGGGGAGATAGAATTACCTGCATTGCAAAAGAATAGAAAACCTAATAAAAAGAAAAGGCCTAGCAATAAATCAGGCAACAAACCTAAGGCTGAAGGTTCTTCGGATAACAAACCAAAAGAAGGCAATCCCAAAAGGAGAAAACCTAATCCAAGAAACAAGCAAAACAGGAACAATAAACCAAAACAAAATGCAGATGGTAAACCTGAAGCGCCGAATGCTGAAAGCAAACAAAACTCTGGAGAGAAGCCAGTGAATAAAAGAAGAAATAATAATAATAATAATAATAATAATAAACCAAACAGCGGACCAAAACCTAATGAAGGTGGCGAGAAAAAATCTGATGGTTAAGAATTTCGAAGAATGACCACTTTTGGATAATGTCCAATGGTCAAAATAAAATAAAAGTAAAGAAATAGAATAATGGAATACGACGTAGTAGTAATCGGATCAGGCCCTGGTGGATATGTAGCGGCCATAAGATGTGCACAACTAGGCATGAAAACAGCAATCATTGAAAAATACGATAAATTAGGAGGGACGTGCCTTAATGTAGGTTGCATACCATCAAAAGCATTGTTAGACTCTTCGGAGCACTATCATAATGCTGAATCAAGATTCTCAGAGCACGGAATCGGTGTGGGTGCCCTGAAGCTAGATATGAAACAAATGATCGCTCGTAAAAACAGTGTAGTTTCTCAGACAAATGGTGGTGTAGACTTCTTAATGAAGAAAAATAAAATCGACGTCCACACAGGTCATGGTTCATTTGTCGACAAAAACACGATAGCAGTGAAAGCTACTGATGGTAAAATCACTGAACTCAAGACAAAAAAGACAATTATAGCTACTGGATCTAAACCAGTTACTCCTGCTGCATTCAACTATGATAAAAACAGAGTCATAAGTTCTACCGAAGCACTAAACATTGATAAGTTACCTAAGAAAATGGTTATTATAGGTGCCGGTGTAATAGGACTAGAGTTGGGTTCTGTATTCTGTAGATTAGGAACTGAAGTAGAAGTTATAGAATTCCAAGACAGAATTTTAGCTGGAATGGACAAAGACTGTAGCAAAGAGATGATGCGTTCGCTCAAAAAATTGGGAATGAAATTTCACCTTAAGCATGGCGTAACTACTGTAAAAGCTACAAAGACATCCGCTACTGTCTCTTTCAAAAAACGAGATACAGAAGACGAAATCTCTATCAAAGCAGATTACTGTTTAGTTGCAATCGGAAGATACGCATATACAGATGGACTTGCATTAGAGAATGTTGGTATTACGACTGATGATAAAGGAAGAATCAATGTCAATAATCACCTAGAAACAGGAGTGGAAGGTATATTCGCACTTGGTGATGTAATCGTAGGTGATATGCTCGCTCATAAAGCGGAAGAAGAAGGTGTATACGTTGCTGAATATATGGCTGGCGAACAACCTCATATAGACTATAACCTAATCCCAGGCGTAGTATACACTTGGCCAGAAGTAAGTGCAGTCGGTAAAACTGAAGAACAACTTAAAGAAGCTGGAGTGAAGTACAAAGCTGGAAAATTCCCGATGAAAGCACTTGGAAGAGCTAGAGCAAGTATGGACACCGAAGGTATGGTAAAAGTACTCGCTGATGCAGAGACTGATGAATTACTTGGAGTACACATCGTAGGTCCAAGAGCTGCGGATCTAATTATGGAAGCCGTTGCTTTGATGGAATTCAGAGCTTCAGCTGAGGATATGGCTAGATTATGTCATCCTCACCCAACTTACACCGAAGCGGTAAAAGAAGCTGCACTTGGAGTTGATGGAAGATCGTTACATGTTTAGAATAATATGAAAAATTTGTACTGTCTAAAATAAGTACTTGAATAGATAAATTCAGCACCCCGAGCAACTTTAAATGTGTTGTTCGGGTTTCTTATTACAGATAGGATTGATTCACTTCATTTTCGATGAAGTTCTCACTCATCTATTTCCACTTTCCAATCAAAACCACTAAATTTGCATCATACCTGAAAATAGATACATATGCCTGATTTTAATCACCTACATTGTCACACTCAATATTCACTTCTCGATGGGGCATCTGAGATAGGAACGATGATGGACAAAGCAGCTGCCGATGGACAGACTGCCGTAGCCATGACCGATCATGGTAATATGTATGGTGCATTTAAATTTGTAGCAGAAGCTGCCAAAAGAAAAATCAAACCAATAATCGGTTGTGAATTCTACATGGTAGCAGATCGACATAAAAGACAATTTCTAAAGTCCGGAGGCGAAAAAGATAAGCGATACCACCAACTCATGCTTGCCAAAAACAGGAAGGGGTATGAGAATCTATGTAAACTTTGTTCTCTAGGATTTATAGAAGGGCTGTATGGTAAGTTCCCTCGGATTGACAAAGAACTGATCGAAAAATACCACGAAGGGCTGATCGTTACATCTTGCTGTATCGGAGCTATTCTCCCTCAGACGATACTAAAAGGAGATATAGAAGCAGCTGAAGAAGAGCTCAAGTGGTGGCTCAATTTATTTGGAGATGATTACTATATAGAACTACAGCGACACAGAGGTCTTGAAGAAATTGACAATACGGGCATGAGCCAAGAAGATGTCAATCAAGTGCTCCTAGGCTTCGCCAAAAAACATAATGTAAAAGTTATCGCGACCAACGATAGTCACTATGTAGAAGAGGAAGACCATCAACCGCATGACATCTTGTTATGTGTGAATACAGGCTCATATTTAACGGACGAAAAAAGATTCAGTTTCCCTTCTTCAGATTTCTATTTCAAGAAGAAACATGAGATGGCAGCGATATTTAGTGATGTGCCATATGCCTTGGACAATACTATCGAATTATCGGATAAAGTAGAAACTTTGGAATTGGCTAGGGATGTATTACTTCCTAATTTTCCTATGCCTCCACAATTCAAAACTCAACCAGAGTACTTGGAGTATCTGACTTTCGAAGGGGCAAAAAAGAGGTATCCTCTCATCACTGCAGAGATAGAAGAACGACTTCGATTCGAGTTGAGTGTAATTAATAACTCTGGATATCCTGGTTACTTCTTGATTGTACAGGATTTCACAACGGAAGCCCGAAGAATGGGTGTTTCCGTAGGCCCAGGAAGGGGATCAGCCGCAGGTTCTGCTGTTGCCTATTGTCTTGGCATTACTAATATCGATCCTATTAAGTACGATCTACTTTTTGAGCGGTTTCTAAATCCAGAAAGGGTATCAATGCCCGATATTGATATTGATTTTGATGATGCAGGAAGGGGTTCTGTTATTGATTATGTAATTGATAAATATGGTAAAAATCAAGTAGCGCAGATTATCACCTACGGTACTATGGCGGCCAAAAGTTCTATCAAAGATGTAGGGCGGGTAATGCAAGTACCATTGAGCGAAGTAATCGACGTTACAAAGACATTTCCACTAGCACTAGGTGCAAAACTACGAGATGTACTTGCCGATGGTGACATAGCTAAAAAACTAAAAGACAATCTAAATGCTGATGATAAAGAATTAGCCTACAAGTTCAGGGCTTTATCAGAAGGAAAAGATCAGATAGGTGAGATGATCCGAATGGCCAAAAAGCTAGAAGGATCAATAAGGAACACAGGAATTCATGCTTGTGGAGTTGTAATTACGCCCGATGATATTACCAACTATATCCCCGTAACAGTAGCCAAAGATTCTGAGTTACTTGTATCACAGTTTGACAACAGTGTAGCTGAAGATGCCGGACTTCTTAAGATGGATTTCTTGGGTCTGAGGACATTGACCATCATTAAAGATGCTGTCGTTATGGTCAAAGAAAATCATGGCGTTGATTTGATTCCTGATGATTTCCCATTGGAGGATGAATTGACCTATGAACTGTTCCAAGGTGGGCATACTGTAGGTATATTCCAGTATGAATCACCGGGAATGCAGAAGCACTTGCAGGGATTAAAACCTACAGCTTTTGCCGATCTTATTGCCATGAATGCCTTGTATCGGCCTGGTCCAATACAATATATACCTGATTTTATTGATAGAAAACACGGTAGGCAAGCGATCACATATGATCTTGCAGACATGGAAGGATATCTGGCTGAGACATATGGTATTACTGTATATCAAGAGCAAGTGATGCTACTTTCCCAGAAGCTAGCCAACTTTACCAAGGGGGAGGCCGATATGCTTCGGAAAGCCATGGGTAAGAAGAAAAAGAAGCTGATTGATCAAATGTGGCCTAAATTTCTCGAAGGTTGTCAAGCCAATGGTCATGATGAGACAATCGTAAAGAAAGTATGGACGGATTGGGAGGCATTTGCATCCTATGCCTTCAATAAATCGCACTCGACTTGTTATGCTTTTGTAGCATTCCAAACAGCATACTTGAAAGCACACTACCCTAGTGAGTTCATGGCTTCGGTATTGAATCATAATAAGAGTGACATCTCCAAACTTAACTTCTTCTTACGAGAATGTAAGCGGATGAAGGTCGAAGTGCAAGGCCCGAATATCAATGAGTCTTTTATGGTATTCCAGGCAGATAAAGAAGGAAATATTCGTTTTGGATTATCAGCACTCAAAGGTGTAGGTGAAGGACCAGTAGAGGAAATTCTTAGAGAAAGAGCAGAAGGAGGAAAATTCGAAAGTGTTCTGAGCTTAGTTCAAAGACTTAATCTTAGATCTGTAAATAAAAAGAGTCTCGAAAGTCTCGTTTTAGGAGGTGCTTTTGATCAGTTCCAACATACTAGAGCGACATACTTTCAACCCAATGGTAATTATAGTACTGTAATAGAGCAATTGACTAAATACGGGAATGCATTCCAAATGCAACAGGATCAAAATCAAGTTTCTCTATTTGGTGATTCTCCTGATATGTTAATCGACGAACCGAAGTTTGAATCTATTCCTGAGTGGGACCAGATGATAAAACTAGAAAAGGAGAAACAGGTTACAGGTATTTATATAAGCGGTCACCCACTTGATGATTATAAACTGGAATTGAGAAACTTCACGACCCATCCTCTTGATTTAGTAGAAAATACCATAAATACCATGGTAAAAGTGGCTGGTATCGTCACAGAATCAATGGTAGGTGTGTCTCAAAGAGGAACATCTTATGCAAGATTCACTATTCAGGATTATAGAGGTGCACTCGATATCAATCTTTATAATGAAGATTGTGAAAAATGGAAAAGTCTTGCTCAAAACGGAAAGGTTCTATATATAGAAGGCATTAATCAGCAATGGAGAGGCAGTGACCGTATCTCCTTTAAACCCAAAGACATCAAAATGTTAGATACTGTAGGTCAATTACTGACCAAGTCTGTGACTGTAAAATTTCAGGCAGAACAACTAGAACAAGGACTGGTAAATGAGTTTGTCAACCTATGTGAAGAATATGAAGGCACACACAAACTGAAAGTCAAAATCGTAGATAAAGAGGACGACATGATGATTGATCTTATATCAGGTGGCAAGAAAGTGAATGCTAATTTTGAGTTTATCAATGCTGTGAAGGAGATGGGGATTGCTTATAAGATAAATTAAAATTCAATAAACCACAGCATTGGAAATCAACCAATACTGTGCTTTTTTCATTTTTAACTCAAAAATCCTCTAGCATCTGATCTCTTTGAATACCACCACAATACAACTGAAAATATCACAAGCATCGCTGGGAAAATAGGACTTTGCTCCATCACTTCTAATGCATTAGTTCCAAAACAAGAATAACCCATTTGAATGACAATTGCGATCAATGAAACAAGAAATGCAGGAACTGCCCATTTCTTTCTCATAAGAAGGCCTATTGCTCCGACAAGACCTAAAATAGTTGCTATTCCAAATACAAGTTTCATCCACATTGGATTGCTCATTATCAGTTCTTTTTGCTCCTCTGACATTAATGCAACCATAGAATCTGTAAAAAACACTTGGAAGACAAAATTAGCTACGCCAGCAAGATTCCATAAAAGTGCAATGACGCCCACTATCCAATATGCAACAGGCAATTTAGTTTGATTTGTAGACATAGATATTGTTTAATTTGGCTGGTCTGTGAAACAACCAATAGTTAGTTAATGCTACAATTTATAAAAAGATAATTTAATTGGGAAATCGAAAGTTTATTATATCCGCAATTCCGCAGAAAAATTAAAGATAAATGGCAGTCCTTGTCTGCTATATGCATTGATTTCTGGAGTAGGTTGACGATAGTCCAAATAGTATTCATTTTTAATGATATTCTTACGATTTAGAACATTGACAAATTGGAGTTTGAAATCTATATATCGTTTTGATCTTTTACTAAAATCATACTTGTACCCAATCCCAAAATCGATTTTGAAGTAATTTGGCACTTGAAGATCTAAATAGTTCTCATACACTGGACTATAGACTATTTCTCCCTCTTTTTCGTACGACTCTAATGATGCAGGAGTGGAAAAGTATCTACCAGAAGCATATACTATCTGTGAAGATAATCTCCAGTTCGCTTTTCTCACTGATTGGTACATAGATAAGCGGTGAGGCTGGGTGAATGGACTATTCAGCTCAAGATTTGATTCATTTGTAATTATTTTATCATTGACATGATCGTATGTCCACATGAGAGACAGCCACCTATTCTGATATTGAGCACTTAACTCTACTCCATGGATTCTCAGTTGAGTAAATTCATACAAATTTTCTTCATTAGTAAAATCAAAAGCAGAAGTCCAAATGTCATTGCCATTTTTCTTATAACCATCAATTGTGAACGTCCAATCGCTTAATCGATATTTAATGCCAGCACTATATTGTGTTGTTTGTACTATATGGATGAAATTATTGGACGTAACACCTTCATTTGATAATAACCAAAATCCACTATCCGCTTGTAAATTGGTGGTGATTTTTCTACGATTCAAGTTTTGATGAAACTTCCCATAATGTGCATGTATGGTAATATTATCATTTGCAAATACACTGGCATGTACCCTAGGTTCGTATATATTTCGGCTAAATATCGCTAGATTATAACTAGATGCTCTCATTCCTATCATCACTTCGTACCAAGGCTTAGTGAATAACTGCAGGTTTATATATCCGCTATGCTCTGTCCCTTTAGCATCCTCTTGCGCTATAAACCACTTTTCCCATGGGCGAGAAGAATCAGCATCATAAATCACATGCCAATCATATTTATCATATCCAGCAATTACAGCATATTTTGACTTTTCCCATGAGAGTTTAAATCTTATATCTTCTTGTTTTACACTATTTTGTTGTGTCAGAAAATTCTCATCCAAACGTGCTTTGTCATCTGTATTAAGATACATGTAATTATAATCACTTACACCATAATTGATAGTAGCACTCAATGACTTTGTAATATTTTGAAACCATTCAAGACTAAACCCCTTTGTATCAAGTGTAAAACTGTCCAATATTATTTCTGGTTTATAATCCTTTATCTGGTTATAAGAGAATTCATTACCAAATCCAATATAGTTGCCTCTTATGTAAGAATCATTCCCAAGTTCTACTTGAGCTGATAAACTCACATCTTGAAATTCAAATTCTGGAACAATAGTTACATTCTCAGCACTCTCAAATAAATCAAGGTAGTAGTCAATATCTTGTATCCTCCCAAATTGAAAGGAATTACTGAAATATTTGTCATAGATACTAGACTGAAAAACACCAGAAAGTGATTTTCTATAGGCTCCTTTTATTTTCAGCCTATCTGAAAAAATTGATGTTTGAGCTCCGACATTGCCATACAAACCATTGATATGGCCAAAGATGCTCGTTGTATCGATGCCACTTAGATCCGTTTTTAGGTTTATTGCTCCTGAAGCCGAAGCATTTTCATCTGCGGAGGCACCATTCCTAGTGATATTTATTTGATCTACCATGAACGGATTTACCGAGCTTACTCGTCCGTAGAATAAACTATTCTGAAACAATCGCATATTATTCCAATTGTAACTTACTTGATCTGGAGGTCCACCTCGTATTTGTAGATCTTGCAGTGATTCGCTACTGTTATATACTCCTGGGATCATCTGTGCTTGAGAAAACACATCTCTGTCAGGTGCTGATGGCAATGCTATAGTTTCTGGATCAATTATATCTCCTGTTAGTCTTGTTGTAGATAGGTTCTTATAGCTCTTAATCACAATATCATCCAATACATGCTCTTTGGACGAAAGTGAGAGATTTGAACCACTTTGCAATTCAGCAATAGTCATCTTTCTAGAGTCATATCCAAGATATTGTATTTCTGCAATATCGCTCTCAGCGAAGTGCCCATTTAAAATAGCAACACCTTCTAAATCAGTTACCACTCCATAGTTGACCGAAGGAATTCGAATAGTTGCTCCAATGATAGGTTCCTTGGATTCACTATCAAAAATTTCACATTTTATGTCTCCTTTACCTAGCTGTTCTTCTGACAGCTTATGACTTCCTACTGCAAATACACCTTCACTTATTTCAGTAATTAGTCTATTGAAAATCACAGACAATTCATTTACAATAAGCACTTTGTCCTTGTCAATCGTACACGTAAATGTCCTTTTAGGAAGTTTATCAAAAATGTAATTAAACTGTAGGTCAGCATCTACCTCAATGGTCTTAATAATATTTGTAGGCGTCTCATTAATAAACACATATTTATCTGATTGGATAGTCTGAGAAAACGAAAGAGAAAATATGAACAGCAAAAAGATACTACTCAGACTTCGAGACCACAACTTGGTCCTTTTCGATCTTATATATATCTGATGTAACTGCATTTAATATCTCTGTTACTTTTTGTAAATTATCAGTAGGCAATTCTCCGTTAAAATCATACCCACTGAAATGTCCAACAAACTTTGTGGAATAATATTTTTCTAAATCTTTATACACTGTAGAGAGTGGAATTCCTTCAAAAACGATGCTTTTAGACAACCATTTAGGCTTTTTATCGCCTATTAAATCCCCTATTCCTGACATTTCACCATTCAAACTATATTTTTGCCCTTCATAAAGATCCGCTCCCATACCTATCGAAGTTGATACATTTACGTTTCCTGTAAAGCATTGCACCACAAGAATATCAGTTCCTAACTCCCATATGTCAAATGTAGTTCCCAAAACTGAAACTATGCTATTATCTGTCATTACATAAAAGTCCCCTTTTACTTGGACATCAAAATAAGCACGACCGTCAAGCCAAATTTTTCTATTACTGGGGAATTTTGATTCGTTGTAAGATATTGTAGAACCTGGTGAAAGCATGATTTCAGTTTCATCTTCCATTGCGATAAGGAGAGGTTCATAAGTTGTGTTTTCAATAATCTTATCAGGCCCGAGTGATGAAATGTACCAGTATCCCGCAGCTATTAATACCAAAATTGGTGTTAACCATAGAAGATATTTTGACCAAGCATTTGATTTATTTTTGATCAACTTGGGCTCCAACTTTCCCCACTCTGCCTTTACATTGCTGGTTTCTAACTCAATATTCCCAGAATCAACAATAAATTGCTCCAAGTCGGCCGTGCTGTAATGCTTTCCCAGCTCAATCCGCTCGACAGAAGTAAGGGCACCATTGGCCCATTTCACTAATAACTCATCAACTGCATTCATACTTGATTAACGGTTTTGTTACTCACTACCCTACTTTCTTTTGTAAGTCTTCTGTCCATCTACTAAGAATATAATTCTTCCATTATTCCTCGCGTTTATTATTGGAGTCTCTTCTACTGACTTTTCTCTTTATAATATTGTTCTCAACAAGATGTTTAAGCGCAATAGACATTCTTTTTTCAACAGCTTTAACTGACAGATCCAATGCGGCAGCTATTTCTTTGTAACTCATATCATTGAACCGACTCATTAAGAAGACTTCACGACTTCCATTCGTCATAGATTCTATCGTCGATTCCAATTTAGACTTAAAGTCAACCATACGAAGTTGGTACTCTGGATCCATATTTTCGTGGTTAATTTTTAATCCCGATAGATATTTTTGTTTCGTTTTATCTCTTCTTGCACTATCAATGATCAGATTGTTTGCTACTGTAAAGAGATAAGATAGCGCTTTATCTTCGCTCACTTTTTTGCAATTGTTCCATAAACGTACAAATGCATCTTGTGCTAAATCAGCCGATGCTTCTAAGCTGAGACCTTTACTTCTCAAAAATCGTTGTACACTAGGTTGACAACTTTCGAAAAGTTTTTTAAATATATCTTCTTTGCAGATACTCATTAAGAACCAAGTTTAGTTTTTGTCTTTCCAAAAGTAACATTTCTAAATAGATTTTGCTGGAAGCTTTTCTAGAACGAAAAAATATAATGTTATCGAATAATTAAAATTCCACTTCAATAAAACTATATCTTACTCCAACTATTTCTAGCTTAGGAGTGATACATTAATAAAGTTCGCTTTTATACAAAGGTGTTTTAATTTTCAATTAGGCAAAAAACGTAGACAATGCAGGGCATTGGCGAGGCTTTTTAACGCTGTAGAA
>OJIO01000355.1_pt1 | contig 31979 bp, 27 predicted proteins | sample 1595621 | NCBI WGS metagenome assembly OJIO01 (sample SAMN05416776, study PRJEB24817) | seawater metagenome | isolation source: Sea water | place: Canada:Atlantic | collected 2013-07 | reverse complement strand
GCACGACCTTGCCAAGGTCGGGGTCGCGAGTTCGAATCTCGTTTCCCGCTCCAAATTTTAAAAAGCTGATTCAGAGATGGGTCGGCTTTTTTATTGCGTTTTTCGTATGGATTTTGCTATCACACTCAAGTATTGCTGAAACAACTACTCTTGAGTGTGATGGGAGTGTTAACTAGTTTTCTTCATCCTGCTGTTGAAAGAGGCGGATTTCTTCATCAGTCAGGTAATGCAGGCAGTCGCCGCCGAATATCCATAGCAATTCCCGGTCGATAGCTGGCGCCAGTTGGGGTGTGTGCATCATCAGGTTGTTGAGCCATTGGCGGGTATCTTCGTAGGCTGTTTCAGACTGTTGCGTCAGCTGATCAATCAAGGCCGCAAGCTGGTGTATCATATCTGTATTAATCACTTCGCTTTCGCTAGCCGCTTCCAAGCGGCTTTTTAGTTTCTGTAGCAAGCGGATGTGGTTTGGTTGTTCGCTCATGTATTTTCTCAAACAGGTTGATTTGTATGGTTCCGGCACTGAAGGTTCAGGGCTTATCCAAGGTTTACGATAATGGTTTTCAGGCGCTCAAGGGGATTGATTTGAGTGTCGAGCAGGGGGATTTTTTTGCCCTGCTGGGCCCGAATGGCGCGGGTAAGTCTACCACGCTGGGTATTTTATCGGGTTTGGTGCAGAAATCTGCCGGTAAGGCAGAGGTGATGGGCTTTGATGTGAATGAGCAGTCGTTTGGTGCTCGTTTAAATCTCGGCGTAGTGCCACAGGAGTTTAATTTCAACCAGTTTGAGAAGGTTGAAGATATTGTGGTAACGCAAGCGGGATATTTTGGGTTGAATGCCAAAGAGGCTCGCGAGAGTGCGGAATACCTGCTCAGGGCTCTGGATCTGTGGGACAAGCGTGATGAGCCGTCACGGATGTTGTCTGGAGGAATGAAACGACGTTTGATGATCGCTCGTGCGCTGGTACATAAGCCAAAGGTGTTGATTCTGGATGAGCCAACCGCGGGTGTCGATATTGAGCTGCGGCGTTCGATGTGGGCGTTTATGAAGGAGCTGAATGAGTCGGGCACCACGATTATTCTGACCACTCATTATCTGGAGGAGGCGGAGCAATTGTGTCGCAATATTGCGATTATCAATCGTGGAGAGATTGTTCGCTGCACCAGTGTTCGTTCGCTGCTGGCCAATATGAAATCTGAGACCTTTGTGTTTGATCTGAAGTCGGATGCGCCTGCTGATTTGTTATTGAGTGGATTTGTTGTTCGGGTCGTCGCTGCAGATTCGATTGAGGTGGTGGTGGATGAAGGTCAAAGTATCAACGAGGTTTTTACCGGTTTGTCTGCCCAAGGGTGCCAGGTACGTAGTATGCGGCCCAAGGCTAATCGCCTGGAAGAGTTGTTTGTGAATCTGGTGCGAGGAGACAACCAATGAGTCATTTGGCCGTTCAGTGGGTAGCATTAAAGACGATTGTGACGAAGGAAGTCCGTCGATTTACCCGTATTTGGCAGCAGACGCTGGTGCCTCCTGCGATTACCATGACGTTATATTTTGTGATTTTTGGTAATTTGATCGGTTCTCGCATCGGAGAAATGGGCGGTGTGGACTATATGTCCTTTATCGTTCCTGGCCTGATTATGATGAGTGTGATTACCAATGCGTATGGCAATGTGGCATCGTCCTTTTTCAGCAACAAGTTCCAGCGCAGTGTGGAAGAGTTAATGGTGGCACCGGTGCACCCGGCGACCATTCTGTTGGGTTTTGTCGCTGGCGGTGTGGTACGCGGTGTGATGGTGGGCATTATTGTCACCTTGTTATCACTGTATTTTACTGATCTGAGTATTCATCATCCTGGCGTAGTGATTGGTATCGTGTTGCTCTCTGCGGTGTTGTTCTCATTGGGTGGTTTTATTAACGGTGTGCATGCACGCAAGTTTGATGATATTTCAATTGTCCCGACGTTTATTATTACTCCTCTAACGTATCTTGGTGGTGTTTTCTACTCTATCAGTTTACTGCCAGAGCATTGGCAATGGGTCTCCCAGTTGAATCCGATTTTGTATATGGTGAATACGTTTCGTTATGGGATTCTGGGTGTCTCTGATGTCGGGGTGGTATTTTCATTTTTGATGATGGGTGTGTTTATCGTTATTTTGAGTGCGTATAGCTTGTGGTTGCTCAAGCGTGGCACCGGCATGAGGCAATAAGAGTTATGGCGATGATTGATTCTGAGTTAAATCCTCTCGGTAAGCAGTCTGACTATAAAGACGCGTATGACGCGTCATTGTTGTTTGCTATCCCCCGTGAGGAGGGGCGCTCCCGATTGCTGGCTGATGCTGAGTTGGCTCCTATGTACGGCGAAGACATCTGGAACGCATATGAAGTGTCGTGGCTGGATGCCAGGGGGAAGCCGGTGGTCGCTATTGGGGAGTTCAAAATTCCGGCAGCCGCTGCCAATCTGATTGAATCCAAGTCGTTCAAGCTGTATCTGAATTCTTATAACCAGACCCGATTTGATAGCAAAGATGACGTTCAGGCTCTTATGGTGAGAGATCTTGCTGCCGTGTCCGGGGGCGAGGTGGCTGTCGAGCTGATGTTGCTGCCTGGGGGGAAGGATTTTGGTACTGCGCCGGAGGCCTGGTGTATTGATGAGCTGGAAGTAGATATCACTACTTATCAGCCTGACGGGGCTTTGCTGGCGACAACCGCAGGGGTGTTTGACGGCTGGTTATGCTCGCACTTGTTGAAGTCCAACTGCCCGGTTACTGGTCAGCCAGATTGGGGAAGTGTGTATGTCTATTATCGTGGGCCTGCCATTATTCCTGAGTCCTTGCTCGCCTACGTGGTGTCGATGAGGCAGCATCAGGGCTTTCATGAACAATGCGTCGAACAAATGTTTCAGGATATAGCCCACTACTGTCGGCCTGAGGTTTTGACGGTCTGTGCCAGGTATGTGCGCCGAGGTGGGTTGGATATCAACCCGGTACGCTCTTCGGTTGATGGAGTCTGTCTGGAGAACTTTCGTACGCTTCGTCAGTAGTGGTTTGAACCGCTGAATCCGTTGTTATTTGTCTTGTGATTTTACCTGCGCGGCGGCCGTTCTGGCTGCTCGTTGCTGTGCCGTTGGGGGGTGTCGTTCTGGCGCTCGGGTCTTGACCTGATTTCTCAGTTTGCTGGCTGCTTGCTCCAGTGCATCGGCGACCTTGTTACGTTCGCTGTCACGAACCTTTTCCGATTCCAGATAAAGTGAGAAGCCTTCGGTTTCATGGTTCATAAATCCTGCGTTTGCACCGAGGTCGCGGCGGTAATCAACCACCTGATAGAGGGGTACCGGGTCGCGAAAGCCTTTTACCATGGCGGTGCCGCGTTGTCGGCAAATGATCTTGTCTTTGACCAGTGAAAATGTCTCGTGGGAAATCAGAATTTCGCCGGCATCGGCAGCACTCTCAAGCCGACTGGCGAGGTTAACTTCCTTGCCGACGATGGTGTAGTCCATTCGGCTTTCGGTGCCGAAGTTGCCGACGGTGCAGTAACCGGTATTGATGCCCATGCGAATTTGTAATGGGGTGGTCATGCCTTGTTCGGTCCAGTGCTTTCTCAGTTTCAGCATATGGCGGCGCATTTCAATTGCCATGGCGACGCAGGCCAGGGCGTCTCGCTTGATGCCTTTGGTGCTCGGGTCGCCAAAAAAAATCATAATGCCATCGCCGATAAACTTGTCGATGGTACCGCCATATTTCATGGCCACCTCTGACATATCGGTAAGGTAGCCATTGAGCAGGTCGGTGAGCGGTTCCGCTTCCATTTGCTCGGAAAGCGAAGAAAACCCGACAATATCGGAAAAGAAAATGACCAGTTTTTTGCGCTGGGTTTCGAGCTTGGCTTCACGTTTGCCATTAAATATGGATTCCCTGACCTGAGGGGCAACATAGCGTGATACTTGGGTGGACAATTCTTGATAGCGATCGATCTGGCTTTTAAGACGCGATTGCATAGCGCCAATCTGATCTCCTTGGCGTATGGCAAATAAGGCCAGTGCGGCAAAAAAAACGGCGGTGGCAGCCCCACAAGTAATCACCAGGCTATTGGGAATGGCGGCGGCTTGCTCTGAACCTGAACTGAGCCAGAGGTAAGAAGCAAACATGCTGGTAGCCGAAATTAATACCCCGGACAGCCAGCTGGACTTGCTGCCGGTCAGAATCAGACTGGTGTTGAGCATCAATAGCGTGGGTAGGGTTAATTCAATGGGAACTTGAACCAGCCCCAGTAACAAGCCGGTGATGACGGCATCTACCTGTGTCCAGAAGGTGAGCGCGGTGTTTCGACTCCATGGGAGGCGACGCTCAATCACTTCCACCAGATGCGGGTACACCAGGCAAAACGCCATGGCTGCCCAGAAATTATCAGGCCAGTAATGAGTAAAAATACCGGCGGCTATCGTTAATGCGCCAGTGCCGTAGCCCAGAATGCGTGCGATGTAGTCTGGATGAGGATGGGTCAGGGGGGCTGTGTCAATGCCTTCGATCACGTCGTTCATAGTCCTGCCAAGGGTACTTCGGCTTTACGCCGCCCTGAATAAAGTGAATTGCTATGGTCTGTATAGCGGTAAATGTGAGCTTCATCAAGGAGAGTCCGTGATGGGTGGCAATGCGATTGATATATGTTCTGAGGCTAGGGTTAAAATATGACAAAACAACGAGGGAGTCTTTATAGGTGTAGTGTAGGTGGTGTAGGTGTATGGCGAACTGAGTTGACAGAGGCCGCCTCCAGCGCTTTGGTGGATCGTATGTTGGCGAATAAACAAGAATGAAATGCCACTGGAAGTGGAGACCGGGTAATTTGCGTCAGAGCGAGGCTGCTGGCTGGAGCTGAACAGTCGCCTTTGATGTAACGTGTTTGGGATGCAACGTGTTTGGGATGTAACGATGAAAAGGCCGATGATTTTGGTTGACATGTTCTATATCGATAAGTATATTGCGCGGCCTCTGTTAGGGGTAAATTCCTAATCAAGGTGAGGTGTCCGAGTGGCTGAAGGAGCACGCCTGGAAAGTGTGTATACCGCAAGGTATCGAGGGTTCGAATCCCTCCCTCACCGCCATTAAAATTCCTTTAAAATCAATTAGTTACTGATTTTGAATCGCTAAAAGTCTCTTCTTGGGAACGTTTCTGGGAACACGATCGAAAAAAAGCAGCCGTCTGGCTGCTTTTTTTGCTTCTGCCGCCCGGTCTGAAATTTATGAGCGCTCTACCATCGTTCGGCAAACAGTGTTCAAGCCGTCAGACAGAGTGGTGTGAATGATTCGGATATCCAGATTCTCTGCCATATCAAATTCGGACAGTTCCTGAATACACGGATAGCGTCGTTCTTGGTTACTACACCGTGGATTGGGTATGGTGGCGATTCCTCTGTTTGATATTCAGCCGTATTGGTGCTTCTCCGTTATACTGGCGCATCTTGCTGTATCGGTTCGGTTGTTCACCATTGAAGCCGACAGTGTTTGTTGCGGAAATTCAGGTTTTTATGTCTTCAGCGTTATCAGTATCGACAGCCACCATCTTGCAGTTTTTCTTCAGACACGGTGCCACCACGGCGATGTGCCGCTGGTTGGACTTCCGTTTGTTTGTGGCGCAAAAACATCTCCGTCTGGAAGCCAGCACACAGGTTGAAAATTACGACGCTGACACCTTGTCTCCGGCGGAGTATTTAAACCGTTGGGAGCAGCGTGCCTTGCAACAGACTGATACGTCTGCGCTGACGACTCCGGCGCGGTGGGTGTTGCTGTTGCTGGGATCACTTGTCGCACTGGTCGGGTTGGCCAGTATGGCGGGGGTATTGAATTACTCGGGTCGACAGCCGATCAATATCTGGGTGCCGCTGGTGCTGTTCGCATTTTTGCCCTTGCTGCTGACCTTGAGCAGTGCGTATGTTGCGTTGTTTTCAGGCGCTCGTCAGTCTGTGGCTGGGCATCCGTTGCTGTTGCAGTTGGCTGACAAACTCAGGCTGAAACACTTTTTGCCATACCAGAATGTCTTGTTTCCCTGGCTGGTCTGGCAAGCCCAGTTGCTGGGGCTGGTGTTTTCCGTGGCGGCATTGCTGTCGTTTTTTGCACTGGCGACGTTTCAGGATTACCAGTTTGGCTGGTCTTCAACCTTGATAACCGATAATGCCACCATGGTGCAAATGATGGCGGTGATCAGTTGGCCCTGGCATTGGTTGGTGTCGTCGCCGGGTGTCGAACTGATCAGTCAGAGTCGTTTTACCGCCCAAGAGATGGCTGCGCAGGGTATCAATCAGCGTGGCTGGTGGTTGACGCTGGTAATGGCGGTGACGGTGTACGGTATTTTGCCCCGTGTGGCGCTGGCGTTGTTGTTGCGCTGGCGTTTTATCCGCCAGCTACGCTGGAGCATTCTTAACAGTGCCGATGTTGAGGAGTTTGTGCTGGCGCAGCAGTATCAACCGAGCCGCAATCCGCTGGTGTCTGATGACCCGCTGGTATTGCCAGATGTGATTGATATTCGCGCCACCAACGCCGATTTGATCAGCTGGCAGCAACCACAATCGGACTGGCCAGTGGTGAAAAACCTTGGCAGCGGCGACTGGCTGGAAGACGAGCAGTGGCTGTCATCGTCGGCCAGTGCCCGGCCCAGGCCGGTACTCCTTATCGTTGATCCGCTCCAGACACCCACCGGTGAAATGGCCGACTGCATCGAGCTGTTGCAACAACAAAACACGGTGGTGGTACTGGTACTGGTATCCACTCAGATAGATGCCGAGCGTTATGAGATCCAACTCAAGTCCTGGCAGTTTTTCGCCAGTCGTCATCACATCGCATTAAAGAAGGGGCATTAAGGTGGCAGCGCCGGTATTTGCGGTTGTCGGGCACCCGAATAAGGGCAAATCGAGCATCGTGGCGACGCTGACGCGTCAGGATGCGATTCGGATCTCGGAGATTTCCGGTACCACAACGGCGGCACAAGCGTTTGAATTACGTGTCGATGGTATTTGTCATTACCGGCTGATTGATACTCCGGGGTTTCAGCGTCCGCGTCAGGTGTTGTCCTGGTTGCAGCAACACGCGCCTAATGCCGCCCAGCGCAAGCAGACAGTGCAGAGTTTTGTGGCGCAACAGCGGTGTGAGCCAGGCAGCAAGTTTCAGGACGAAATCGAACTGTTGCAGCCGATTCTGGCCGGTGCCGGAATTATTTATGTCGTTGATGGCTCATTGCCTTACAGTCCTGAATTTGAAGCCGAGATGACCATTCTGCAATGGACCGGGCAGCCCCGCATGGCGCTGATTAACCCGATTGGTGGTGCGGCCTATGTTGAAGAGTGGCAGAACGCTCTGAGTCAGTATTTCAGTGTGGTGCGGGTGTTTGACCCGATGACGGCCGACCGGCAGAAGCAGTTCGCGGTTTTGTCGGCCTTTGCGGAATTGTATGAGCCCTGGCGTCCGGCGATTGAGGCGACGATGGCGGCGCTGACCACCTATTTTGATCGTATCGCGGCGCAGGGTGCCATGATCGTTGCTGAGCACATGGTGCAAATGATCAGCCATGTGAGTGAAGTCCGGGTGCCCGCCGAGTTTGTCAAAACGGCGCTGGAAGCCCAGTTAAAAAACCAGTATCAGCACCGTCTGCGTGATATCGAAGCCAGTATGCAGCGTCAGTTACAGGCGCTGTTTGCGCACTCCCATATGCGTATTCATGCCCAGGCGTTAAGTGCTGATTACCCGGATTTGTTTGATAGCAGCCATTGGTATCTGTATGGGCTGGATCGGCAGAAAATTGTCGCGCTATCTGCATCAGCGGGTGCTGCTGCAGGCGCTGTACTCGACGTTGGCGTGGGCGGCAGTTCCTTTATGACCGGGGCGCTGGCGGGTGGCTTGTTATCCGGGCTGGCCTCGTTGGCGGCGACCTGGAAGCCGGAAAAGCTCAATATCAAGGGAATCCCTGTTGCCGGTAAAACACTCACTGCCGGGCCAGCTCGGGAGCTGACCTTTATCTTTGTTTTGCTGGGGCGGGCGATAGACTTTCTGGAGATGATTCTGCGCCGTACTCATGCCGACCGCACGGTGGCGGAGTTGAAGGCAATCAGCTTGTCAGAGCGGTTAAACCAGCTGCCAAAAATGGAGCAGGTACAGTTAACTCGCAGTCTGCAAAAAGCCGCTAAAGGATTGAACGACAAGGAATTGTTGCAGCTCAGAGACTGGATTTTACAACTGGCTCAAGCGGTGTACAGCGCGGTTGATTAACGCCTGGCAAGCCCGGTGCAACCAGGCAATCAACGCCAGGCAATCAACGATAGATACGCTGCGCCCATTCGGTCAGGCCGGATACCACACTGCCAAAATGATCGCCATCCAACAGCGGAATATCACCCAGGGTGCGGGCTACCGCTTGCCGAATCATCGGTGAGCGGGCGCTACCGCCGGTAATAAATACCCGATCTGGTTGTACACCAGCCTGGGCGACCGCTTCCGCCATCAGCTCGGTTATACGCTGTAATGGTCGCTGAATGGCTGCTTCCAGTCCGGTTTTCACCATCTCGGTACCAAGCCCGGCTTCAACAAAGTCCAGTGCTACACGGGTGGATTCGGCATCGGACAGGGCGATCTTGGCATTTTCTGCGCAACGTACCAGTTGCTGGTTTTGCTTGTTGGCCTGCAATCTTAGCAGGCGGCTGATCAGCTCCGGTTGCAGACAATCGCGCTGCAGTTGTTGCAGCTGGAGGGTGGTTTCCAGGCTGCTGAAACGAGACAGAGCACTGACATCGTTGGTGCAGACCGCATCAAGAAAGGTTTTGGTGGGCATGGGTTTACCGCTTTTGAGGCTGGCGTGCATGCCAAACAATGGCATCAGCTGTTTGCCTGCCAGCGCAATATCGAGGTCGTTACCACCGATACGTTCGCCAGTATGGCCAAGAAAATCTGCGCTGCGGTCTTCGCGGTCGCGGTGATCTGGCCCCATTCGTACCATGGCGCAGTCGCTGGTGCCACCGCCGATATCGACCACCAATACGGTCTGGTTGTCGGCAAGAGTGCGTTCAAAGCTCAGACCGGCGGCAATCGGCTCATAAAGAAACTCGACCTCACTAAAGCCGCTGCGCTGGGCAGCACGGCTCAGGATCGCCAAAGCCTGGTGATTACTGTGCTCGGCATTCACACCCTGGAAATTGACTGGCCTGCCGATCACAGTGCGGGTCAGTGGTTGGCCGAGCGATAACTCCGCACGCTGCTTTACCGTTTGCATCATGGCGGTAACGATGTCTTCAAAAAAATGCACAAACTCGGGGCGTAACCCACTGGCACCGAGATAGGACTTCGGGGATTTGACGAAGTAGCCTTCTTCTGGGTCGGAAAAATACTGGTCAAAGGCTCGTTGGCCGACCAACATCACCGCTTCAATATCTTCCGCTGCTGATCCAAGATCCAGCTCGCGCCGGGCACGTTGGGCCAGCTGTAATGGCCCACGTCGAGTGGCGATAAACTCATCCCGCAGCGGGCCAGCAGTCATGGCCAGGCCGACCTGCTCGCAGATCAGTTCACGACCCAGTGCATACAGCGCCGACGGCATAAACGCATGGTCGCCGTCCACGGCCAGCAGTTGTACGACATCCTGTGGTTTAACGCCCATGGCGCAGTTGGAAGTACCGTAGTCGAAGCCGCAGATCATGGCGTTCCTCTTGAACAGGGCGTGAGAAAAAGTCGCGCACATTAGCACAGGGGCTTGGTGGGTCAAGAACACAGCGGCAGAATTCAGCGGCATCGACTGGCCTGGTTAGCCCGTTTTGTCTGCAACCTTCGATCAAGGCGGAGTGCGGGTAACACCCTGCTTAAGGAGGTCAAGGCTCGATACAAAGCAGTATGTTGGCCAGACCCGGTACTGCGCATGCTACGGCAGGCCAATAACAATAAACATGGGCCAAATATGATGAAGAAAACACTTTCCACTTTGCTGATCTGCGGTTCAGCACTGACCGCTTCTTGTGCCAATATGAACGGTATGCATGAACAGTCAATCGTCACAGAGTCTGTCAGGGTCAATGCACCTGCTGCCGATGTATGGCAGCTGGTGGGGGAATTTAATGACCTCAAGCGCTGGCATCCGGCGGTCAAAATCAGCAAACAGGTGTCCGATCAGCGTTACCTGACCTTGCAGGACGATACCGAAATGGTTGAACAGGAAACCGCTCGTGATGACAGTGGTATGAGCTATAGCTACCGCATTGTGTCCAGCCCGCTGCCAGTGGCTGCCTATAATGCCACGATCAGTGTGATGGCGGTGGGGGCCAGTCAGTCAGAGGTGACCTGGCGTTCCAGCTTTGATGCCAAGGGGGTCTCGAAAGCAGAGGCGGAAGCGACTATTCGCGGGGTCTATCGCGCCGGTCTGGATCATTTGCAACAAATGTATCGTTAGGACTTTTGCCATTAAAAATCGTTAACGCTATCCACCTGGGCAGGCTGTTATGCCTGCAGGTGGATCGACTCATAGGGCTGTTCATGCTCCGGGCAGTCGGATTATGGTTTTACTGCTAGAATGCTCGTCCACTACCTGGTGTTGGCCCTCTGGCCAATTCCCTGCCCAGTAAGCGAGTTTCCATGACTGCCAATGTTAGCCAACCCTCTGCCAATACTCTGTTTAATCCGGTACTGATTGCAGGCTGCCTGATTATTCTGGTGGGTTTTGCGATTCGATCGTCGTTTGGATTATTCCAGATTCCAGTGGCCGAGGCGTTTGGCTGGTTACGGGCTGATTTCTCTTTTGCCATTGCGTTGCAAAATCTGTTCTGGGGTATAGGCCAGCCGATGTTCAGTGCGCTGGCGGAAAAATACGGCGACCGCAAGGCGATTCTGGCAGGCGCTTTCTGTTATGCCACTGGGTTGGTGCTGTCTTCATATGCGACGACGCCAGGGCAGCATCAGCTGCTGGAAATGCTGGTCGGTTTTGGAATCGCCGGAACCGGTTTTGGCGTTATTCTTGCCGTTGTTGGCCGTGCAACGGCGGAAAAATACCGTTCACTGGCGTTGGGTATTGTCACTGCCGCCGGCTCGGCCGGTCAGGTGGTTGGCCCACCGTTAGCGCAATACTTGCTGGATCAGATGCCATGGCAATCGGTATTCGTGACCTTCGCCGGACTGGTGTGTGTATCCATGTTGGCGTTGTTATTGATGAAGGTGCCGCCACCCGCTGCGGTACAGCCAGGAGAAGATAACCTCGGCCAAGTGGTGCGGCGGGCCATCAAGGATCCGACCTTTATTTTTATCTTCCTCGGTTTTTTCTCGTGCGGCTATCAGCTCGCCTTTATCACGGCGCATTTTCCGGCGTTTATCAGCGAAATGTGCAGCGCAATCGAACCAAACGGCATACTGCATTCGATCGGGATTACCTCTACCTCAACGCTGGGAGCCATGGCGCTGTCTTTGATCGGGGTGTTCAATATTATCGGAACGATTCTGGCGGGCTGGCTGGGCAACCTGTATTCCCGCAAGTACTTGCTGGTGGGTATCTATGTGTTGCGAACCCTGATTTCTGCCTTGTTTATTATGAACCCGGTGACACCGGAGACGGTTTTCCTGTTTTCGATGTTGATGGGCGGATTGTGGTTGGCAACGGTGCCGATCACTTCAGGACTGGTGGCCCAGATTTACGGCTTGCGTTACATGGGTACGTTATATGGGTTGGTGTTTTTATCGCATCAGATTGGCGGCTTTCTGGGCGTCTGGCTGGGGGGCAGCCTCTACGATCTGTATGGCAACTATACGCTGGTGTGGTGGGTTGGCGTCGGCGTCGGAGCCTTTTCTGCCTTGATACACCTGAACGTGGATGAACGTCCATGGAATCGGCGGGTGATGCTACAGGCAGCATGACTGCTCTGGTAACGGCCTTTGAACGGATGATTTTTTGCGTTCTTTTTACGGCTCGAAATGCAACAATCCGTAGCAATTGCCATGACAATGATGGCGACTGCTGGTACGTGTTTTCCTGTCCATCCATTAAACAAGACATTGAATGATTCCATTGCCCCAGGCCCCAATTACCCCAGGCATCAGACCCCAAGGTTTATTCGAGCCACAACATACGTGAGGGAAGCCCGTGATTGATGCCCGCGTAACCACGCGTCTTATGGCCATGCCGGTACTCTGGATGGGAAGCGTGCAGATGGTGTTTGGTGGCCTCTCGGTGGCGTTGTTTCGTGATGACGTGGCCCGGGTTTTTCTGGAACCGGGCCTGGCGATGTTGCTTGGTGGTGGCGTGTTGTTCTGGAAAATGCGAAGAACCAATTTGGCGCTGGCATCCTATCAGGATGCGCTGTTCTACGCGGTGGCCACCTGGGTAGTGACCGGTTTGCTCGGAGCCTTGCCAATTCTGTATATCGAACACGTCAGCTTTGCCGATGCGGTGTTTGAATCCGTCAGTGCCCTGACCACCACCGGGGCTACTGTTTTGAGTGGGCTGGATAACATGCCGCTGACGTTTTTGCTGTATCGCCAGTTTTTACAATGGATGGGCGGGCTGGGCATTGTGATTTTTGTGGTCGCCGTGTTACCCATGCTGAACGTTGGCGGCATGCGCCTGCTCAAGGCCGAGACGCCGGGGCCAATGAAAAACGACAAGCTGTCTCCTCGTATTGCCGACACCGCCCGGCATCTCTGGGGGGTGTACATCACGGCGACGCTGGCTTGTGCCCTGTGTTACTGGCTGGGTGGTATGACCGTCTTTGACGCCTTCGCCCATAGTCTGGCGACCGTTTCTACCGGTGGCTTCTCCACTCATGATGCCAGTATGGGCTATTTCGACAGCCAACTACTGCTGGCCATTGCGGATGTATTTATGCTGGTGGGGGCGATCAGTTTTGCAGTGCATTTCCGGGCAGTTCACCGGGCTGATCTGAAGGTTTATTGGGTTGATGAAGAAACCCGGATCTTTCTGCTGATTGTGATTTGCCTGTCGCTGATATTGACTGCCTACCTGTTAGCGACCGAGGTGTTTACCGATGTGCTGGAGTGTCTGGGACGGTCGTTTTTTCACGTGATCTCGTTTATTACCAGCACCGGATTTGCTGCAGACGATTTTGTCAGCTGGCCCGCCGCTGCCGGTTTCCTGCTGGTATTCAGTGGTTATCTGGGCGGCTGTTCCGGCTCCACTGCCGGGGGCAACAAAATCATTCGTAATATCCTCACCATCAAGCTGGTCAATCAGGCGGTGGGGCATATTCTGCATCCGCGCTCTATTTATACGCTCAAGTATCAGCGGCGACCGGTGGCCGAGGACGTACAGGGGTCGGTGATGGGGTTTATGTCGTTTGCGGCGGCGTCCAGTGCCGTGCTGACCCTGATGATGATGGCAACCGGTCTGAATTTCTGGTCGGCATTTACTGCTGTTGCTGCCTGCATCAATGTACTCGGCCCAGGGTTTGATCAGGTTGGAGCCAACTTCAAACCGGTATCGGATACTGGCAAATGGATACTCTCCGGTGCCATGATTCTTGGACGGTTGGAGTATTTTACGGTGTTTGCACTGCTATCACCCAGGCTGTGGCGAGCGTGAGCCCGGCGTAGGAAATATATCTGGCCTGACTCCGGGCTCGCTTCACCCTTTACTCTGCCAGCGCATTTGCCGCCAGATTTTTTGTTGTTCGGCGTTGAGAAAACTCCAGGCGATAAAACGACTGCTTTTCTGCCCCTGCGTCATGGTGATGACCTGCTGCTGTACTGCACCGACGTCACGCAGCACTTTCTCCAGTGCTGGCAAGGCCGCCTGCCGTGATACCAGCGAAGTAAACCAGTACACCTGACTGGCGTAGTGTCGGCTTTCTTGCATCATGCGGCTGACAAAGCTCACTTCACCGCCTGCGCACCACAGCTCGTTACTCTGGCCGCCGAAGTTCAAGGGTGTCTCTGCGTTCAACGCTGTGCTGTCGGGCTGTTGGTCATCCCACTTGCCGAGATTTTTCCACTTGCGTTGATTGCCACGGGCCATCTGCTCGGGCGACTCATGGAAGGGTGGGTTGCACAGCGTCAGGTCGAGAAATTCCTTGCCCTGCAACACATGCTGAAAGTAACACTGGCTGTCAGGCTGCTGCCGCAGGCTGATAGCGGGTTGCAACGCAGGATTGGCAGCCAGAATGCGTTGTGCGGATGCCAGCGACAGCGGATCGATATCAGCCGCAATAAATTGCCAGCCATACTCACTGTTGCCGATCAGCGGATAAATGCAGTTAGCGCCACAGCCGATATCCATTACCCGAATGCGCTTGCCCGCAGGTTGCTTGCCACCATTGGCGGCTGCCAGTAAATCTGCCAGATTATGGATGTAGTCCGCTCGACCGGGTATGGGAGGACAGAGGTAGCCGTCAGGAATATCCCAACCATCAATCTGATACCAGTGTCGCAGCAATGCCCGGTTCAGCGCCTTGATGGCCTGCGGATTGGTAAAGTCGATGGAATGATTGCCCTTCGGGGTTGGCCGAATAAAATCACCCAGCTCCGGACTGACGGCCATGAGCGCCTCAAAATCATAACGCTGCTGATGACGGTTGCGAGGATGCAGCCCGGCTGCCGTGCTCTGGACACGGGGGGCTGACGGTTTGCTGTTGGCAGAACGGGAAAACGACTTTCGGGACATAACAACTCTTGCGTATCGGACGTGCAGCGAAAAACAGCGGGCAGTATAAAGACCATTGGCGAGAGGGGACAGCACAGCCGCCGATGTGTTGTGGTTCAGTGTGCACTAACGCCAGTTACCTGTCTCTCTCGGGGGGGTGTTCAAGTGTGCGGTTATTATCTGAATTCAGGTGTGAATTCAGATATCCAACAGACTATAAGCCGGATTGTCGGTCTAACGGTCAATCGTGGGCTTTTTGTCCTGATATATTGGCTCCAATCGATCAATTGATATGAAAGCAGATATGATCTGAATCATTATTCCGGTGTGTCGCGAAGCTACAATCACTGCCTTGTTTATCTGGGGCTACCAGCCTCGTTCTGTACGAACCGTTGCCAGGCTGTGTTATTCGGGATGGTATTGACGGGGCGTATTTCTGCGATTATTGGAGGTGGTCGTGAGCTATTTTATCTGGGATTCCACATATGACATTGGCGTTGATATTATCGATCGCCAGCATCGGCGTATCGCGGACTATATTAACGATTTACACCATGCGATTGAAAATAATGACGTGGAGGAAGTCTATAGCGTTATGGAGCGGCTGAAAGATTATACTTTTGACCATTTCAGTTTTGAGGAACAACTGATGGAGCGGGCCGGGTATCCACTGTTGGCAGCCCATTTACAGGTACACCGGCGATTTTCTGCGCAGGTCGAGGAGCTGAGTGTGCAGCTTTATGGCGGTACAGACCCGATGAGTGTTGCACGCAAGGTACGTACCGGACTGATGCGCTGGCTGTTGCAGCATATCAAGGACGAAGATCAAAATTATGCAGAGCTGGTGCGCAAGTCATTACGTAAGGAAAGTGGCTGGGTAAGCGCTACCCTGAAACGTATTTTCGGATCGGTCGATCATCCTGTCTGATCCGGATGCGCGCCAGGGTGCGTCTACAAATGTGCGCTCCGGCTTCCGGCAGTCATGGATGATACGGCTGGCGCGGAGCTGGTTGCTCCGGCCAGGCTTTGTCTGAGTAGAGAACGACAAGTTAAGAACCAGGCAAGCCAGTCAAAAACAGGGCAGATAATGCCGCGTTACAGTTGCCGATACCCTTCTTCCATCAGCACCCGCTGCACAACCGGGCGACGAGCCATGGCCTCGTAGTGAGCCTGACAGGCGTCCGGCAGCGTCATTTCCAGGCGCTTGGCCCAGAATTCGTTATAAAACAGCGCGGCATCTACTATAGAAAACTGGTCATAAAACAGTGCTCCGGCAGATGCTTCCAGCCATTGGGCAGCTTGATGAAAACCCTTCTGCACCAGTGTTCGACCCTGGCGTTCAATGGTGTCGCGATCATCGGCGTGTAGCAGGTAGCGGTCGGGTGTGAAAATACGGGTAAAGCCATGGCCATGCAGGGTGCCGACCAGATAATTGAGTCGATCCAGAGCCACGGCCTGAGCGGTTAGATCTTCCGGTAATAATTGTTTTTTCGGCCAGCGCTGGGCCAGCCACCAGGCAATGGCGGCAAAATCAGTCAGGGCGGTGCCATCGTCCAGCACCAGTGTGGGAATTGTGCCTTTCGGATTAATCGCCAGATACTCCGGTTTCTGGCCATCTCCGGCTGGCAGATTCAGCACGTGGGCGCTGAACACCAGCTCCAGCTCTTCCATCAGAATATGAATACCTGTCGAGCAGGAGCCTGGGGTCATATAGAGCGTCATCATGAGGGGTTATCTCTTCATCAAAGGCGTTGTTTTGTTTATCTCGGTACTGCAAATTGATAACCAATCACTTCACGCTGTCATCTCGTCAGGTGGCCGCAGGCAACCAGCGCTGTGGGCGTTATCAGGGTGCTTAGGTGCTGTCGCAAACCCGACAAGCCAGACTGTGGCCAAGGTTTTGTCGGGTTTCAGCCGAGTGGCTGGGTGGTATAACCCCCCCACGGCTGGTGACGATTCGCTTGATCAGCGGCGGCAACGGCAGGGAACGGGGATTGCAATCAACCCTGGCCCCATATCTCTAGCCGGTTGATATTGTTTATGACTGATTCTTCGATTTCCCAGGACCTCTCGTTGCAGCTGGACTGGTCTGACTACCGTGATGCCGGTATGGGAGATGCCTATGCTGACATTCCCAAATACGGTGGCCATTACGCCAAAGCCATTGCTGCCTGTATCAACAGCCGTCAATGCGAAGCTGACGGCAAGCAGGTGATGTGTCCCAGCTATCGCATCAGCGGCGATCCCAATCTGGCTACCGGTGGACGAGTGCGTTTGCTCAAGGCGGCGTTGTCGACTTCTCAGGCTCAGTCGCCACTGCTCGACCCCGAGCTGCAACAGGCCATGGATTTGTGCGTCAGCTGCAAGGGCTGTAAACGGGAGTGTGAAAGTAATGTCGATATGCCGCTGATCAAGGCTGAATATCTGGCGCAAAAATACGCTCTCCAACCGCGCAGCTGGCGTTCCCGGCTGATGGCCGCCTTGCCGCAGTGGCAGCATCAGCATCCGTGGATGGATGCCTTCATACAGCTACGCAATCGCAGCAGGTTGTTGCGCCGAATTGTCGATCCGCTGATGGGGCTGAACCCGGCGGTGAATTTGCCAACGCGGGCAGGGCGCTCGATCAAACAGCCCGATAGTGCCAATGGATCCGGTGTTTCTGGCAACCTGAATGGCCATAAGGTGGCGCTGTTTATTGATACGTTCACACGGTACTACGAACCGCACATCGCGGCAGCGGCGATCAGTGTGCTGGAGGCCAGTGGCTATCAGGTCATGTTGCTGCAGCCAGAATCTGGAGGACGATCGGAGCAGGATTCGCGTCCCTACTGTTGCGGGCGTACCTGGCTGGCACAAGGCATGATTGATCAGGCCAGGGCAGAGGCCCGTCGGCTGATTCAGGCCATAGTGCCGCTGGTGGAGCAGGGCTACAGCATTGTCGGGTTGGAAGCTTCCTGTGTGCTGGGGTTAAGAGACGATGCCCAGGCGCTTGGTCTGGGAAAGGACGCCGTGACAGCAGCCAAAAACAGTTTTTTATTCGAAGAATTTCTTGCTCGTGAGGCCAAGTCCGGGCGGCTCAATCTGTCGTTATCCAGCCCGGCCAACGCTACGCTGGTACATGGCCATTGTCATCAAAAAGCCGTTGGTGCGATGAAGTCGGTACGGCGGGTGCTGAAACTGCTTCCTGATCATGCCTTCGATTTTATCGAATCCAGCTGCTGCGGCATGGCAGGCAGTTTTGGGCTGGAAGCAGAGCATGCGCAACACAGCCTGGCCATGGCTCAACAAGACTTGCTACCTGCGCTGGCAGCACGGGGAGACCGCCAGGTGATTGCCAACGGGTTTTCCTGCCGACAACAAATACGTCATCACAGCGATGCCAAGCCGTTGCACCTGGCCGAACTGATTGCCGGCTGTCTGGAAGATTATCCTGCTCGCTCAGCCGATCAGTCCCCAAATGAGGGGGATGTCAGGGAACGGAAAATCAGGAAGCAGGAGGAATCACCCATCGAAACGTCAGGTTAACCCGTGGCTGGTGGATGCCGGTTTCGGCAGGTACGGCGTGTTCCCAGTGTTGCTGACAGGGCGGCTGCATCAGCCATAAGTCACCCGAATGTACCGGAACGGCTATTTCAGGTTGTGGTTCAGGTTGTGGTTCATGTGTGTGTTGGTGTCCCGGCGTAATCTTTGGACGCAAGCAGAATGCCCGTGTTGCCCCGACCGATAACGATGCAATCACCGGCGCTGGCCCCAACTCCGATTCGTCGTCGGCATGCCAGCCAACACTGTCCTCTCCAGATCGATACAGCGTTGCCAGCACGGAGTTAAACCGCTGCCCAGTCAAAGATTCCACCCGCTGACGTAACCGGTTCAGCCGCTCTGGCCAGGGCAGGGTTGTCAGTAAGTTATCGGAGTAGCGATAGCGAATACCAGCATCTGCAAACCAGGCTTGCTGGCGAGGAATCGGAAAACGACGGCCAAAAGCCTCGTAAAAGGCATTGCCCCAGGCCACTTCATGCAGCAGCCAGTGCAACCATTCATCTGCCTCTGATTGGGTCAATATTGACCCCAGATACATCAGGCCAGCCCGTGTTGCTGTTTCGTTTACTATTGCATTTGCTGTCGCGCCAACCTCCATGTTCTGCTCCTGAGATTGCCAAAATTCATTACTGCGGTTGCAACCGCAATATTGCCATGTCGGTACTGCAGCATTGATGCCAGGCTGCTGGGTCAGGATGTCATCCAAGAAGATTCATGCCGAGTTTAAGACAATGCGGGTTGCTGTCTGTGCGGGAAATATTAATTGATAATATTTTAATGTTCCTTTTTAGGTACTTTAATAAAAAATATTGAATTAATGTTCTACTTTGAGGACTTTAAATTGTATTTCGATTATTTTATTTTAATGTGCTAATTTGTGATCGTTAAGTGAAAATAAAGGACTAAAGTCCTCAATAGGTATCGTTATGAGTCTATCTGGAAATTCTGCGACAGCACTTGCAGCCGAGCTGGGCGAACGCTTGAAGCAAGCCCGGTTGAACCGCGACCTGACACAGGCTGATGTTGCCGAGCAAGCAGGCATCGCCAGAAAAACCGTCCTTAATGCCGAGAAGGGCAAGGCCCAGCTGGACATCTTTATCGCCATTCTGGCGGTGTTGGAACTGACGGATCAACTGGAGCTGTTTTTGCCCAAGCAAGAGATTTCACCCATCCAGCTGGCCAAGCTGCAGGGCAAGCAGCGGCAGCGTGCGTCCGGGCAACGACATCCTGACCAGGAGGCAAACACAGAATGGTAATGGAAGTTGTTCGGGTGATTTACCAGCAGCAAGACGTCGGAGCGGTGAGCTTTAATACCACCACAGGGGTCGGCGCGTTTGAATACGATCCGGCCTTTATACGTCAGGGAATCGAGCTTGCGCCCCTGAAAATGCCACTGGCAAAACGTATCTACAGCTTTCCGGAGCTGGACTTCAACACCTTTAAAGGTTTGCCAGGCTTGATCGCTGATTCGCTCCCGGACGACTTCGGTAACGCCGTGCTGAATGCCTGGGTGGCGGCGCAAGGCAAGTCGCCTGCCGATATCACGCCGTTGCAGCGGCTTCAATACACCGGGATACGGGGTATGGGTGCGCTGGAATATCTGCCCGCCACCCGCATCAAAAGCCTCAATGCCTCACATTCTGTAGCGATTGAATCCCTGGTCGCCATCGCCCAGGACGTGGTGGATTGTCGTGATGACTTTGCCGTGAAGCTGAGCCACGGCGGCCAGGAAGACCGCGAAGCCATGATGTCTTTGCTCTCGGTTGGTATGAGTGCCGGTGGCGCCCGAGCGAAAGCCGTACTGGCATTTGATGACAACTTCAAACAGGTACGTTCCGGCCAGGCACAGGTACCTGATGGCTTCACCCACTACCTGATGAAATTTGATGGTGTCAGAGAGCACAGCAAACAGCAGGAAACCTTTGGCGACCCTATGGGCTTTGGGGCGATGGAATATGTTTACTACCAAATGGCGACCGCCTGCGGTATTGACATGATGCCTTGTCACTTGCTTGCCGAAGGCCCTCGGCGGCACTTTATTACCCAGCGATTCGATCGCCAGGCCTCCGCTGATGACGAGGGTAAAATCCACGTCCAGACCCTGAATGGCATTGCCCATGTCGATTATAAAAAACCGGGTTCCTTCTCCTATGCCGAACTGTTTGGTGTGGCCCGGCAACTGCGGCTGTCGGCGTCAGAAGCGGAACAACTGCTTAAACGCATGACGTTTAATATCGTTGCCCGCAACCACGACGATCACGCCAAAAACTTCGCCTTTATGTTGCAGGGAAATAAGTGGTCTCTGGCACCCGCCTACGACCTGGCCTACAGCTACAAACCGGGCAGCCAATGGGTCAACAGCCACTGGATGAGCCTCAACGGCAAACGGGACAACTTTACCCGGCAGGACATTTATTCCCTGGAAAAACTCAGCCCGCTGTTCACCCGAGCCAGAATCAACGCCATTCTTGATGCCACTCAGGATGTGGTCTCTGGTTGGAAAACACTCGCCGCTGCGGCGGATGTGCCTGATTCGTTAATCCGGGAAGTAGAACCAAACTTGCGGCTGGGGATATGACTCAGGCTCCAACGTCGCTCTGTTTATGCAATCTTGTTACGCAACACTATATTCATGCTGCGCCACTGCTCATCGCGGCAGACAACTGGCAGTATGGCCCTTCTCCTGACTGATCTTGCGGATACCCCAACGTGACTGGCTCCTTGATGTTGAACCAACCCCTGCAACGCTGGCTAGCAGGTGCCCCGGCTATCAAGTTGTTTGCTGGCTTGCTGCTGCTGTTCGCTTTGCTACTGGTCTTGGCCAATGCGCTGGTGGTCAATTTCCCGGCATGGATGGCGGGAGTGCCGTTGTGGGTTGCCACCCTGTTACTGGCCCCGCAAATCAAAGTGGCCCAGCGCAAACAGATTGGCGTGCTCTTGCTGGTGGGGTCCACCGGGCTGGTCTTTGCCGGTTGGAGTGGCTCGGGTGGGCGGTACTTGTTAAAAGCCGTGGAGGGTAACCAGATGTTACTGGCCATGCTGATTGGCGTCAGTTTTTTGCGGCTGGTGGCGCTGGCTGGCATAGCTGCGTCTGAACAGCTTCCACGAGGACAGCGAGCGTTACAGCAAACCCTGCTCAGTACCCATCTGTTTGCCTCCGTGCTGAATATTTCTGCTGCGCTGATTGTGGGTGACCGGCTGCGACACGCACGTAACAACCAGCCGTTACAGCCAGAGCAGGGGATGGTGTTGCTACGGGCATTTTCAACCTGTGCCTTCTGGTCGCCGTTTTTCGCCGCCATGGGGCTGACGCTGTTGAGCGCGCCCGGCTCTCAGCTGGCCACGCTGGTATTGTTCGGCCTGCCGTTGGCACTGGCCGCCTTGCTGTTTTCTGCCTGGGAAATCAGCCGTAACCCGGAGGCTGAAAATGCCCTTGGTTATCCGTTGCAGTGGTCGTCACTCTGGATGCCACTGGTGTTGGCCGTGCTGGTTATTATCAGCCACTTGATCTGGTCAGAACTGGCGGTACTGACACTGGTTACGTTGATTGCCATGGTGTTTTCGTTTATTTGGCTGGCGTTAACACGCGGGATCAAAGGTCTGAACGACGTGGGTCAGCACATCACGGTCGGCTTGCCAGGGCTGTGCAGTGAAATCGCTCTGTTTTTAGGCGCAGCAGTATTAGCCGCCGGGGTCTCTGCCACCATGAACACACTGGATATTTCTGTTGCCCCTGAACACTTCGGCGCTCTCGAAGCCTGCATCACACTCGTTATATTAATTGTGGTCGCCGTCGCTGGTATGCACCCGGTAACCAGCGTGGTGTTGGCTGGCAGTTTATTGGCAACCAGCGTCACCGACCCTAACCTGCTCGGGCTTACCTTGCTGATGGGGTGGGCCGTGGGCGTCGGGTTGTCGCCGCTGTCTGGTATTCAGCTTACCTTGCAAGCCCGCTTTGGCATGAGCGCTCGCGCCATGATGTGGGCCAATCGCTACTACGCACTGCTGATAGTGCCGCTGTGTTGCGCCACTTTATATGGGTATGAGTGGGTGACGGGGTGATAGTAATTTATGCGGTTATGATTGTGATTGAGCTCTGCACTGCATCCTGGATGCTCAATCATTAATTCTTGCGAAATATCGCCATGGTTATGGAGGGAGCGCCATCTCATTGCGTCGTTTTTTTGGTTTTACGAAGTTGAAGGATCAGCCCTTCTACCTGTGCATTACCAGGCACCATTTTTTCCAGTCGTTGGGTCGTTTCTATGGCGCGGTCAATTTTACCCAGATAAAAGAGCAGCAGTGCATATCGATACGAGAACAGCCAATTCTCGGGATCCACAGTGGCAGCGTGCTGCAAGTCAATCTCTGCATTCTCATAATCATTCAGTTGTAGTCGGGTCAAGCCTCTCAAATGGAGCAGGCTGGCATTCTCTTGCAGTTGCTCCAGCCCTTGAGTCAGAAGTTTAATCGTTTCACGGAAGCGTTGCTGGGTTCGCAGCAGGTTGGTCAGTAACATATAAGCTGGCAGGTAGGCGTTGTCCATTTTCAAGGCTATGTTCAGATTCTGTTCAGCAATTTCCGGTAGGCCTTTGGTCAGCATATATTGCGCTTTTAGCGTGCGTCCAGACGGGCGATCCGCCAGTTGATCCAAATAGGCTTCGTATTCTATACGGGTTTTTTCGTGTGTGGCAGGAAGAGCGTTTAATAACATCAGGGTTTCGAAAGCAGCCAGGCGCACGCTCAGGTATTGATCATTCAAACCGGTATTTGCCTGAGGTTGTACCGTGGAGGCGTGCAAGCTAGCGGCCGCTTTCCAACCACTTTCGCGGAGCAAGGGTTCGGGAGAAAGTAGTTGCTCCAAAATCAGCTTGGGCGTTGATTGAGCCAGTGCGGGAGCCTGATTTTCCAGCAGGCTGGCACGATACAGCGCCGCGCGTGATTGGTCTGCAATAAATCCGGCGATAGCGGGCAGATCATCCTGCTGTATATCGAACCATTGACTGCGTTCGCGGTAACCTGGCCATAGATTTGCCAGCTGTTGGATCGACCAGTCGCGGGTCTTGTTGTCGTGGCAGATGAGGCAGGGATCAGGGCTTGCTGCCTGTTTGGAAGTGACCGGATTGGGCGTGGTAAAGTTGTGCTCGCGGCGCGAGTCAATCTGCATGTAGGTTCGCTCAGGCATATGACAGCTGACACATTGTGCACCTGAGGATTCAGGCGGGTGTTTGTGATGTTCAGGTGTGTCGAAGCTGTCACTGCTGTGACACTGACTGCACAGGGCGTTGCCTTGTGCCACAGGTTTGGCGGTATGTGAATTGTGGCAGTTGCTGCAGACGACACCTGCCTGATGCATTTTGCTCTGCAGGAACGAGCCGAGTACAAACACTTCCTCACGTACCCGGCCATCGGTGAAGTAGAGTGGACTTTGTAGTCGATTCAAACTGTATTGGTCGTGGATGCGCCCGTTAGGAGCTTGGTTTAAGCGGGTGCGCAGAGCATGGCAGCGTCCACAGGTTTCGACCTGTTGAGTGGATGAAAGTGGCCCTGTGTGTTGCGGTTTTTTTTGGGTAGTTCCGATGTGCCAGGCACCTTTGGCCTGCAAGTCCGAACCCGCTGGAATTATGCGGCCTTCGCGGGCAGCATACTCATGTTTACTCGCGTCAGCGTGGCAAGCGCTGCAACTGACATTGACTTGATCGAAGAGGGTGGTGTAGTCATCCTGATCCGGTGTATAGCCCTTTTGTAGACCGCTGGTGTGGCAGTCGGCGCACATGCTATTCCAGTTCTGATAGACGCCTCGCCAGTGAAATGGATCACCTGGACGCTGGTGTTCTTTATCATCCAAACGGAACCAGTGCTGACCGCCTTGCTCTGGGTTGCGACTGTCCCAGGCAATGTTAAGTGCTTGGAGTTTGCCGTCGCCGATATCAATCAGATACTGTTGTAGCGGATAAACCCCTAAAGTGTAACGTACGGTCCATTGCTGCCGCTGACCAGCTTCGGTTAGGTTTATACGGTATTGTCCGTTTTTGAGTTGGAAATCTGCTTCGAGCGCTTCGCTGACGAATCTTGTTTGATTAAAGTCGCCTAACACGGTATCGGTAGTGGCTGGCTGCATGGCGTGGGCATGTTGAGAGGTTTGCCATTGCAGGGTTTCTTGTATATGGCATTGGAGACAGTTGTCGGCTTCATTTGCCTGTGCTGAATATACCTGCAGTGTGATGAACAGGATTAGAATTTTTATCATATGATGCATATTTATAGTGTTTGATTTTTCATATGATGAATTCTGTCGTTCTGTAATTATTATATAATGCATTTTGTCGGGGCCGAGGTTGTTTGTTAAGTGATCATAAAGTTCAGCCTTAACTGTATATGATGAAATTTTCCTGGAACGCCGATGATTAATGGTTACAGGGAACTTTTCCAAGGCTATAATATTTTTTAGTTTAACTCTATAAAAATAATTATTGATTGCTTATGAATAATGCCATTCCATTTCTGCATAATACCTGTCTGCATTCGAGTGATTTCGAAGAGGCTCAGGCATTTCTCAATTCACGTATCGATGAGCGTGAAGTCCGCCCACTGACAGCCTATCGTCAGGATGCAAACCGGTTCACATTACAGCCTTTGCGCCAGACTCAGGTCTTTGGTGCCTATTGGGGCGAAAGAGTACATATCCGATCAGGAGCACTGAGTACGTGTCATGTCGTACTACCAACGAGCCACTCTATTCAGGTGCGGAATCTGGCCAGTGTTGTTGTCCCCAACGAGATGCTGTTGATGCTGCCTGGCTCCGAGGCAGACCTGATTTGGGATGCTTATTGTTCGGCCATTGTCATTACCTTTGATAGTCAAGCCCTACAGGCATGGTCTGGATTCGAGTATGACGCCTTGCACACTGGAAAACTGAAAATTCTAAGACCTTCGCACCAGGTAGTCCGCTCCATCTTCAGTCTGTTGCAATGTATCGCCAGCCAGCATGTTATTCACAACGGTGACATTCAGCCTGTGCTACAACAGCATTGGGAAGCAATGCTGATTGAAGAATTTGCCGATCAACTGTTAGGGCATCGCCGTGCCAAGAACAATATTCTTCCCTCCCATCTGCGACGGGTGGTCGATTGGCTGGTCGCTAACATCGAGCAGCCTGTAACGGTTACTGATCTGGTACAGATTGCCGATTGTAGCCGGCGTTCATTGGAGAACGGATTCCAGCAATTTATTGGCAGTTCACCGGCGCGTTATATACTGCAGCTGAAACTGGAACTGGCTCATCAGAAACTGCAGCAATCGCAAGGCACGGTTAGTGACATTGCTTACCAGTGTGGCTTTAATCACCCCAGCCACTTTGCCCGCCTGTACAAGGATCATTACGGTAAAACCCCATCTCAGGCAATGACACGACGTTGAAAACCAACGGCTGGTGAAAGGATTACCAGCCGCAGGCACATCGGTCATCAGAAGTGTAAATTGACTCCCATAGAATAGTTACTTGCTCCTTGGTCATACTGGCCGGTTTCCACTCAGATCTTGACCTGGTCATCTAGCTGCCTTTCCAACTTCAGCAGGTAAACCTTTTCGTCTAGCACATCGTATTCGTGGTCTTTTTCCTTGTAGCCCAGTGCTGTGCTGTAGTCTTCACCTAAAGTGATGTTGGTAGAAATACCGAAAGAGTCGGAATTTGCAGAACCATCAGGTGATCCCGGGTATGGCTGGTTGTCGCTGTGTTCCCAAACGGCACCAAGTTGCAGTGATTCCAAGCGGTAGCCCGCACTGAGGGTGGTCAATAGCAGATCTTTCTGGGTGAACGCCGGTAATTGCGCCGACTTGATCAGGGTCGTTCCGGCCCCCATCTGCAGAGTTTTGTCATTGTAGACCAGGCGTATGGAGGCAGCATCTGCATCTTCGCCGTTGTCCTCCGTCAGTGTGATAGCAGCGAGTACCATACGAGTATTCGCTACCGCTGGGGATGCCCAGGCAAAAACGCCTGAGGAACGATCCGGCTGAAAAAAGATGCCATCGGAATTCAATGCTGCATGGGGCTCGTTGTATTCGTAGTGATTAATCGGTCCATACAGTTGGGCCCACTGACCAGAGGTACCACGTGCCGCGAGTACAAAGGTGCCGTATCGGGTCGGTAGTCTCAGGATCGCTTCCTTGACATGGATTTCACTTTCGCCATCTTTCCCCGGATCACCGCTGTCGGCGCGGTTGGCAGCTTGCGCGAGGTCGACTTCTACCTTGTACAACAGATTCAAGTCCTGAACCCGAGCGGTACCTTTTAGGCCCAGTTCTATCTCGAAGGCTTCTACTTCAAAATCCTGGTTGTCGGTATTGAGTACGCCTGCACTGATGAATCCGTAGGTTTCCGGTTTACTGAATTCAGCCGCGTATCCGAGTAACGGTATGGATGACATCGCAGTGGTCAGAACCAGTTTTTTCATCGTCAACATTTTATTATGATCTCCTGATGAACTTTGGTTGGGGTCACTGAACACAGCGATCAAAGACACAGGTCGTGAAGCTGTAACCGATTTTTTTCATTTGTTGCGGATCTGATGGGATGACGCCATTGTCACGCACGTAGGCGTTCCAATCAGCGAGCAGTTCGGCCAGTTTTTTCGGTTCTTGTGTTGCCAGGTTATGTGTTTCGGTCGGATCGGCCTTCAGATTAAACAGCTGCCAGTTTCCATTTCCGTATGGTTGTTCTAACAGTCTGATTTTCCAGTCGCCTTTGCGGATCGCGGAGCGGCCGAACAACTCCCAGCCCAGTACCCGTTCTTTTGCTTCTGAGCCTCTGAGTAAGGGCAGCATTGAGATGCCTTGAATCGGTAAAACGTCGCGGCCATTGTAGGGGCTGCTCACTTTCTTGATACCAGCCAGTTCGAGGAAGGTGGGCATTACATCCTTGACGTGGACGAACTGGCGATTTAATTGGCCAGCCTTTTCCATATCGGGAAAACGCACGATAGCCGGTGCCACAAGGCCGCCTTGGGATGTAAAACCTTTAAAAAGCGGGAAGGGTGTTGCACTAACCTGACCCCACTGGGCTCCGTACCAGGCGTAGGAATTGGGGCGGCCTATGTTGTCATAGCTATTGTCAAATTCACTGGCGAACCAAGCCTTGTTACCAGGAAGTACTTCTGGGCTGTTACCGTCAGCACCATTGTCAGACATGAACATGATGACGGTATTGTCCAGCTTGCCCTTTGTGTCCAGCCAGTCCAGCAGGCGGCCGATGTTATGATCCATGTTGTCGACCATCGCGGCATAGACCTGCATATGACGGGCTTCAATCTGGCGTTGTTTATCGGTTAGTTCGTTCCAGCTTGGTAACTGGGTCAGTGGAGTATTGGCGGTAACGGAGGCACCGATAATGCCCAGATCCTGCATTCGTTTCAGGCGTGCCTGACGAATATTTTCGTACCCCTCCTCATATTTTCCTTCATATTTTTCCAGGTAGGCATCGGGTGCTTGCAGTGGCCAGTGTGGCGCGGTGTAAGCTACGTAGGCAAAGAACGGTTTGTTCTGATCAAGATCTTCGTTGATGTAGTTCATCATTCGATCGGTATAGGAGTCAGAGGAGAAGAATCCCTTGGGCAGGTCGACACTCTTGCCGTTGTCGCGGTAGATGGCCCTGGGATCTTTGCCGATGATCGCCCGCTGATCGTCAAAATGGCTGGCGCCCCCCTGAATCAGAGCAAAGGATTTATCGAATCCACGAGCGGCAGGGCTTTTGTCTTCACTTCTGCCCAGGTGCCACTTGCCAACCATGTAGGTGTTGTAACCGTTATCACGTAATACCTCAGGTAAAGTAGCCACTGCGGTGTTCAGGTAGCCTTCATAGCCCGGTTTGCCTTTCTGATTGGGCTGTAAAACCTCGGCCATATTACCAAGACCAGCCTGGTGGCTATCGGTACCAGAGAGCAGCATGGAGCGTGTCGGTGAGCAGGTTGGTGCGGTATGAAAATCCGTCAGACGGATGCCTTCAGACGCTAATTCGTCGAGATTGGGTGTGTTTATCTCGCCACCAAAGGCGCCGATATCGGAATAGCCCAGGTCGTCAGCGACGATCAGTAATATATTCGGTTGCTTTGCCGCTGAAGCTCCAGAAATGGAGGTCAACATAGCAACCGCTAAGGCGATATTACGCCAGTAGGATGGTCTCTCTTTCATGATATTTCCTTGATTATTTTTATTGGAATAGGCCGTAGGCCGCGTGCAGCGACTCATTGATTATGTCCAAGGAAAAGGCAGGGCTGTTAATCGGTTTGCGCACGATATGCCAGATTTACGCAACAATCGTGAATAAGGTCGTTGATATATGGCTGTAGCCGATTTTTGAATAGAAAGTATTGAAGTCGATGTTTGGAGCATACTTTGCTGTATTTTTATATGATCAATTAATGAATCTTGAATCCCTCTGAGGAGTTGATCAGTCGGCGATCAATATGGGGGCATATATAGTCCTGCACAGCTCTCGGCTCTGGCTTCCTGCTTCGCTCTGCAGTCATGTATGGGTGTTGCTGGATGTCGGAGCCACCGCGAAAAATGACGAGAAACTCTTTCAAGTTCGCCAACACTGCTCTCAGCGGCAGGCTGTGTGGCGTGAGAGGTATTTCGAAGAGGAATATTACGTGCGCGAAGGGGATGGCAGGTTGCGGAGATTGGCATTATAGCGGACCCGAGGCCCGCTCTGGATTGAGTCAATGCCATTCGTACATATACATACTACATACGAGCATGTATATGCCGCATGGATGGCGTGACAGCCCCCATGCCCATGGGGCTGTTGTTGTTCAGGCGAAGAAGCGTTTTTTCATTCGGCTGACAAAACCACCTTCGATTGATTTACGAACGTAGGGCACATAGTCCTTGTCGTCGCGCTGAATATGGTTGGTCAGCCACAGGCCGATATCCGACCGTACTTCCTTGGCGACTTTGAAGCAGTCTTCGCCGTTTTCAAGGCGTTGATCGTACGCCAGAGCGCGATTACGGAATGCCTCATGTACTTTGGAATGAGCCGCCAGAATGGGATAACTGGCACGCTCCATCAAGGTCTCTTCAAAAGCGTTGTGGGAGATTGAGTAGTCAATCAGTGACCTGGCAATCTGTTTCACGACATCTGGATCCTGGAGTCGAATGGCTCTGTCGACCTCAAGCAGGTATTCAAATATCCGCTTGTGCTGAGAATCAACCACATCAATCCCGGTTTCGAACTCGGGCACCCACTGGAATTGCAACATGTGTATTTCTCCTTCAAGTTTACATAGATTCAGCAAAATCTATTCCAGTATCAATGTCATTAAATTCAATAGGTTACGAGTTGTCGGAAAGCGAACTTGTCATATTCATGACATTTAAATATCAGTTTTGTTACATAGATGCGGTGGCTGGATAGTCTGCGAAGCTGGTGCGGGCCAGTGTGAAATCCAGACTGGATATTGGCGTGGATGGTGATATCTGCATGTTTGGTCACAGGGTTAACAAACAGGGCGAGATCGATTGTGAACAGCAGATGGCTTGGCCGGTATTGTGAGGACGTCTGCACCTGTGGCTGGCTGTCGTGGCTATTTATCTTGACGGAAGTACTAGCGGCTAAAGAAGTGTCATTCAAACCCGTAAGTATTATTCCTGTTCCAGGCCTGCGGATGGATGCTGCGTACACTATGCCTTGGCGCTACTTTGGGCCTTGGCGCTACTTCTGGCTGCAAGCAGATATTTCCTCGATTCTGTAAAGCGGATCGGTCAGCGGGCAGCTCAACGAAGCGCTATTGAGTGACGGCTCCACGTAACGGAATGAACCCAACATGATAAAAATAATAAAAAACCGGAAAAAGAACCTGATAACAATGCTGATGGTACTGCTACTGTCAGTACCGGTTGCGGCCGAGACGATACGTTTCGGTATGATCACCACACCAGACCACGCCTGGTCACGGTTGATGCAACAGTTCAAAAGCAGCCTGGAAAATAGCTCCAGTAATGCCATTCGAGTACGCGAATCCCGCTTTGCCAAGGTGCGTGGTGAATCCAGTATTATCGAATTACTGGGTCGCGGTCAGCTTCAGGCAGCCATTGTTGCGGTAGGGTCTTTGACCACGCTCGATCCATCTCTGAATGGTTGGTTAATGCCTTATCAGTTTTCAAGCGCTGCCCAGTTGCGCCTTGCGGCACAGAGCGATGATGCCAAAGCCATGCTGGCCGGGTTGGAGCGTCATAATCTGGTGGCGTTGGGATACGTCTTTTCCGGTATGCGTGTGATTATGACGCCAACGTTGATGACCAGCGCCAGTGATCTGAAAGGCAAGCGAGTCGGCACCTTTCCAAATGACGTATTCTACAATTGGTATCGGCAGCTGGGCGCTGACCCGCAGCCGATCCAGATTCAGGATATCCGGCTCTGGTTTGAACAAGAAAAAATAGATGCTATCGATACCGACCTCGCCACCGCCGTTGATCTGCAGCTATACGATCAGGCACCCAACCTGATGTATACCAACCACATGGCATTCCCAGGGGTGTTTGTGGTTTCAAAAAGCTGGTGGGCTGCACTTGCATCAGGCAAGCAGCAAGCGATTTCGGCAGCTTTTTCCCAGGCGGAAAAGACGACCTTTGCAGCGTTGGAACAGTCCGAAAAGGCAGACTTGCAACAGCTGCGGGAGCGGGGCGTTACCGTGAAAAAATACACCGAAACCGATTTTAACGGTGTACCCAAAAAACTGCGGGATTTTTACTACGGTACTAACGAGCGTTTGAAACGCTTTGGGATGGAGCAGGAATACTAGGAGCCTGTCGGACTTAGGCGTTCGTCGCGAGGGAAAGACTGGTCTGAGCGATTTTTGCGCAAATTTGAGGCGAATAGTGGTTCTATTTAACAATAATTTGCTCAAAAAAGAGCCAGATTCAGCTTTTCCGCAGTAGAGCAGCCCTAAGCCCGACAGGCTCTTAGGTCGTTCTCGATTATTTAACGTGGCCTGTTGGGAGGGAAAATCCCGTCGGGGAAGGCGTTGGACGCAGAGAATGGCCAGCCTATTTCAAGTCCAATAGCACCGCATGGGGTGTCAGGGTCTCTCCAATCGTTGAGAACGCCCGCTAAGGCTGGCTGGACAGATACCCCAGCCCCTCGTCAATAAATGTTCCGATCTTCCTGTATCCGTGTGATACCAGCACGGCTTCTATACGTGTCCAGTCCAGATTGAGGTAATCGTGAACAATGGCGTTACGCATGCCGATAGCACCTTTTAAAACGGCATGGGGTATTTGGCTTTGCAGCATGTCGTGGGCCTTTAGAGCGGTGCCGTAACCATCACCAGAAGCCGGAATATTGGCTTGTTTGCAGCAGTGTTTGGCGACGCCGATGGCGGCTTCTACCAGTATTTGCAAGCTGCGCTCGACAGCCAGACGTTCAATCTTTCTCAGTGGTGCCTGGGTTGCCAGCTCGGCCAGCTCGGCCAGTGTATCGAGCTGTTCTTGTGTGTGCTGGCGCATGGATTCAATGTAGGTTGGTGTCATGCTCGTTGGCTCCAGTAAAGCCACTCATCCCACTTTGACCAGATACGCTGTTCCATAAACATTGCGTCGGCATCACCGAACAGGCGTTCGCCTTCGACAGCTTCGTAGGCCAGCGGGGTTGGTGTTTTGGCAATGGATACGCAATGAACGGTGAGGTGCAGGGCTTTGGACAGTTCATAATCCAGCTCTGGCAGAATTTGCCAGTCGTCCTGATCTTCCAGTAACAGCACGGCGAGATCGACATCGCTGTGTTGGTTGGCGGTGCCTTTAGCTGTCTCTTATACACATCTGACGCTGCCGACGAAGAGGATAGTGTA